>SAMEA3663054__coassemble_486_pt1 | contig 55654 bp, 45 predicted proteins | sample SAMEA3663054__metabat2_low_PE_005 | metagenome-assembled genome bin SAMEA3663054 (sample SAMEA3663054) | pig gut metagenome | biome: pig gut; feature: pig-associated habitat; material: faeces | place: France | collected 2012 | reverse complement strand
GTCTTGATAGATACAATAGGCGGCATGGCCAAACGAAGCGGGCTGTCGGGCGATTCTGCCATCTGCGGTTAGGTATCCCAAGGGGCGGAGAGCACGGTCGTAGACGCGCACCCTGCCATCTTCTTTCGTCGAAATCCATATTCTGCCCTCACGATCTCGATAAATACACTTCACCTGTGTGTCTTCCTTAGGCCATAGCCGGCTGAAGGTTGGACGCAAGAAACTTACCTTTCGTATTCCCGTAGGTATGATAAGCCAGATGTTTTCCTGCCTGTCGAGCATGGAGAAACTCACGCCTTTCATGCCCTTGGTGGCGGGGTAGCGCTTCCAGAGCGTGGCGTTCATCTGTCTGGGCTGGGTCTTCAGCTTCTGCTGCACGGCCTTGCTTACTGTAGAGAAGACACCTGTTGATGGGTCGAATCGATACCATTCGTTCTCATTTCGGCAGTAGATGCAGTTGTCCTTGCCCAGTTTGATGTCACGAATGCGGTCGTTGGGCATGGCGCAACGGTCGCCGACATGAGATTTAAAGAGGGTGAACGTCTCACCGTCGAAGCGCTCCAGCCCGTTCCAAGTGCCAAACCACAACATGCCAAAGCGGTCTTGCAGCATACTGGTAACGTGCCAATGTGCCAAGCCATCGTCCTCTCCGTAGTCGCGAATGATGCATTGCTGCCCATGAAGCGGTGCAAGTGACAAGACGAAGAGGACGACAAAAGCGAGCAAAAACCTGAGAATTTGCAAACTGATGAGGCTGTTTGTGATTGTAGGAAAGTTTAGATGACCACTGCTGTGCCGCTGCACGACACCATGAGCATAGAACCAGACGGCCCTACAGTTTCATAATCAAAGTCTATACCTACCACTGCGTTGCCCCCAAACTCCTCAGCCATTTCGGCCATCTCGTTCATTGCAGTCTCCTTAGCCTCGCGAAGCACGCTCTCATAACTATTCGAGCGGCCTCCGAAAATGTCGGTAAAATTAGCGCAAATATCCCTTAAGGCGTTGGCTCCAATAATGGTTTCGCCTGTGACAACACCCTTGTAAATCTTAATGGGTGACCCTTCAAAGGTTGGAGTTGTTGATAGTACCATGATGATTTTAGTTTTTATGTTATTAAATTAAGGTAGTTTTCATTTTTCTTCATGCCTGCGTCGGCGCTTGGGTATACCCGTTTCAGCTTCTTCCACCTGTCGTAATCGGTCTTGATAAACGGATTGCCACTTGTCTAGAAGAGCCTGCAAGGAGGCAGCCTTTTGCTCTATTTGGGCATATTCGTCAGTGCCCTCAAGACCATGACGCAGCATGTCTGCCTTCTTGTTTAGGTAGAGGCTCAGCTTACTTTTGGCCAATTCGAGCTGTGTGTGCATTGCCCGGAGTGCGTCAGATAGCTCTTTATTGCCTTTGTCGGGGTCTTGCTTGTTAGACATAGTGATGCAGATGTTTGTTTGATTGCAAATGTATGAAAAAATAATCAGCCCTGCAAATGCTGGCCGAATTTATTTGCCTGGCAAGCCGTAAAGGGCCTGTGCGGAGCGCAATGACACGTGTCAGCTGGCTCGGGCATTCTGTTTGGCTTTTCACTTGGCAGCTGCTTGCACGCCGCCCGCGCTGCTTTGCACATGCTTCTTGCTCGGGGCTGTTTTGCGAAATAGTGCTTTTTGCATGCCCAAATAGGCACTTTCGGCCTGCAAAATAGGCATTTTTGAAAGTTGAAAAGGCCTATTTTGAAAATCTGCTGGCTTGTGTGCCAGCAGGAAGGGGCTGGGTGCATTGACTGTGTAGCATGGTATGGCCTTATGGCATGGGCTTCTATTTGCTGTGGCGGGTTAGCATGTGGTTGTCGGAAACAAAGAAGCCAGTGGACAGCGAGACTCATGTTCTCTTCTGCCACTGGCCAAATAAACTGTTTAACATATTGAAATGACGCTGTTTCGCAACAGCTTTATTTCAACCGGTCAGCCTGTCATGCAGGCCACGGGCAAGCATTAATAGCCATAGTTCTGGTATGCTTGCTTGGCCTCAGCCGACAGAGCGTTGCCGTTTTCGTCTGTCAGGAGGTTCAGGAAGTCCATTGGGAAGGGCTTCAAGGTCATGTAGTTCTCAAAGAAGCCCTTTGCCTTTCCGTCCTGGCCTGACGTGCTTGTGAGGTTGCTGCTGGTGTCCCAAGAGCCTGATTTATAGGTTGTGTTGTTGGGATTGGCGGCCAGCTGGTCGTGCCACTGTATGCGCTCAGCTTGCAAGCCGCTGTGGTGCAGCACCTCATAGTAAACGAACTCTTGGTTGAACTCGCGGCTATACTCGTTGAGGATGAACTCCAGGAACCTTTTGGCATCGGTATTTGCCGTTGGAGGATAGTTCTCCAGACGTGAGTTCTCAGACGTTCCGTCCCAGTAAGATGCGTCAACCTTAATCTTATCATAGGTGTTGGCAGCTGATGCGTAAGGATATTCCTGCTCGGCTGTGCTCAGCTTTTCGTGTCCCGGATAGAGACGTGCGAGCACCTCGTCACGCTTTTGCCCGGCCTTGAAAGCCGCACGTTGGCGCAGCACATTGATGTCGTTGATGGCAGCCTGATAGTTTCCTTTGCGTCCTTCAGCCTCTGCACGCAGCAGATAAGTCTCTGCAAAGCGGAAGATAAAGATGTCGCGGGTGCCGTAGATGTTGTTATAGCTTGAGCGGTTCGGGTCGATATACTTGCTCGTACCGGGCTCGCCGATGGTCATGGCATCGCTCTTGGACAACTGCTCCAGTCCATAATGGTTAGCGCTATTGCCGTTAGCATCTACGAAAGAGTAGTTCTTTCCCTTTCCTACCAGCACAGGGCGGTAGAAATATTTGCCGTCTTTCTTCATCCAACGGGCAAAGCAAACGAACGGTTGTGCGTCAGCCTCATCCACGTCGATAGCTGTTTCCTTGGTGTTCTCAATGTAGGCGTAGGCCAGGTCGCCCGTTCCTATCTTGTGCTCACCGACCACAGCCCTTCTGCCTCCCCAGCTTTCACGCTTGTAGGTGGGCAGGATGTGCGTGTTGAAGTATTCAGCCTGCTTCTCCGTCCATGTGTAGGTCTGGTTCTTATCGCTGTTGTATGCATAGTATTCTACGTCTGCTCCGGGCGATGCTGTGCCGCCTCCGCGCATTCTGGAGGTGCGTTCCAAAGTGAAAGAGCCTTGATAGCGTGCATCGTTGAGCTTGTCTGTGAATACGTCGAAGCCCCAGTCGTCGTTCATATACGGGCCAGCCAGCTTGGTGTCGCACTCCCATGTATAGTCTGGTATACCCCAGCTCACGTTCACATAGTTCTCGCCCATGTAGCAAATTGTGCGCTGTCCGTAGCGGTAGTTGTCGGTTCCGTTACCAAACAAAGCGGTGAGGATAACCTCCTTGCTGCCTTCGTTGCTCCAATCGCCTACGCCACACTTGAAGAGATCGGCATAGTTGTCTTCCAGCTTATAAACACCTGAGTTGATGACTTGTGTGGCATAGTAGATGCAAGAGTCGAGGTCGGTAGACACATTGCCCTTGTAGAGCATGCCCAAATACGACTTCGGGTTCGAGTTGTCTATAGACCCGTCGCTGTTGCGTCCGTATTCTGTAGTGCCATATTGTGCACCCTGTGCTCTCTCCAGATACAGACGGGCCAGGAAGTGAGCGGCTGCGCCCTTTGTGATGTGTCCATATTCAGCATCGCCATACTTCAGTGGCAGGTTCTCGTAGGCATATCTCAGGTCGCTGATAAGCATTTTCCAAAGCTGCTCTGAGGGTTCGCGCTTGTAGTTGAAGTTGCTTGGCAGTGACGTGAGGCTCTGTGTAGGCACATAGATGTCGCCCAACAAGGTGTTCAGACTATACAAAGCATAAGCTCTGTTGAAGAGTGCTTCCGACAGTTTTTGTGCCGCATAAGCCGGATCAGAGGTGTATTTGCCGCTCACGCTCTTGTTTCTTATCAGGCCGATGGCCTTGTTACAGCAGTCGATGACGGGGTAGGAGTTGATGATAAATCCGCTTTGCTGCTTCGACTGTACGCCCATAAAGGTGTTCACATAACCTGCTATGGAGTTCCATGGACCGGTAGATGTGTAGGCAGATGTAGAGAAGCGGTTTATCTCAGCGTTGTTCGTAACCAGTCCGCAGTCGTGTCCCAACTCAAAGAGGTAGCCTCCTTCGTTGAAGCCATAGCGCAGACGCTCGGCGTTATAGGTGCTCACCACGAGCTGGTCTAGACCCTGTTCGGTCTCAAAATAGTCTTGTGTTATCGTAGAGACCATTTTTTCATTGAGGAAATCATCCGAGCATGAGCCGAGAGCAAGTGCCAGGATGCCCATGAATATATATTTCTTCTTCATGATATATTTAAACGTTCGTAAGTTAGACAATTAAGTTTTTAGAAGCCAATGCGCAATCCAAAGACGAAACTACGCATCAGACACGTGTTGTTGGTCTGTCCTCCGATGAGACCGTTGCTATCCCATCCGGTGAGGTCGTCGGGGTTGATGCCGGCCTTAACCAGCTCTCCGCCGATGATAAATGGGTTAAGCACCTGGAAGTAAACTTGTCCGCTGGATGCTCCGAAGGATGATAATGTCCTGCGGTCGAAGGTGTATGAGAGAGCGATGTTGCGTATGGCAATCATGTTGCCCTTGGCAAAGTTGCGCACATTGTCGTATCCTGAGGTGCGTGTGGCAGTTGTTGGCTGTGCAAACTTGGCGCCCGTGTTGGTCGGACTCCATGTGTCGTTCTCTACGCGGCGGCCTATTGTCTGTGTGAGGCCATAGTAGTAGTTGCCGAAGCGGCCGTACATGAAGCAGCTTAGTTCCCAGTTCTTATAGGTGAAAGTGTTGGTAAGACCGAACTCCCACTTAGGACTCTTCTGGTAAGTAACCTTATCGTCGTTGTTGAAAACGCCGAATCCGTTGTTTGCGTAGTAGTAATCCTGACCGTTATACTTAAAGTGCTTGGCACCCGGAGTGTTGGCATCGACGAGTTGCATGGGCTGGTCGCAAATCTTATACTGCCCTGGCAAGAAGGTATTACCACTTGCTGCGTAAGCTGCCATCATGAGTCTGTCTTCCTCAGTGTCCTGCCAGATGCGGTCGTACTTATAGTTGTAGAACACGTTAAGAGGCTTTCCGATGAACCAGTTGTTGCCCGGCATGTCTTCTTTGCCGTTTACCAGCTCTACGATTTTCTCTTTGTTGGTAGAGAAGGATATGTTAGACTCCCACTTAAAGTCCTTTGCCTTGACGTTCAGCGTGTTGAGGCTGATTTCCAAACCGTTGTTCTGCGTCTTGCCAATGTTAGACCTTATCTGTGCATAACCTGTTATAACAGGAATTGAACGGTTCATGATGACATCGCGAGTGCGTGCGATATAGTAGTCGATGCTACCGTAGATGCGGTTGTTCAGGAAGCTGAAGTCAACACCAAAGTTGGTAGATGCCGTCTTCTCCCATCCCAGTTGGCTGTTAGGTATCACGTCCGGCTTGGCTCCGTTGGTGTTGTTTACGCTGCCACCCACACCGAATGGTATCTTGGCATTGGAAGAAGTGACTGATCCTGATGTTGTGTAAGGGCTCACAGACGAGTTACCTGTAACACCATATCCCACACGCAGCTTCAACTGGTTAATCCATTTGATGTCTTTCATGAAGCTCTCTTCGTTCATCTTCCATGCCAGAGCAGCACTGGGGAAGAAGTCCCACTTGTTGCCTTTGGCCAATACTGAGGCTCCGTCCCAACGTCCTGTCATGGTGAGCAGGTAGCGGTCCATGAGCGAATAGTTGAGTCGGGCCATGTAAGAGTTACGTGTCCACATAGAGTAATTGGTGCCCCATGCCAGCTTGTCGCGGTCGGAGTTGCCCAGGTCATACCATTTAGATGTTGGGTAAACCACGTTATAGCCTCGAATGTCGATGCCCTCAGTGCGGTATTTCTCGGCACTCTCCATGAGGGTGAGGCCTATGCTGTGCACGCCGATGGTCTTGTTGTAGTACAAGAGGTTTTCAAGAGTCCATCCCAAGTTGGTGGAATTCTGGTCATAACCCACGCGTGGCTCAGTAGATGTGAAGCCCATGGGGTTGCTCCAGTTCTCGTCATAGAAGCTGCCATAGCGAGTGTGACGGAACTGTGCGCCGAAGTTGGTGCGCCATTTCAGTCCTTCGAGCGGCTTCCAGATGTCGCCCAGGCGAATTTCAAAGTAAGAGCTGAGGTTGAGTCCGTAATATCTGAACTCGTTCTGAGCCTGATTGATGTCGTTGATGATGTTGTGTCCTGCCTGACCTGAAGCCGAGCCTACGAGCAGTGTGCCGTCTTCATTATATGCCGGAACCCAAGGCATGATGCCCATGGCCTGGCCATAAGAGTCCTTGGCAATGGTGTTATCGAAGTTGCGTACGATACCGTAGTTCTGCGTAGACACCGATCCGTTCATCGACAAGCCCACTGTGACAGGCTTCACAGGCGTGATGTCGCCGTTCATGCTCACGGTGAATCGCTGGTAATCCTGGTCTTTCATCACGGCATTCTGCTTCAGATAGCCAAAGCTCATGTACAAGTCGCTCTTGTCACTGCCTGCAGACAGGCTTACCTGATGGTTCTGTGTGAAGCCCGTACGCTTCACCAGCTTGCCCCAATCGGTGTTGAGCATCTTGCTGGAATCGTAAACAGGCACCTGAGCGGCATAGCCCAGTGTGTTGATTTCGTAGTCGGTTGCAGGGCGCAGCTGCAGCGTTCCGTCGGCGTTATAGGCGTATGCGCTTTGCAGCACACGGTCGGCCCAGCTCTCGTTGGTCATAAACAGCGCCTTGTCGCGGTCGGGGTCGGGCGCGTTGCCATAGGCTCCGTTATATGTTCCGCCTGTTATGGCAGCCTGGCGCTGATAGTCCATGAGCTGACCGGCGTTCATGTAGTCGGTCATAGAGTGCAGGTTGCTCCATGTGAACGAGCCGTCGTACTTAATGCTTACGCGGCCTTTCTGTCCTTTCTTGGATGTGATGAGGATCACACCGTTGGCACCACGCGAGCCGTAGATGGCCGTTGCCGATGCGTCTTTCAGCACTTCTATGCTCTCAATGTCGTTAGGATTGATGTCGGCCATAGAGCCTGCGGTGAGTGGAATGCCGTCTACCACATACAACGGCGTGTTGTCAGCCAGCAGTGAGCGGTTGCCTCGCACGCGAACGTCGCCCAACTGGCCCGGTCGGTTGTTGGTGGTGATGTCAACACCCGGTGTCTTTCCTTGCAGTGCTTGCAGCGCGTTCTGTACGGGGCGTTCCTCTATAGTTTTAGAAGTAACGCGCGACAGTGCGCCCGTGATGTCGCTCTTGCGCATCTGTCCGTAGCCCACAACCACCAGTTCGTCCAACTGTCGGGCGTCGTCGGCCAGCGTTATGTGCAGGCTGTTGCGGCCGTTGAGTTCCACGTTTTGCGTCTTCATGCCCACGTAAGACACCACCAGGGTGCTCTTAGATGCCACGTTGTCTAACGTGAAGTTGCCGTCAAGGTCGGTAACACTGCCATTTTGTGTGCCTTTTACCAGTATGGTAGCACCTATTACAGGGTCGCCGTTGCTGTCAACCACGGTTCCCGTAACCTTGTTCTGGGCCGATGCCGGTACTGCAAACACAAAAAATACTGCCATGAATAATAGCCATGCTAAATATTCAGGCAAGCTTCTGTCATTGTTTTTTTTCATGTTGTGATGTTAGGTTAATGTTTTAAAATGTTTATTGGTTAAGGTTTTTATGTTTGTAAAAATAGTTAAAAGCTTTAATAAATGCTATTAAAATATGATTTTGTACCTTGAATATTTGGGAAAAAGGCCGAATTTCAGTCCTCACAGAACATTTTTGGGTTATTATATACCTTTTTTCTGATATGTATAGGTGTTATATTTACACACGAAATGAAACTGTTTTATCTACGTTACGAACGATTTAAGCCTTCTATGTTATATCTTCCAGACTTCTCTGCTTTACCTTTTCTGCTGAGTTTCACCCCAAGTTATATTGTTCCTTTGTATGAAGTGGAATATCAGTATATAGAATATGGGCTTGCAAAAGTGCCTATTTTGCAAGCCAAAAAGGCCTATTTTGCGTTGTAAAAGTGCCTATTTTGCAAGCCGAAAGTGGCTCTCTTGATAACCGACTGAAAATCAAATGGTTAGCAAGCTACATTTTCTTTCATTTAATATCAGACATATGGAGCCAGGAAATGCAATGGAGGACGGAAAGAAATATATAGTGTAGAGGTGTGAAACGGCTAAGAGAATAGAGACAGACGGCGCTTCCCGGCTACGTAGAACAATGGTCTATGTGTGTATGCTCATGTTTCTCCACACCCATCGGGGCAGCCTTCGCCACAGTGCGGTGAGCACCCTGTAGCGCCAGTCTATCACTTTTACGTGCTTTTTCTGCCTCAATGCGCGCACTATCTGCCTTGCCACAGCCTGCGGGCGCATGAGCATGGGATAGTGTTTGCCGTCGTTGAGCAGTGCTGTGTCTACGAATCCGGGACGTATATCGGTGAATGAGATGTTCAGCTTGCGCATTCTGGCCTGTTGTTCCAAAGCCTGTAAGTAAACGTTTTGAAAAGCTTTGGTGGCACTGTAGGCCGGAGCGGCGCCCAAACCCTTTGTTCCGGCTATGGAAGACAGTATGGCTATGTGCCCGCCACCGTGCTCGGCAAAGTACTGGTAGGCTGCATCCACCATGCGTGTAAAGCCCAGAGCATTGGTGCTCACGGTGCTTGTTTCCTTCTGAATGTCGAGGGTCATGTTCTGAAAGCCTATGCCCGACACATGAAAATAGAGCTCCATGCCGCCCATTCGGCTGATAAGGGCCTTGAGCTTTGCGCCGGCATCATCGGCTGTGATGTCTATTCGTTCCACGAATACCTGCCCCGGAAACTCCTCAGACAGTTTTTCCAGCGGCTCAGTGCGACGTGCGGCCAGACCCAAGACGGCACCTTGAGCCAGCAGCAGGCGTGCCACTTCAAGCCCCATACCCGATGACGCGCCCACGATGACGGCCTTCTTAATGACATGTTTCATGGCAAACGGGGATTGTCGGTGGGCATGACAAGCCACAAAATTACATAAACCAATATGCCGCTGAACACGGTGCACACGGTGAGAATGACCCAAACGAGCCGCAACACATCAGAGTCAAAGCCGAAGTAGCGGGCTATGCCGCCGCAAACACCCGCCACCCACTTGTCTTGTGAGCTTCGAGTGAGTCGTTTGTTATAGGTTTCCATATCTTCATTACCTTTTGTTTGTCGCTTCAAAGTTACAACTTTTATTTTGGATGTGTACACATTCCGACATGAAAACGGCCTTTTTCGCTTAAATTCACTATCTTTTTGGCCATCCGTTACAGAAAATTTCGTATATTTGCAATGCCGAAGAAGAATGAGGAAATTAGTTTTTATATTTGCCCTGATGGCAGGTTGGCTGTGCTCAATGGCCGCCGTGCCCAGCTATGAGGATATGAGCCGCATGGGCATCAAGGAACTTGTAGACTTGGGAACTGCCTTCCTGGTGAAGCAGAATAAGCCCGAGCAGGCCCTGATGGCTTTTAATCTGGCCGCCGGAAAATACCGCGGAGGCTTGACTGCCGAACAGAAGAAGGAGTGCATGAGGGCATGTTACGGCCAGTGGCTCATCTACTTCAACCACTTTTGCAACTATCAAAAGGCTTTTGGAAGCATCATGCGGGCGCGCGATATAGGCGACGACATCCACCAGGAGCAGCCGCAGGTGTATCTCATGGCGGGCAATATCTTTCAGACTATATCCGAACAGAACAACGACAACAGGCTGATGCGCCGCGCCTATACCTATTATAATAAGGCGTGTGAGATAGCTTTGGCCCAGAAGGATGAGGCTTCGGTAGACATAAGTTTCAGCAATCTGCTCACAACGGCCCATGCCCTGGGCGCCATAAACGACATCTCTGCGCTCTGGAGGCAGTATCGCAGCCTCTCAGGCGCGCAGCACAATGCCCGAAGAACATACAACTTAGGGGCCTATCAGGTGTATGCGCTTTGGGCAAAGCACGATTATGCCAGGGCGTTGCGCGTGGCCGACCGGCTGATAAGCGGCACGCCCGATGACCCGGAGCACATCCGGCTGTTGCTGAATGCCTATCTCAATAAGGCCAACCTATTGTCTGAGAGTGGCCGAAACGCTGAGGCCAACCGCTTGCTCGACGTTCCTGAGCGGCTGGCAGGGCAGTCGGGGTTGAAAGACGCGCTGCTTGAGATATACGAATTGCGGGCAAAACTGCTCACCAAGATGCACCAGACGCAGCTGGCCAATGCCTCTCAAGACAGGTTTTTGAAGCTCAAAGACAGTCTGTATATCTCGCGGCAGCTCTCTAACATCGATGAGATGCAGTTTGGATATGACCTGAAGAAGAAGGACGAGCGCTTGCAGCAAGAGGCTCTCAAGCGCCGCATGTTCTTGCAACTGGCCGTGGTGCTGGTGCTGGTGGCACTGTTGCTGACGGTCATGCTGTGTATCATCAAGAAGAAAAACAACCGGCTGAAAGAGTCGAATCGGCAACTTTATCTTAAAATCAGGGCTCAGCTGAAGAGCGAAGACACCGAACAGATAGTATATCATAAGTATGAAGAGGAGATAAGCAGCTTGCAGCAGCGCTTTGCCGGGGGCGCCGAGATGCCCAAACCCAAGTATAAGGGCAGTGAACTGAGCGAGGATGACAAGGGCAAGATACTGGCCGGCATCAAGAAGGTGATGGCCAACAAAGAGGAGATATGCTCGCCGGAGTTTTCTGTTATACGCCTTTCTACGTTGGCAGGCTACCGGCCTAAAGATATATCCGAGGTGATACACGACTTTTACAACTGCAACTTTAATGTCTTTCTGAACGAATATCGCATCAAAGAGGCTTGTCGCCGGCTGGCAGAAGACAGCGTCTTCAAGCGGCTCACCGTGCAGGGCATGGCCAATAGCGTGGGGTTTAAGTCGCGCTCGGCCTTCATTGCGGCCTTCAAACGCTTTGCCGGGCTCACCCCTTCTGAGTATATCAAGATTTCGGCACAGGCCAATGTGGAGCGTGCGGCAAGCTGACGGCCGCGCCATATAGGCGGCAACAGCCACGTGCCTGGGCTTTTCTCCTTGGGCAGGCGGCTCTTCATGCCTGCGTATAAGTGGCTGATTATGGCTGGGTTTTAGTGCTATATTGTTTGAATTTTGATTTTTCAAACATTCTTTATGTAATGTAATGAAACACTCTGCGCCTTTTTTGCTTAAATTTGCAGCTGTACTTATACCCGTAATAGATTATGAAGAAGTTTACTTTTCTGCTTTTCTTAGTTTGTGGTGTGATGGCTTGCAAAGCCCAAACCTTTGTAGAAAACGGCATCACCTACTCTGTACTGACCGACTCTACCGTTGCCGTGGCAAGCAACAAGGGCGCTTATGCAGGCGCAGTGACCGTGCCTGCCACCGTGACACACAACGATTCGGCTTTCCACGTGGTGGCTGTGGCTGCGCGGGCTTTCCAAGCCAGCAAAGAGCTTACGTCGGTTACGCTGCCCGAAAGTGTCACTACGCTGGGCAACTATGCTTTCAACCAGTGCACGGCACTCACCACAGTGCATCTGCCGGAAGGCCTGACAGAAGTACCTAACTACACTTTCTACTTCTGCACATCGCTCACCTCGGTTAACATTCCGGCGGGCATCACACGCGTGGGACGCTCGGCCTTCTCTTATTGCACGGCGCTATCAAACGTCACACTGCCTGCCACGTGCACCGAACTGGGTGGTTCGGCCTTTCTGGGCTGTGGCCTGACCACGTTCGAAGTGCCTCAGGGCGTGACTCTCATACCCTCTTATTGTTTCTCATCGTGTGTAAACCTTTCCAAGATAACCCTGCCTTCGTCGCTCGACTCTATAGCTGCCGATGGCTTCCAGGCTTGTTCCTCGCTCACCAGTATCACCCTTCCGGCCAGCCTGCACGGCCTGGGCACCATGGCTTTTGCCTCTTGCTCCGGTCTGGTGTCAGTGACCGTGCCCGACGGAGTGGCCTATGTGGGCAACCAATGCTTTTACAACTGCCCCAACCTGCAGCGTGTTACGCTGGGCAAGGGCGTGCGCTCGCTGGGCTCGGATGTGTTTACAAAATACAAGAACACGGCCAGTCTGAGCCTGAAAGACCTCTATCTCTTCAGCCCGATAGTGCTGGGAGGTGGCACAGGATTTGATGAGTCGCTCTATGCCATGACCACTATCCACGTGCCAGAGTCGCTGCTCGACCAGTATAAGACGGCCGAGGGCTGGAGCCGTTTCAGCATCGTGGGCATGAGCGATGCCGAGGTGACGGGCATAAACGGCGTGAGCCAGGCTGCCGGACAGGCCTCCCCACGCTACAACCTGGGCGGCGTGAAGCTCTCAGGTAAGGCTCAGGGTCTGTATATACAGAACGGAAAAAAGTATATTCAGAAATAATTGATGCTATAAATAAGAAATGCTTATGAAGAAAAAATTATTGTTTTTGCTCTTCTTGGCTGTTTCCTTGGGCCTTCAGGCGCAGAGCTACAGCGAAGATTTTGAGCATGAGGGCAGTGTGCCTGAAGGTTGGACGACGTACAACACGGGCACCACTTATAAGTGGCAAGTGGTGAAATACTCCACGTTCAGCAAGTATTACAAGGGCTTTACGGGCGGCGGCACCTACGCGATACGCTCTAATACAAGCCGGACATCTGCTTCCCGCCCCGCGCCAAGCTCATGGCTGGTGTCGCCGGAGGTTACTGTGCCGCAGAATGGAGTGCTCAACTTCATGATGGTAGCAGATGGTGGGTTCAACTCAACCAATACTACACCGGAGGAATCACGCACCCATTTCAGCGTGTTGGTGTCTGAAGCAGGGGCCGACACCACCGGTTTTACCAACGAGCTGCTCACTTTTACGCCTATGACGAGCACCGTGTGGCAGAGCTACAGCCTTGATCTGAGCGCCTGGGCAGGTAAGACCATCCGCATTGCTTTCCATGATTATGGCAACACTTCGGGCAAGGCTTATACAAGTAACAACGTATATATAGATAATGTAAGCATAGACACGAAGCGCGGATCAGACGTTCGCGTCTCCCAACTCACCTCACCCCAGTCGGGTTATAGCGCCAAGCAGCCCGTCACGGTGAAGGTTTTCAACAACGGATTTGATGCTTCGGGCGTCAAGGTTCTCTATAGTATAGATGGCGGAACGCCCGTGAGCGAGACCCTGGAGGGCACGCTCGCACGCGGACAAGAGGTGGAACACGTGTTCAAAGACAGTCTGGAGCTGTCGCAGGGCGTGGCTCATACGGTGAAAGCTTGGGCACAGGCAGACGCCGACTTGAACCATGACAACGACAGCGTGGCGCAGTCGGTGACCATAGACAGGCATCTCTCGTTCCCATACAGTATGACACGGGCCTCCGCAAGTACCGACTGGGAGAGCAGTTATTCGTACGACCGGCTGGGCACGGTGTATGGCTGGAGCTATGCCGACGATGATGCCAAGGGCATACATGCTTGGAGTTACATCACGCCACCGGCCGGAACGAGCGAGCTGGTGAGTGGTTGGATACCCCTGCCTAAGGGTAAGGTGGGCTTTATGCTGCACTCTAAGAGCCTCGCCAACGGCACGATGACCATTCAGTTACTTGACACTGCCGGCACAAAGGTGCTCACGCAGGCCATGGACCTTACGTCGTCTGATGACTATCAGGCCACTCAGGCCATACTGAATGTGCCGGAGAGCAAGGACTACAGGGTGAGCCTGACGCTCAACAGTGGCTTCACCACCCAGTTGCTGGTAGACAGTATCAGCCTCTACACGCCCGAAGCAGTGGTCGTAAAGCCCACAGCTATCACCAGTCCGCTTCTTTCCGCGCATGTGTCGGGCGACAATCTGAGCGTTACGGCAACGTTTGTTAATCTCGGAAGTGAAACAGCACAAGGCTTGAAAGCCAAGCTCTTGGTAGACGGAACGGTGACGGATGAGGGCACTCTGCCTGACATCGCATCCGGAAAGAGCGTAAGCTATACCTTTGACAAGGCACTCTGCCTGACTGACGGTAGTCATACGTTGGCCGTAATGGCACAGAATGACACTATCAGCAAGAGTGTTTACTTCTATCAGCCTGTGGCTTATCCTTATCAGGAAACATTTGAGGACAGTGCTACTTGGAATACATGGAATACTTACAACCCCGATGCTGACCCCATATATTGGATGATGAGCGGTGTGGTGAGGGGTAGCTTGAACTACGCAAAGAATGGTACGCACGCTGCTTATATCAGTAGTGCGGCGGGAGTAGCACATGATGACTGGCTCATATCGCCTGCCATCAACATCACTCAGGCCGGTAAGCAACGCCTGTCTTACTTCTATGTGACCACGTTCAGCGCAGCTCTGTCTACTGAAAAAACCGACTTGGAGGCCTATGTGTCTAAAGCAGGAACGCCAGCTGAGCTGGAACAGGTGGAGCCTATAGCCATAGATGAGATAACAGACGACAATGTGAATGTGTATAAGCAGGGCTTTGCCACTGTAGATATTACTGAACCGGGACTTTACTACGTGGCTTTCCATAACCTGGGAATGGGTCATGACATCGTGCTCGATGACGTTCGGCTGGACAACTATGCCGATGTGGCTATCACAACAGCATCACACACGGCGGTGAACGACTTCAGAATAGACGCCGACACGGTGCATGTGAGCCTGCAGAACAGGGGTGCCACAACCATAGATAACCTCACTTTAAACTATTTGGTGAACGATAACGTGGTCGCAACATCGGCTCTTACAGCCTCATTGCAGCCCGGTGACACGGTAAGCACCACTTATCCGCTTGCGGGAGTATTCACTAAGCCGGGTGTTTACAAGGTTAGCGTGGAGGCAGTAGCTGCAAACGACGCCGAGACTTTCAATAATAAGTGGGCCTTTGCGGCTATTCAACGCTACGAAAACGCTGAGCTGCCATACTCAGAAAATCTGGATAGTACCGCGCATCAGAACCAATGGAAGCTGAAGGGCGGCTGGCGCACGGGTTCATACACTTCTTCTTCGGCTGCATATAACGGCACAGGAGCCATCAGCCATCACAGGGCGGCAGCTTCAGATGGCGACTGGGCTTACTCAGGATGCATACATATACCGGCCGGAACGTATGACTTGAGCTTCTTCTATCGTACTTTCCTTAATGGTAAGAAGGTGTCTTCGTATGGACAAAAGTTTGCCGTTTATGTAGGAAAGGCTTGTGAGCCAGACTCCATGACGCAGCTTGTGTTCGACACTGACACTGCTTTGGTGGCTCCCAACAAGCGTTATCGCAAGGTCATTGCTCCCTTTACTATAGCAGAGGATGGTGATTATTACATCGGCATCAAGTGCACTTCGACGAAGGTTCTGGGCGTTCTCTACATGGATCAGTTTGCCATAGACGCTCCCGTAACAACGGGATTGAAGGCCAACAGCTATGAGGCCGACTTCAAGGATAGGGCTAATGAGTGGTATCACTACGACCCGTCAAGCCAGTTCCAACAGTGGATGGCATCATCATCAGATGCTGGCGCACTTGAAGTGAAGCAGCTTTTGCAGGCTCAACTGGCTGCTACTGAGCTGCCGGGTATGATGGTTTCACCGGCCTTTGAGTTCGAAAAGGGCGACACTGTGAACCTCTCGATGGGCTATAGCATTGCTATCGACCAGCCGCAACTGCTTTCTGACGAGGCAAAAGCAGGCATTTCTATGGGCGTTTATGTTGCCCGTGCCAACATGCCTGATAGTTTCAACGTGCAAATCATGCGGGGCAACGACCTCACAGGCAGCTCTTTGACGGCCAATGGCAAATATGTGATACCGGAAACGGGTCTTTATTACTTCGGCATCATGCCCTCCGGAGCCACCAACACCACATCGGGCGAGGCTACGACAACCTATTCTTTGAGGTCGTTCGGCTATACTTTGCCTGCCGCAACGGGCATTCGTGAGGTGCAAACTACGGATGGTGAGTGCAAGGTATATATGCTTAACGGCGTGCTTCTGGGTTCTTATGGCAGTGAGCAAGAGGCGCTCAAGAGGCTCACAACGGGCACGTATATCGTAAAGAATGCTTCTACAGTGAAGAAAGTTGTAGTGAAATAGTATTTCAGGATTACCTTTTATTGTCTTCCCGTCATGTCCGTTAGGATGTGGCGGGATTTCTTTTGCTACTTGATATACCGACAGCTATGGCCTGAAAAAGGTGCTCATACCGGGCAGAATATTAGTTTTTGGTCTTCTGCTGGGCCTCACCTACCACCAGAATGTCATCCCATTGCGTGGTGTAATTAGGACTCTTCTTGGCTCTTTTAATGGCATCGGCAAAGTGCAAAGCCTTCCCTTGTGCGTCTTTTTCCTTGTATTGCTGCGCTCCGAGCACTACTGTCTCGGTGCCGTTCTGACGGTTAATGTGGTCTATCACTTTGTCAAGGCGCTGCATCTTCTTGTATTTCTCAGCGTCATAATCCTTGAAATTGGTCTGAATACCATGCTCCCCAATCAGTCCCATAAGCATTACACCGGCGCGTTTATAGTGATAACCTTGTATGAAAGCCTTATCCAGACATTGCAAGGCGCACTTCACGATGCTCTGGGTGCTATTGGTTGGCGTGAGTAAAGTCATCGAACGAAACATTCCATACTGTGGTAAGTCATCGCGAAAGTGGTTTGTGTCGATGAAGACACCCACGCTTTGGGCCACGCTGTGCTGCTTTCTTATCTTCTCGGCGCACCGTGCCGCATAGTTGGCCACATGCGTCTTGAGCTGCTCAACGTGTGTTATCATCTCAGGAAAGGAACGTGATGTGCATACGCTTTTCTTCGTTGTCATCTCCATATCATCGATAGGTATGCAGTCAATGCCATTGAGTTCCTTCCATGTACGCTCTGCTACGACGTTGAAAGCGGCTCGTATATACGACTGCGGAAGCTGTGCATAGGCCAGCGCCGTATGCACTTGGATGCGTTGTAAGTGCTCGCTCCAACGCCTGCCTATGCCCCATACGTCTTCTATCTTGAAGTTTTCGAGGGCCTTAAGCCGCTTTTCTTCATCGTCGATGATGCAACAATGATGATAACCGGCATAGCGTTTGGCATACTTACTGGCCATCTTGGCCAGCGTCTTTGTTCTTGCTATGCCTATGCTTACGGGCATTCCGAGTCCTCGAAGAATGGTTTTGTAAAGGCCCTCTCCCCATTCTCTCAAGCTGGATGCGTCCAGATCATCAAGAATACAGAACCCTTCGTCGATGGAATAACGATGAAATTCATTGCAAGAATTGCGTACTGTGTTCATCAAACGGCGGGTCATGTCGGCGTAAAGCTCGTAGTTGGACGAGAAAGCATAGATAGTTTGCCCCGGAAAAAGCTGCTTCAGCTTGAAGAAAGGGGTGCCACTGGCTACCCCCATGCGTTTTGCTTCGTTGCTACGGGCTATGACACAGCCGTCATTATTGGATAAAACAACGCACGGCTTGCCGTTTAAGTCCGGGCGAAACGAGCGCTCGCAGCTCACATAGCAGTTGTCTACGTCTACCAAAGCCCAATATCTCTGCTTCATGTCTTGCTGTTGTAACGTAAGGAAAAGGTGGTCAGCGATGCCAGTTCTTGATGGTGTATTGCACCACTCCCCACACTGTGAACTCGTCGTTGGACGTTATCTTGAACGAAGGATAGTTCTTATTAGCTGGCACCAACAGCAAGTAGCCCTCGTCTTTATGGCTGTCGTCGTAGTACTTCAGCGTATATTCATGATTGTAGAAGGCTACAATCACGTCACCCTTATGGGGTTCCAGTGATCTGTCTACCACAATAATGTCGCCGTCGTTGATGCCTGCTTCAATCATAGAGTCGCCCCTTACCCTTGCGTAAAAGGTAAAGTCGGGGTGCCTGATCATGTCTGTGTTGAAGTCAAGAGGCTCCATCTCGTAGCTTTCTGCAGGAGATGGGAACCCGGCCATGATGCTTGGAGCATAGTCTAACGTGAGTTTATGAGTGAAATCACTTTTGATAAACACCACCTCATTGTGCTTCCCGGCATCTGTTGTTATGTTGTCGTTCATCTCATTCAGCCTTCCTTTTAGTCTCGCCTGGTTCATATTGGCTTACTTGCCTGCGCTTTTAGCCCTTACATAGTCGGCGAATACGTAGTTGTAATGATGCTTCTCGTCTTTTGAATGCTGCTCGCTCCGCTCCACGGTCCATGAGTCATAAGGCGGGAAAAAGGCATCAGCCTGAGCCGGAACATCGTCTACCTCAGTGAGAAGAAGGCGGTCGGCTACGTCGATAGCCTGATTGTAGACGTGCGCTCCACCTATTAAATATATGTCTTCGTCGGGTTTACAGTGGGCCAACGCATCTTCCAAAGAAGCGTAGGTGTCGCATCCCGGGAAGCTATTGCATGTAGTGCTCAGCACGATGTTGCGCCTGTTAGGCAGCGCACCCTTAGGTAATGACTCAAAGGTGTGCCTGCCCATGATGATGGTATGCCCCGTTGTGAGCGTTTTAAAGCGCTTCAGGTCGTTGGGAAGCCAATAGAGCAGCTTGTTCTGAAAGCCTATGGCACGGTTGCGAGCCACGGCTGCTATGATGTTGATAGGCATATTTATACAGATACTTCGGCCTTGATGTGAGGCCATGGATTATAGTTTTCTAGCTGGAAATCCTCATATTTGAAGCTGAAGATATCCTTTACATCGGGGTTGAGACGCATGGTTGGCAATGGCCGGGGCTCACGGCTGAGCTGCAGCTTGGCCTGTTCTATGTGGTTGAGATATAGGTGCGTGTCGCCTGTGGTGTGTATAAACTCGCCCGGTTTCAGTCCCGTTACCTGTGCAACCATCATGAGCAGCAGCGCATAACTGGCTATATTGAACGGCACGCCTAGGAAAGTGTCGGCCGAACGTTGGTATAATTGCAGTGATAGCTTGCCGTTTGCCACGTAGAACTGGAACAAGCAGTGGCATGGGGGCAATGCCATTTGAGGCACTTCAGCCACGTTCCATGCACTCACTATCATGCGCCGGCTCTCCGGGTGATGCTTTATCTGGTCTATCACGGCACTGATCTGGTCGATGGTGCCACCGTTATAGTCGGGCCACGACCGCCATTGGTGGCCGTAAACAGGCCCCAGCTCGCCATTGGCATCAGCCCATTCGTCCCAGATACTCACGCCATGGTCCTTTAGATACTTGATGTTAGTGTCGCCGCGCAAGAACCATAACAACTCGTAAATGATGGATTTGAGATGCAGCTTCTTTGTGGTGAGCAATGGAAAGCCGTCTGAAAGGTCGAAGCGCATCTGATTTCCGAACACGCTCAGCGTGCCCGTTCCCGTGCGATCGTCTTTCTTTACCCCCTCAGTGAGGATACGATTTAATAATTGTAAATATTGTTTCATTATTCAATAACGTTTTCTTCTTTATCCGGAACATGCGATGAGCGTATGCGCCACTCCTGTGGATAGAGATTGTTGGCGCGTGTTCCGATATTCTTTTCAAAGCCTATGGGTATGCCGCGATAGGTTATCAGCACATAGCCTCGGGGCATTTCAGAGGGCAAAGCAACCGGTTCCTTACGCAAAAAAGCGATGGCTTCTTGCCAGTTTGTCTCATAATGAGCGAAGGCGTCGGCCTTTAATGCCGTAGAGAGAGCCAGGGCTTGCGTGGGGATATGGTCTTTTCCTTTATCCCTGCATAGCTCTATACCGGCGTGCAACACCTTCAGCTTGTCCTTGGCAGAGCCATACAGGTCGTTCCATGCCGTGGGAATGGCTCGCTGCAAGTAGTCTTCTTCGTGCAGGGCAAATGCTTCCGGCTCTTTCAGCCATAGCTTTGTGCTTGCGCATTCTGCCTTCTTGGCTGGCTTTTTCTTGGCGTTTTTCTTGCCATGTCCCTTGCTTTCGGCTTGGCTGTCGCTTGTTCCGGGTTTGCGCATTGCTGCAAGAAAGAGTCCCTCGCCGCGTGTCTTGCCCGGAATGAAGCGGTAAACGGGCATATCGTCTAGCAGACTTCCCGTGATATTCCACTCCGTCTTGGTGCTCACCGGCAACAGTTCAGCGCCATATTCCTCGGCTATCCACCTCACGTTCTCCTCATCTTCGTGGGCGTTAAACGTGCAAGTGGAGTATATCAACAGGCCTCCCGGCCTCAGGCTATCCCATATTTCGCTGATGATGGAGCGCTGCAATCTCCAGCAAGCCTCTACGTTTTGTGCACTCCATTCGTCTATAGCTCCCTCGTCTTTGCGGAACATGCCCTCTCCGGAGCATGGCACATCAGCCAGAACAACGTCAAACTGCGTCTTCAGACGTTTGAAGTCAGCCGGGTAGTTGTTGGTTACCATCATGTCAGGATGCCCATATTTCTGTATGTTCTCGCTGAGAATCTGCGCTCTAAGGGGTATGGGCTCATTGCTTACCAGCACACTTCCGGCCGGCAAGTTGCCCATCGCGCAAGTAGATTTGCCTCCCGGCGCGGCGCAAAGGTCCAGCATTCGCACCGCTCTGTGCACATATTGGCGCAGCACACAGGCTATAAACATCGACGAAGCCTCCTGTACGTAGTAGCAACCGGCGTGCAGCAAGGGGTCGAAAGTAAAGTTAGGCCGCTCTTTCAGGTAGAAGCCGTCTTCGCACCAAGCCACTCTGCCGTCTGCCATAGGCACGTTCCACCGTTGCTTGGGCCACTTATAAGGGTTCAGCCTGATGCTTGCCGGAGCCTCTTCTGCCATGCCTTGCATGAAAAGACGATAGTTGTTGTCGCCCATCAAGGCGCGAGTGTATGACGTAAATTCTACCGGTAACTGTCTCATTCTATATTAATGTCAAATACATCGTCGGCATCCGAAGGCTTCTCTTCCTCTTTCGGCTTAGGCGGATTCTTCAGTTTTCCGTGCTCATCAAACATTCCGTAGGTGGTGCGAAGCACTATAAACTCCGTACGACGGTTGAGCTGATTGCATATTTCCTGGTTTTTCTTGTCCTGCTTCTTAATGAAATCCTCCGTCAGCACGTCGCCTTCCTTCAGCCAGGGATATTTCTCGGTGAGCTTCTTGCGTATGGTTTTGGGCTTGCTCTTGCCGTAGCCCACGGGCGTGAGCCTGTCTCTTGCAATGCCATGGGCCACAAGATACCTCACCACATTGTCTGCCCGCTCTTGCGAAAGTTTCTTGTTGTAGGCCTCAGAGCCCTTATAGTCGCAGTGAGCGCTAAGTTCTATGGTCACGTTGGGATTCTCGTTGAGCAGCTTAACCAAGTCGTCCAGCGCCTTTTTCGACTCTGTTCGCAGCGTAGCCTTGTCAAAATCGTAGAAGATATTGTCTATCATGACCGGCACGCGTATGGATGCCAGTGGAAACTGAAGGGTATATTCCTTCGACTCTTGCACGGGTTCCACGCGCAACTCCTCCTTATGATTGAGATAACCCTTGCATGTTGCCAGGAAGATATAGTTCACGTTGGGATTGATAACCTTCTCAAACGAGCCGTCACCCTTCACAGAAATCTTCTCGTTTGTGCCGTCGTCGCCCACCATATACACCTGCGCGGCCGGCAGTTCGTAGCCTTCCATCTCATACACCCAACCCTTCACGGTTTGTATAATCTCCGGAAGTTCAAAGCTATATATGTGGTCCCATCCTCTGGCATCATTGCGGTTGGACGAGAAGTAGCCCCTGTTGTGCGGCCCCTCGAACGTCATGCCGAAGTCATCTCCTTGCGAATTGAGCGGATAACCGGGATGTTCGAGATGGTATTTATGGTCTTTTCCCACCTTAGCTATGAATATGTCGAGTCCACCAAGGCCCGGATGGCCGTCACTAGAGAAGTATAGGTCGCCATTAGGGCGGAAAGTGGGAAACATTTCATTGCCCGGCGTGTTGACAGGTTCGCCTAAGTTCTCCACGCCTCCCGTTGTTCCGCCTATCAAACGCACGCGCCAGATGTCCATTCCTCCCTTTCCTCCGGGCATGTCACTAACAAAATAGAGCCAGTTGCCGTCGGGTGAGAGTGCCGGATGGGCAAAGCTCGACAGTGTGTCGCGGCTGATGTCCAGCTTGGTGGCCTTGCCCCATGAGGCGTCGGCACGGTTAGACACGGCTATCTGCGCGTATCTGGGGTAGGTGGCATCGCTCTGACACTGCGTGATATACATTTCCCGGCCATCAGCCGAAAAGGCCGGCGTGCCCTCATCATCGCTGGTATTGAGTCCTGACTCTACAGCTTTGGGACGGCTCCACTTGCCTTTGTCGTCTTTCTCGCTATAGAATATGTCGCCGTTCTTCGTTCCTGTGATGCCACTCAGCTCATCGCCGTTGGCCTCGTTACGTGTTGAGGTGAAGTAGAGCTGGTCGTATTGGTCGCCGAAGAGCATGGGCGAATAGTCTGCCCGGCGCGAGTTGAACACCTCCATCTTCTTGACCAAGTAGCGCGAACCCTCCTTCTTCCACGCCGCGGCATGCTCGGCTGCCCACTTGCCGTCCTTGATCAGGGCGTTGCCTTTCAGCGAGTCGTCGGCTATCTGATACTCTTTCAGGGCCTCGTTATAGTTTCCCATGCGCATCAGATTGCGGGCCAGGCCCAGATGGGTGTTGCCGTCGTCCTGTTTATAGCGTATCACGTTGCGGTAAGCAGCCACTGCGCTGGCCGCCGAACTGATATGGTCGTAGCACTGGGCCAGCTTGTTGGCAATCTGACCCCGGCGCGCGCGCTCCTTGGGAGGGGTCTTGCGGTAGCCCATCTTATATTCTCCCGCAGCGTCATAATATTCGCCTATGGCCATCAGCTTGTCGCCCTTCTTCACGTTCCGCTCTGCTCCGCAGGAGAACAGCAGGGCACATAAGGCGCAGAAGATGTATATATATTTGTCTTTTCTCATGCTTGTTCTACTTCAATAACCTAACGCCGTAGGTCTGCTTTTATTGTTTAAAAGGCAGGCGGAAAGCACATCCCTCGCGCCATCGGCTGCACCCGTAGGCTGATTTGCCTTTCACGATGGTGCCCTTACCGCATAGCGGACACGCCTGACCTATGATGCTGTCGTCGGCCGGCAATGGGTTGGCACCGCTCTTGGGGCCTTGCTGCGGTGCGGCCGTCTTGGTATTGGCCCTCGCGCGTGGCTTCTTTTCCTGCTTGGTGCCGCTCTTTGTTCTGCGTTTTACCTTAGTTTTCCTCACGTCACTGTCTGTTGTCACGGTGATATGCCGGTTGCTGTTGTCGGCCAGCACGTCATTCACTATCTGCGTTATCTGCTCTTTCAGCTCACCAATAAACTGTGCCGCGTCGTATTTATGGTGCTCTATGTCGCGCAACTTCTTCTCCCAGATGCCCGTAAGCTCGCAACTGGTGAGCAGCTTCTCCTTTATCATGCCTATCAGCTCTATGCCCGTGGGCGTGGCCAGCAGGTTTTTGCGCTCTCGCCGGATGTAATGTCGCTTGAAGAGCGTCTCAATGATAGAGGCTCGCGACGACGGTCTGCCGATGCCGTTTTCCTTCAGTGCGGCTCTCAGCTCCTCGTCTTCTACAAATTTTCCTGCCGTTTCCATTGCCCTAAGCAGCGTGGCCTCGGTGTAGTATTTGGGCGGAACGGTTTGCTTCTCGGTGAGGGTGGGGGTGTGCGGACCTTGTTCTCCCTTTGCGAATGTGGGCAGTATCTTATTCTCTTTAGTGCTATTCGCGCTCTCTTGCTCTTGTTTTTGCTCCTCAGCTTGGTACACTTCGTGCCATCCTTGTTCCAGTATCTCCTTTCCGGTGGCCTTAAACTCAATGTCGTCTACCTTGCCCAGCACCGTAGTTGTGGCAAACTTACAGTCAGGATAGAACGCGGCTATGAAGCGAAGTGCCACAAGGTTGAACACGTTCTGCTCTATATTGGTCAGCCCTTTGGGTGGTACGCCGGTGGGTATGATGGCATGGTGGTCGGTGACCTTCGAGGTATCGAATACCTTCTTCGACTTTTTGAGCGGCTTGCCTCCCAGTTTTTTCACCGCCAGGGCATAGGGCGCTTTGCCTGCCAAGGTGGTTTTGTAAAGTCCGTTCATGATGCCCGTGCACTTAGGATAGATGTCGTCTGACAGGTATTGCGTGTCTACACGGGGATAGGTAGTAAATTTTTTCTCGTAAAGAGCCTGCACCGTGTTGAGTGTAAGCTCGGCCGAGTAGCCGTATTTCTTATTACATTCCACCTGCAAAGAGGTGAGGTCGTAGAGGTGCGGCGGCGTTTCCACGCCCCGTTTCTTTTGTATGTCGGTCACCACAAAGGGCTTTCCCTCTATCAGATGAAAGGCCTGCTCGCCCTCTTCCTTGCTTGTAAACTTGCCTTTTGTGGCTGTAAAGAGCGTGTCTCTATAGATTGTGGAGAGCACCCAGTAGGGTTCAGGCTTGAAATTGTCTATTTCTTTCTGCCGGTTAACTATCAGAGCCAGGGTGGGCGTCTGCACTCTGCCCACCGAAAGCACCTGGTGCTGCTGCCCGTATTTAAGGGTGTAGAGCCTTGTAGCGTTCATGCCGAGCAGCCAATCGCCTATGGCTCGCGACAGTCCGGCAAGGTAAAGCGACTGATATTTGCTCTCTTCGCTCAGGTTGCGGAAGCCTTCCCGGATGGCCTCATCGGTCATGGATGAAATCCACAGACGCTTTACGGGACAGTGTACTCCGGCTTTTTGCATCACCCAACGCTGTATGAGCTCGCCCTCTTGGCCTGCATCGCCGCAGTTGATGATTTCGTTTGCCTTGCTGTATAGCTTTTGTATGATGCCGAATTGCTTGCGAATACCCTCGTCGTCTATTAGTTTTATGCCAAATCGCATGGGTATCATAGGCAGCGCGGATAGGCTCCAGTGCTTCCAATTCTCATTATAGTCGTTAGGCTCTTTCAGCTCGCAGAGGTGTCCGAAGGTCCATGTCACCTGGTAGCCGTTGCCCTCCATGTAGCCATTTTTGGAGGCGTTGGCCCCCAAGACGCGTGCTATGTCTTTCGCGACACTTGGTTTCTCCGCAATGCAAACTATCATATTCTGTTTTTGTTTTTGTTATGTGCAAAGTTACGAAAAAGCTTTTAATTATTCAAATGGTGGACTATGGTTTGATGATTTGTATGCTCCTGAAGGATGCCAACCGCCCTCTTTCTGCCTCTATGTGTTGTTGTCGCATTCCAGTGAACTGCATTCGGCCTGCTCGTAAAACTATTGAAAGATGTTTACAGTGTGCTAATGCCTTCCTCATAACATGGTTTTGACACGCTCAAACGGGCATTTTGAGGCTTTAAAACGGGCACTTTTGCAACGCAAAAGCGGCCATTTTGCAGTGCAAAACAGCCGCTTCTAAAAGTTGGAATGTAACCCTATGATTGCTAATGTGTTAAGCTTTTCTTGCTCATTCACCTTTCTTCGGTTTGGAGAATGAAGCTTTTTTGAAACAATTTTACAGATTATCTTACCGCTCCATCCATGCTTTTGCCGAATAAATTCACAGCAGTTATCAGTTGTTCAACCTCCCTGTCGGTCATGGTTTGGTTGCATGGCAGGCTCAGTTCCTCATTATGTATGCGCTCGGTGATAGGGTATGAGCGGTTGTTCCATTCGCTGTAGGCCTGCTGTTTGTGCGGTGGAATGGGGTAGTGTATCATGGTTTGGATGCCCTTTTCTTTTAGATACTGTTGCAGCAAGTTGCGTTGTTTACAGAAAATGGGATAGATGTGGTACACGTTGTCGGCCTCCCGGCCGGTGGGTATGTATATCTCATCGTTTGTTATGCCTTCATTCAGCATCTTGCCTATCTGCTTTCGGCGGTTGTTCTCCTCATCCAGATACTTCAACTTCACGCTCAGCACAGCGGCTTGCAGTTCGTCTATGCGGCTGTTAATACCCTTATAAGGGAACACATACTTTTGCGAAGAGCCGTAATTAGCCAGTGCACGTAGGGTGTGTGCAAGCTTTTCGTCGTTTGTGGTCACGGCTCCGGCATCGCCCAATGCCCCCAGATTCTTGCCTGGATAGAAGCTATGGGCGGCAGCATCGCCCAAGCTGCCCGTGTGTCTGCCCTGAAAGGTGCAGCCATGAGCCTGCGCGTTGTCTTCTATCAGCTTGAGGTTGTAATGCCTGCAGATGTCTTTTATCTTCTCTGTATAGGCACATCGCCCATAGAGATGCACTATCATGATGGCCTTGGTGCGTGGGGTGATATGTTTCTCGATGCGATCCGGGTCTATCTCCAGCGTCTCCCATCGCGGCTCTACCAATATAGGCGTGAGCCCGTTGCTGCTGATAGACAGTATGGTGGCTATGTAGGTGTTGGCCGGTACTATCACTTCGTCGCCCTCGTGCATCGTTCCTAATGTCTTATAAGCCATCAATATGAGCCGTAAGGCATCCAGTCCGTTGCCGCAGCCCACGCAATATCGTGTGCCTATATAGTTGGCATATTGCTCTTCAAAGGTCTGTGTGGCCTCGCCTCGCAAGTACCATCCGCTTTCTATAACGCGGTTCACAGCCTCTTCTATTTCTTTTAGGTGCGCCTGAGTGACCTGTTTAAGTGAGAGATATTCCATTATTTCTTTGTTTCCTTAGGTTTCCACAGTTCATAATCCTGCCATTTCCATATCCTCGCATACGTAGCCTTGCTGCGCAGTATGGTTGTCAGCTCACGGTCTTTTGGCGTTAGCTGGGCCTTGTTGATGAGCAGGTAGGGCATCACTCCCGTGCTTTTTTGTGCCTCAGACACGTAGGCCTGGCACATGTCTATCGATGAGTAGAGGGTGGCATATACCCCAAACGGTTTGCAATCGAGCAGGGAGATGAGCGGTATGTTGAAGTTACAGATGAGGTAACTGCCCTTGGGCAGCACGCCGTTCAGCCTACTTGTCAGAGCGTTGAGCGTGTCGGCGTTTTGCTGCGTGGTATAGATGTGCCGCGTCAGGGTGCTATTGAGGGCGTAACGACATTCTATTCGGTTGCCGTCTTCCATCATAGGCCTCTTCACGTCGGTGTAGAGCAGAGCCAGAAAGATGCCTGTCAGGGTCACGATGCGGGTTCGGGCGTGCAGCCGTTGTTGGTCTGAAGCTGCTGGCAGCCAGCTGTTTTTCAGCGTGAAGAGGGCCATGGGCAGAGGTAAGAAGGTCAAGTCTTGCCCTATAAATTCTGGTCCTCCGTTGGTGCCTATGGGCAAAAAGAGAGGTTGAAACATGGCTAGAGCGAGCAAAGAGCCTTGCTCGGGCTGCTTATCGGGCTGGGCGATGACTGCCAAAAAGGCCAGCCAGCAAATGCCTACCGTGATGTTTGACGTGGGCTCATGGAAGTAAACGCAGAACACGATGGCTGCTGCCAGCACGAGAGATAGGGCGTAGTGCATGGCCTTCACCGTGGTTCGGCGGTTCAGAATAATATATATAAGGTATAGGAATATGATGACTGCGATGCCCTGAACCTGGCCTTTGTATATGCCGTATAGTCCGAACAGCACGCTTTTGAGGTTGTGTGGGTCGTCGGCATTGCTGCTCATACCTGTCAGGCTGTTCACTGTGAGCCTGAGCACATCACCCATTCCCGTGGCAAAGATGATGGCCACGGCGGTTGCAATGCCTAATAAGGCTCCGGTGAAGAAGCCTGTTAACATCTTCAGAGGGGTGCATGGCCGGCGCATCCATGCCGTAATGATGATGGCATAGAAGGGCAATGCGAGGAAAGTGAGGTTGGTTAAGCGGAAAAAGATGGCTATGCCTGCCATGTAGCCAGACGCCATGTACCAGGCCAGGGCGCGCTTACTGCCGGTCAAGGCTTGGTGCATGGCCAGCAAGGAGAGTATGAGCCATAGGGCAGAATAGTCGTTATAGTTGATTTCGGCATAGCTTCCTTGCTGCGCAAGGGTGCTCATGGCAAGGGCTATGATGAGGTATCGCCACGGCAGATAGCGCTTGAGGTAAACAAACAATATGGCTTGCAGAACCATGAACCACACCACGCGCATGACGCGCAGGGCGTAATAGCCGTGCAGATGCAGAGTTTCTGTGAGCCAACCGGTGCATTCATAGCTCATGAGCCACTGCCCAAGGAAGAACGAAGGGCGTGGTTCGGCATTGAAATACTGATAGCCTGACATGTACATACCAATGTCGAGGAACGAAAATCCCTGCATGGCATGAAGCAAAAGCCAGGCAGCTGAGAACAGAAAAGCTACTAAGGTGACGGTGCTTTGCTTGGTCATGACATCATTCTATATCCCATTCATACCAGTCGTAGCAGATGCCCCGGCCTCCGAAACCCTCCTTCTGATATATCAAAGAGGTGTTGAGAATGGAGCCGTCTTGCTCAGTTGACTTGCCAAAATCGAAGTAGGTGAAGCCGGTTAAGTCTTCATGTAGTATCTTGTTATATATGGCATCGATGACCCGTAAGTGCTTGCCCTCATCGTTGGCAGATATGTATTGGGCGTGCGCAACGGTGGGCGTGAGGTAGAGAACGGTGCCTCCGATGACCACACCTTCCTTCTTGGCCACGTAGAGACGGATGTTATTGGGAAAGCGGCTCTTGAGTAACAAAATCTCATCCAGGCTATGCACGGGCTTTGCACCATACTTATGGTTGAGGTTATAGTTGAGTACCTGCCAAAAACCCGCCCACTCTTGGCTGTCAGCCTCTATCTCTACTTGGTTATTTCGTGCCCTGTTGATGCCGTATTTACGGTCTCTGCTCCACTTGAGCTGGCTGTTCATGCATATCGTAGACGATATGTTTCGGTCGGCCAGACGGGCGTTGCAGGTGCGGAAGATGGCATATAAGTCTTCTTCAGAAGGTAGCCGGTGATAGATGTGAGGAATGCATTTATAGGTTACATGACGTATGCCCAGGCTCTTCAGAAAAGCGTTCATCTCGCTGAAGAGGGTCACTGTCTCGTCTGCGGTGTTATGCTCGTTCATGATAAGACCGCCGTAAGTGAGTCCCTGATGCGAGTAGAGCGTGTCGCCTTTGCGATTGGCCGGCAGCAACGCATGTAGCTTTCCGTTCTTGTAGAAGAGCAGAGAGCAGTCTGTAAAGCGGTCGCTGTGATAGTCCATGTAGTCGCGAAGAAGGAGAAAAGTGCCGTTTTTGGATGTGCCCACAAAGCGGTTCCATTCGTCTTTATCGCTCTTTTCATACAGCTTTATGTCAAACATGGGCTTTTCGCACATACTGAATGAATTCGTCATAGTCTCTGATATAGTCCTCTTCTGAGAAGTGTTCAGACGCCAGCACCAGGCACACGGAGCCCGTGGAGAAGTCCTCCAGCGTGCGCCAAATGCCTGCTCCGACGTATAATCCCTCGTAGGGATGGTTGAGATAATGTGTTTCGCGCTCGCTGCCATTGTCGAGCGTAACGCTGAAAGAGCCGCTCACGGCGATGATAAACTCCTCACATTGCCGGTGGGCATGCCCTCCCCGGCTCTCGCCGGAGGGTATATCGTAAGTCCAATACACCCTTTTTACGCCGAAAGGCACCAGCCTTTGCTCTTCGGCAAAGGTGAGGTTGCCTCTCTGGTCGATGATTTTGGGCAGCTCTATAATCCTTCCTATCATTTCTCCATGTATGGATCAGTGCCTAAAACAGTCTTTGCGAGCCTCTTGGCCTTATCGCGCAGGGCGTGCATATCAGCTCCCAGCTCGTCGTAGCACAGCACTACGCCCATGCGACGGCCGCGGTGTGCAACCGGCTTTCCGAATATTCTGACGCGTGAACGGTCTTCGCTGCACACGTCAAGAAGATTATATTCCAGGGGCTTATCACACTCCTTGGGCGACAATACCACTGCCGAGCAGCCGCAATGCTCAAGGTGTATGGCCGGAATGGGCAGGCCCATGACGGCGCGGAAGTGCAGTTCAAACTCGCTGAAGTTGGTGGTATGGCCCAGCGTAACCATGCCCGTGTCGTGCGGACGGGGACTTAGCTCAGAGAAAATTACCTCACCTTGCTTGGTCAGGAAGAACTCCACGCCCCATATACCGTAGCCTGTGAGAGCCTTGGTTACCTTATCTGCCATCTCTTCAGCCTTCTTCAGGGCATCCTCTTTGATGGTGTATGGCTGCCAGCTCTCGCGATAGTCGCCTCCCTTCTGCCTATGGCCGATGGGCGGACAGAACAATGTGGGACCGTTTTTCTGCGTCACTGTGAGCAGCGTAAACTCTGATTCAAAGTCTATAAACTCCTCTATGATAACCTCTTTCACATCTCCTCGCGCGCCCTCCATGGCGTTTTTGAAGGCAGCTTGCAGCTCTTCGTCGTTGTGCACGTAGCTTTGTCCGTGCCCGCTAGAACTCATCAAGGGCTTCACCACGCAGGGGAAGCCGATGGTATCGGCAGCTTTTTTAAACTCATCAAAGGTCTTTGCGTAGAAGTACTTGGCTGTTCGGATGCTCAGTTCCTTGGCTGCCAGGTCGCGAATAGCCCTTCTGTTCATGGTGAAGTTAACGGCCCGGGCCGACGGAGTGACCTGAATGCCCTCTTGCTCATAGCTGATGAGCCTCTCGGTGCGTATGGCTTCTATCTCCGGAACAATGATGTCGGGCTTGTGCTTGGCTACGACGGCATCCAGCTGGTCGCCGTCCAGCATGTCGATTACTTCCCTTTCGTCGGCCACCTGCATGGCCGGAGCGTCGTTATAGTGGTCGCAGGCAATGACGTATTGCCCAGCACGCTTGGCAGCAATGGCAAATTCCTTGCCCAGTTCGCCTGATCCAAGCAGCATGATTTTCTTCATTTTCGTCTTAATTTGGTATGTTTCTTATACTTTATTCTTTATCATTTGCCACTCAGGAGTAACAGCCAACTTGCGCAAACAGGTCTCAATGACTTGTTGCATCACCTCGGCTGTCACGCCATAGTGTGCGGCCAGGCTGTCGAGCGACTGCACCTGGCTGCCGAAGAGGCCGTAATATTGAGTGATAACCTGCTCGTCTGTCACGGTGAGCAGCTTCAGCAGGCTTCGCACATAGCCCTCTGTCTTAGAGTCGATGAGGTGAGATGCCTTCCCCATGTGTATGAGAAAGCGCTGCAACTCGCTAGAGAGTGCGTCCATGGCGGTCCTTTCCGTACATGATGTCATAGTACTTTTGATAGTCGCCAGACGTCACTTCCTTGATCCAATCCTGATGGCTGAGGTTCCAGTCGATGGTTTTCACGATGCCATCAGCAAACTTTGTCTCCGGATACCAGCCCAGTTCGTTCTTTATCTTCGTAGGATCGATGGCGTAACGTTTGTCGTGTCCGAGTCTGTCTGCCACATGTGTGATGAGCGAATCGTTTATCCAGCTGATGTCTATGTCGCCGTTGGCGTCGCGAACGGGGTTTTTGAGGAGCTGACGGAGGCTCTTGTCGGCTTCCATCTTGTCGTGTATGGTCTTGATAATGAGCTTTACGATGTCTATGTTGGCCATTTCGTTATGACCGCCCACGTTGTATACCTCGCCTGCTCGGCCGTTCCTAACCACCATGTCGATGGCTTTGCAATGGTCTTCTACATACAACCAGTCTCTCACATTGAGTCCTTCGCCATATACGGGGAGCTTCTTGCCCTCAAGAATATTGTTGATGATGAGCGGAATGAGCTTTTCGGGGAAGTGATAGGGTCCGTAGTTGTTAGAGCAGCGTGTGATGCTTACAGGCATGTGATAGGTGTCTCTGTATGCCATGACAAAGAGGTCGGCGCTTGTTTTGCTTGCCGAGTAAGGGCTGTGAGGGCACACCGGCGTTTGCTCAGTGAAGAAACCGGTAGCTCCGAGAGAGCCATACACCTCGTCGGTAGACACTTGATGGAACCTCTTTCCGGCCTTCCATGTGGGATAACCGGCCTCATCCTTGCCTGTTGTCCATGCCTTTTTAGCAGCGTCAAGCAGGTTTTGGGTACCCAGGATGTTGACGGAGAGGAAGAGTTGTGGGTCTTCTATAGAACGGTCTACGTGACTCTCGGCCGCGAAGTTCACCACATAGTCGATGTCATTCTCGGCAAACAGCTTGTCGGCGAGCGCCTTGTCGCGTATGTCACCCTTTACGAAGAAGCATCGTTTCTCGTCAATATCATCTTTTATCGTGCCCAGATTGCCGGCGTAAGTGAGTGCGTCGAGAATGATAATCCTCAGTCCTTCGTCGTTGGCATACTTCTTATGCAACAAGTATTTGATGAAGTTTGAGCCGATAAAGCCTGCCGCTCCAGTAACGAGATAAGTATTCATGTTGATTCTTTATTTATTGATAATGTATGATTTTTTTTGTTTTTAAAGCACATTGTCGTGCCTTCCTAAAGTAATAACTTCGCAATCACTGAATTTATTGCCCTCAATGGTGAGTCTAACCAGTGTCCGCTCTCTCTGCCATCCCATCATTCCGGCTGCTCCGGGGTTGATGTGCAGCATGTTAAGTGCTTTGTCGAACTGCACCTTCAGTATATGACTGTGTCCACAAACAAAGAGGTTAGGCGGCGAAGCATAGAGCATCTTGATGACCGATCGGTCGTATTTGCCGGGATAACCGCCTATATGCTTGAGCAGAATGTCTGCATCCTCGCACCTGAACCTGAGTATCTCGCTATACCGCGCCCGCAAGTCGTAGTCGCCATAAACAGCCCTGAAACGCGGCCCCAGCTGTTCGAATTTATCGGCTAGCTCCATGCTGCCGATGTCGCCTGCGTGCCATATCTCATCGCATGAGCCGAGATATTCGGCATATTTATCGTCCCAGAAACCGTGCGTATCGCTTATAATACCAATTTTCTTCATCCTCTTTTATCGTGTTGCGAGGCTACAGCCACATGTCTGCCATGGTTCTGCCGAAGCCTCCAAGTCTTATAGGCCGAACCTTTTGCGTATGAAATCAGCCAGAAACTGCTCTGTCTGCTCAAGCCCCAGAATGCTCGAATTGACGCAGATGTCGTAGCTGCTGCTGTGTCCCCACTCCTTACCCGTATAGAAGTTGTAGTATGAAGCGCGGTTGCTCTCTCCGTCGTTGATGAGCTTTCTGGCCTCGGCGCGGCTGATGTCTTTGCGCTTGCACACCGCTTTGATGCGGTCGTCCATCTTAGCTGAGATGAAGATGCTTAGCAAATTCTTCTTGTCGCGCAGTATATAGTCGGCCGTTCTGCCCACGAACACGCAGCTTCCTCCCTCTGCCGCCTTGCGAATAGCGTCGCTCTGAAACTGGTAGAGGCTCTCTTGCGAGAAGTTGTTGCGGTAATAGTCGTTTTCGCCAAAGAGGGGCACGTGCATGTGGAAACGGCTTTTGAAGAAGCCGCTGCGCTCATCGTTCTGCTCGAAAAACTTCTCGCAGAAGCCGCTCTCCTTTGCCGCCAGGTTCAGAAGTTCTCGGTCATAGAACGTGCATCCGAACTCCTCGGCCAGCATCTTGGCTATGATGCGTCCGCCAGACCCTATCTGCCGTCCCACGCTGAGTATGATTTGTGGCTTGTCGTTGCTCATATTTAGTTTTTGATTTTATATTCCTGTGTTTTGGCTTTTGCCTCTGCGGCCTGCCTGTTAAATCTTCTGACAAATATTACCAGCACCGTTATGGCCACCAAGGATGCCAGTGTGTCGGCCGAAGGAAGCGAGCACCACACCCCGTTAACACCCAGGAAGTGGGGCAGGATGGCCAGCAAGGGCAGCAGAAACAGCAGTTGGCGTGACAGACTGAGGAAGATGCTCTCTTTCACCTTGCCTATACACTGAAAGAAATTGGTTACTACCATCTGCATACCCACGATAGGGTAGACCATCATGTTTATCCTTATGGCCGTTGAGGCTATCTTGATGAGCCCGCTGTCGGTGGTGAACATGCGTGCCACAACGGCCGGCAAGAATTCTGCCACCAGCCATGCTGTGGTCATGATGCACGTAGCCGAGATGATGGTCAGGGCGAGTACGCGCATGAGCCTGTCTATCTGCTGGCTGCCATAGTTATATCCTGCAATGGGCTGCATGCCCTGGTTGAGACCCATAACGAACATCACAAACACCGTGGCCACGGCGTTGGCTATGCCATAAGCACCTACAGCCATGTCGCCACCATATTTCACGAGCTGATTGTTTACGAATATCACCACCAGGCAGGCGCACACGTTCATCAGAAAAGGTGATATGCCGATGCCCAGAATGTTTCTTACCAGTCGGCATTTCAGCCGGTATATGCCCCTCTTCAGGTGCAGAAGTTCGTGCTTGTTGGCGAATAACTTCATCTGCCAGCACAGGGCCAGCGTTTGTGAGATGACCGTAGCAAGAGCCGCGCCCCTTATTCCCCAGTGCCACCACACGATGAACACCACGTCTAGAAGAATGTTCATGATCACCGTGAAGATGGTGGCCATCATGGCATGACGGGGCTTTGAGGCAGCGCGCAACACGGTGTTCATGCCGAAATACATGTGCGTTACCACGTTGCCCAACAGGATGATCTCCATGAAACTGCGTGCATAGGGTAGCGTAGCGTTGCTGGCGCCGAAGAAACGAAGTATGGGATTGAGGAACGTAAGGCATATCACGCTGTAGCCGATGCCTATGATGAGGTTCAGTGTGACAGTGTTTCCCAGTATGTTTTCGGCCGTTTCATAGTCTTTCTGGCCCAGTTTCACCGATATGGCCGCAGAGGAGCCCACGCCGACACCTGCCCCGAAGGCTGCCCCAAGGTTCATAAAGGGAAACGTAATGGCCAATCCGGCGATGGCTTCCGGGCCTACTATCTGTCCGATAAACACCCGGTCGATGATGTTATACAGCGAAGCGGCCGTCATGGCTATGATGGCTGGCAGAGCATATTGCCAAAGCAGCTGCCCCACAGGCTTTGTACCAAGCTCCAGTGTCGCTTTTTTGTTGTCCATTACCATTTGTTTTTTCAAGTGCAAACTTACACAAAAAACTTGAATTATCGTGCTGTTAGATGAAAAAGTTGCACGTTCGGGCGTATTAACTTGTGATTTCCGTACTTTGCCGTCCTTCGTTCTGATGCCCCCCTCTCCCTGCTTTGGCGTGCCGTTGAGGCTGTCTGCAAGCCACTTTTGCGGGGCGCTTATAAGGCCGTTGCACGGCTCTCGGTCGCTGAATTAATTGATTTCTCTAACTCTCTGATACCTAATGAGTTGTCAAAAGCACCGTTTTGGGCTTTCAAAATAGGCACTTTTGGCCTTCAAAATAGGCACTTTTGCGTGCCAAAAATGCCTGTTTCGCAACGTCCAATGGCCCCTTTCAGATGATGGCTCGACTACAGCGGTCTGGCAGGGTGGGGCAGGCCCATCTGAAAAATCGTGTATAACTGAGCAAAAAGTTCATCGTCTTGTTTGGCTGTTGGGTAAATTCTGAGTACTTTTGCACAAATAATTAAAAATTAAAAACAAATGCGTAGCCGGACAATTTTGTCGATATTGCTTTTCCTTAGTGCCATGGTTGCCGTGGCTCATCCTTCACATCGTGAGAAGATACCCTATCCCAGCGAGAAGTGTTACATCTTTCAGGTGATGCTAAAGGACAAGAACGGTACGCCATTCACCCTCGACAAGCCTTCGGCTTACCTCTCCCAGCGAGCCCTGGAGCGGCGTGCCCGGCAGGGACTCAAGGTGGATTCAACCGACCTGCCCGTGTCTCCTGTTTATCTGAAGCGGCTCAGTCGTTATGATATATCCATCGTAGGCGTGAGCAAATGGAACAACGCCGTGCTGGTGAGCGGTACCGATTTGCAGCAGTTGGTGCGCTTGGTGAAGGTTCCTTTTGTCAAGTCGGTCAAGCAAGTGTGGGTTTCTCCCGACTCTGTTTACGAGCCGGAGGGGCGCGAAGTGGTGCATGAGGACTTCAGAAAATGGGACTCGGTGCCCGGAAAATTCTTCGGCGCAGCCAACGAACAGACCAAGATGCTGCATGCGCAAGCCCTCCATACGCGCGGGTATGACGGAAAAGGCTTCGTCATAGCCGTGCTCGACGGCGGCTTTATGAACGTAGACAAGATACCGGCATTTGCTTCGGTGAACATATTAGGCACACATGACTTTGTAGTAGGGTCGCGTCAGAACGTCTATCGTGAGATGGATCACGGCACAAAGGTGCTTTCCACCATGGCGCTCAACCAGCCTGAGGTGTTCAGAGGCACTGCTCCGGGCGCCAGCTACTGGCTCTTGCGCTGTGAAGACGGCGCGTCAGAATATCCCGTAGAGGAGTTCTACTGGGCCGAAGCGGCCGAGTTTGCCGACAGCGTGGGCGCAGACATCATCAGCTCGTCGTTGGGTTATCATGCTTACGATGACCCCACGGCATCGTATAAGTATGCCGACCAGGATGGCAAGACAGCCCTCATATCGCGCACGGCCTCGCTTTTGGCCGGCAAGGGCATTGTTTTGGTGAACAGCGCAGGTAACGATGGGCGCGACACATGGAAGAAAATAAACTTTCCGGCCGATGCTTCCAACATCCTGAGCGTGGGCGCGGTGTCGCTGAACGGCCTGAACGCCCCCTTCAGCTCTATCGGACCGACGGCCGACGGCCGCATTAAGCCCGACGTTATGGCCCCCGGCTGCCCCGATGCCGTGGTAGGCGGACGCGGAACGATAGTGTATTGCAACGGCACATCCTTTGCCGCGCCGCTCATCTCGGGCATGGTGGCTTGTCTGTGGCAGGCTTTCCCCAAGAAGACGGCATTGCAAATCATGGACATGGTGCGCAAGTTAGGCAACAACGCAAGCACTCCCGACAATATATTCGGCTACGGAATACCCAACTTTGAGAAGGTTTTCGAGACGGCTAACCAACAAAAATAAGGCACACATCATGCAGAAGGCTTACACACTTTGGGAACTTAACAATCTGGTGAGGCTGACCATAGAGGGCAATCTCATCGGGGACTATTGGGTGGAAGCCGAACTTTCTGAGTGCAGGGAAAACCGCGGCCACTGCTATATGGAGCTCATAGAGAAGGAAGAAGGCTCCAACACCCCCATAGCACGTGCGCGTGCCGTGTGCTGGCGCAATGTGTGGGCCGTGCTGCGCAGCTCGTTTGAGCGCGTAACGGGGCAGAGCCTGCACGTGGGCATGAAGGTGATGCTTCAAGTAAGTCCGCAGTTTCATGAGGCATTCGGCTTCTCCTGGATCGTAGACGATATTAATCCGGAGTTTACTTTGGGCGACATGGCACGCCGCAGGCAGGAGATTATCAGCCAACTCAAGGCAGAGGGCGTGTTCGACTTGCAGCGCGAGCTTGCCCTACCCGTGTTTGCGCAGCGCATAGCCGTTATTTCCAGTGCCTCGGCAGCAGGCTATGGCGACTTCTGCAAGCAACTGTCAGACAACGACAGCGGGCTGGTGTTCTACACAAAGCTCTTTCCCGCCATTATGCAAGGCGAGGCCGTGGAGCAGAGCATCATACAGGCGCTCAATCAAATCAACGACCAGGCCGACTGTTTCGACGTGGTTGTAATAATAAGAGGTGGCGGAGCAACGGCCGACATGAGCGGTTTCGACACCCTGCAACTGGCAGAGAATGTTGCCAATTTCCCCCTTCCCATCATCACCGGCATTGGTCATGAGCGTGACGAGAGCGTGCTCGACATGGTGAGCTACCGCAGAGTGAAGACTCCCACGGCCGCCGCGGCCTTTCTGGTGAGCCATCTCACCGATGTCATGACGGCTCTCACCGATGCCGAAAAACAGCTCCGGCTGCTCGCCTCACATCGTATGGAGGTGGAACACATGCGCTTGGAGCGTCTTGCCGGCAAGGTTCCGGTGCTCTTCTCGCTCATGCGTGAGAGGCAGGAGGCACGCCTCGACACCCTCTTCACGCGTTTGCTGCAACGGTGCCGGCAGCATCTTGACGCTCAGAACTATCAGCTCGGCCAGCTGTCTGCCCGTCTGAAGCCCGCCATAGAGGGACGGCTCACGCGGCAAGACTATCGTTTGCAAATGCTGGAGCAGCGTGTCAAGGCTCTAGACCCCACCGTGCTCTTGCAGCGCGGCTATAGCATCACGCTGCACAACGGCCACGCTGTGCGCAAGGCATCGCAGTTGCGGGCGGGCGACACGATTGTAACGAGGCTGGCGGAAGGTGAAGTAAAGTCTACTGTAAACAACAAATAACGATGGATAAGAACATTAAATACGAGACAGCCATGCGCCAGTTGGAGCAGATTGTCAATGAGATGGAGACCGGAGAGCCCGACATCGACACGATGACGGCTAAACTCAAGAAGGCGCAAGAGCTGATAAAGCTTTGCAAGGACAGGCTGACGAAAACCGATAATGAGATAAAGAAAATGCTGGAACAATAGCTTTTTCTTTACTTTTTGATAAGGTTTGCGCTATGTTCTGTGTAAAAATGTTGCACGATTTGCAGATTATTATTACTTTTGCAAAGCAATATTACAAGAACACTTAACACCTTTCGAGTTATGAAGAATATTGATTGGGGAAGTCTGTCGTTTGGTTATATACCCACAGACTACAATGTACGTTGTTATTACCATGATGGTAAGTGGGGCGAAATAGAGGTTTGCTCGGATGAGTATATCCGTATGCACATGGCCGCCACCTGCCTTCATTATGGTCAGGAAGCCTTCGAGGGCCTGAAAGCTTATCGTTGTCCGGACGGCAAGGTGCGCATTTTCCGCGTTAAAGACAATGCCGCGCGCCTTCAAAGCACGTGCCGTGGCATCGTTATGCCGGAGGTTCCCACCGACCTCTTCGTTGAGATGGTGGAGAAGGTGGTGCGCCTGAACCAGGAATATATCCCCACTTACGAGAGCGGAGCCACGCTTTACATCCGTCCGTTGCTCGTGGGCATCACGCCGCAGGTAGGCGTTCATGCTGCCAAGGACTATCTTTTCCTGATTTTCGTAACGCCGGTAGGCCCTTACTTCAAGGGTGGCTTTGTGAGCAACAAGTATGCCATCGTGCATGGCTATGACCGTGCCGCGCCACTGGGAACGGGTATGTATAAGGTGGGTGGCAACTATGCCGCATCGCTGAAGGCACACACCCTGGCCAACAGCAAGGGCTATGGAAGTGAGTTCTACCTTGATTCGAAAGAAAAGAAATATGTGGATGAGTGTGGCGCAGCCAACTTCTTCGGCATCAAAAACGGCACTTACGTCACACCAAAGTCTACCAGTATTCTGCCTTCTATCACCAATAAGAGCCTCATGCAGCTTGCTGAAGACCTCGGACTGAAGGTAGAGCGCCGTCAGATACCGGTAGAAGAGCTGAGCACTTTTGAGGAGGCGGGAGCCTGCGGAACGGCTGCTGTCATCTCTCCTATATCTGAGTTAGACGATCTGGACACGGGTGCCAAGTATCGTTTCGGTGAGAAACCGGGACCCTGGAGCACCAAGCTGTATAACACTTTGCGTGGCATACAGTATGGAACTATCGAGGATAAGCACGGCTGGACTACCGTTGTGATAGACTAAGCCGGCTGATATACAACCCTACACAGGGCCTCCCTGCCTTCATGATGAGTGGCGGTGAGGCCCTTTGTGATGCATGGGGGCAACCCATAAGGTGACATCAGAATACCGTTATTAAAGTTTTTGTGATAAAAAACATAAGGAATGCTTGCTTAAACTTTATTTATTTGCTATTTTTGTAGCGTATAACAATCAGCTAATAACTCTTATGCAAAAGATTTCTACTTATAAGGATAGAGCCTTGTCTACACTGTCTGGCCAGTGGGGAAGCGCCGCCTTAGTAACGTTTGTTTGTCTTTTTATCTATTATGGCATTTATTTTGTCATTGCGTTGTTCACCATGCATTACTTTGAAGTAGCCAATACTACCATCGAATACAACTACGGATGGATAGCCACATTGCTGCTCCTGCCCATGATTTGGAGCTATACGGTGATGTTCCTGGACTTTAAACGTAAAGGAAATTTGACTGTTGGCAAGCTCTTTGTGGGCTTTAACGAGTTTGGCCGCATCTTTCTCACCATGCTGCTACAGAATATTTACATCGCATTGTGGACATGCTTGTTCATCATTCCCGGCTTTGTGAAGGCTTATTCTTACGCAATGACCCCGTATGTGCTGCGTGATGACCCCCAGATAAGATATGACGCGGCCATCAGCCGAAGCATGAAGCTCATGAAGGGGCACAAGTTGCAGCTCTTCTTGCTAGACCTTAGCTTCATTGGATGGGTCATATTGAGCTGCTGCACGCTGGGCATCGGCTTCCTGTTCCTGCTGCCTTACGTGAACACAGCACATGCCCACTTCTATGAAGACCTGCTGAAAGAGGAGGCACAAGACACCTTCTAAACATCACAATATAACATATTTAAGTCCGTCAACCATAGGTTGGTGGGCTTTTCTTTTGCCTTTGCCGAATTAATTCATTAACTTTGCAACCCATAAGCAGTTGCCTGGCAGTGCAAACAGCTCACGCCCCAGAGGCTGAAGGCTCTTTGCGGGCATGGCATGGACTGCCGATGACCGATAAATCTATCATGTTATGAGTAAAGGAAAGCTGAAGAAGTTTGCTGAGATGGAGACGTTTAAGAATGTCTTCGAGTACCCCTATCGTGTCATTATGGCCGCTCCTTTCCCCATGAAAGGGCGGTGGCGCGATGATTACTTCCATAACCAGAACCCCATTGTGCTTGAGTTGGGATGCGGACGGGGAGAATATACGGTGGGCCTTGCGAAGATGTATCCCGGCATAAACTTCATAGGCGTAGACATAAAGGGTGCCCGTATGCACGCCGGAGCCAAGCAGTCGCTGGCCGAGAACCTCACCAACGTGGCCTTTCTGCGCACAAGCATCGAGCTGATAGACCGCTTCTTCGCTCCCGATGAGGTGCAGGAGATATGGCTTACATTCAGCGATCCGCAGATGAAGAATGCCCGCAAGCGACTCACCAGCACTTACTTCATGGAGCGCTATCGTCGCTTCTTGGTTGACGGAGGCACTGTTCATCTGAAAACCGACTCTAATTTTCTCTTCACATACACACGCTTCATGGTGCAGAAAAACAACCTTCCTGTGCTCTTCTGTACCGAAAATCTGTATGCTGAAAACGATCGTCTCGATGAGAAGACAAGAGAGATACTCAACATACACACCTATTATGAGAACCAATGGATAGAGCGTGGGCTGAGCATACGCTACATGAAGTTTGCCCTTCCGCATGAGGGCGAGCTGCAAGAGCCCGATGTTGAGATACCGCTAGACGACTACCGGTCGTATAAACGCACCAAGCGCAGCGGGCTGGAAACTTCCCGATGACGCGCCCTATAGTGACAGATAACCCCAAAGCATAGGCATGTTGATGGCTGAAAAGCAAAATAAAGCCAACAGAACAATGTGCGTATGCTTTTTTTTCGTACCTTTGTAGCCCAATCAAAGCAAATCATTATGAGTGTATTATATCCCAAACTGATACGTGATGCCCTGGAGAAGGTGATCTATCCGGGTACAAAGAAGAATCTGATAGAGAGTGGAATGGTGGCCGATAATATTCGCATCAACGGCATGAAGGTGTCGTTCTCGCTCATCTTTCCACGTGACACAGACCCCTTTCTCAAGTCTACCATGAAGGCAGCTGAGGCTCAGTTGCATTACTCCATAGGCAAGGACGTGGAGGTTACCATCACTCCGGAGTTTAAGAGCGCGCCCCGTCCTGAGGTGGGACACTTGCTGCCGGACGTTAAGAACATCATTGCCGTGAGCTCTGGCAAGGGTGGTGTTGGCAAAAGCACCGTGGCTGCCAACTTGGCTATAGCCCTTTCCAAGCTTGGATATAAGGTGGGCTTGCTCGATACCGACATCTTCGGGCCTTCCATGCCTAAGATGTTCGGAGTGGAGGACGCACGTCCTTATGCCGTGAAGAAGGATGGCCGCGACCTCATAGAGCCTATAGAGAAGTATGGCGTGAAGTTGCTGAGTATCGGATTCTTTGTTAATCCCGACACGGCAACGCTATGGCGAGGCGGTATGGCGACGGCTGCACTGAAGCAGCTCATTGCCGATGCCGACTGGGGCGACCTTGATTACTTCATACTCGACACGCCGCCGGGCACCAGCGACATTCATCTCACCCTGCTGCAAACGCTTTCCATCACAGGAGCAGTGATTGTGAGCACGCCGCAAAAGGTGGCCCTGGCTGATGCCAGAAAGGGTATCGACATGTACAGAAACGACAAGGTGAACGTGCCTATTCTGGGTCTTGTGGAGAATATGGCTTACTTCACTCCGGCCGAACTGCCCAACAACAAGTATTATATCTTCGGGAAAGACGGCTGCAAAAATCTCGCTGAGGAGATGCACTGCCCCTTGCTGGCGCAAATTCCTATTGTGCAAGGCATCTGCGAAAGTGGTGATGCAGGCAAGCCCGAGGCCGTTGATGCCGGCAGCATAGTGGGTCGTGAGTTCCTGAACCTGGCTCAAGCCGTGGTGACGGTGGTGAACCGACGCAATAAGGAGATGGGTCCCACAAAGATAGTCAAGGTGAACAACGACTGACGCTGAGGCTTCTCAGCAGATGATATAACGGAGGAACGGGCCTGAAACCTGCTCCTCCTTTTTGTATTAGGATGGGTATAAAATGCTTACAGTGGCGTTGAGGCTTCGCCAAACACATGCTTTGACGTCCTCAAACAGGCATTTTCAGCTGTTCAAACAGCCCTTTTCGGCTTGCTGAACGGCCGCTTTTGAAGGGTTAAATGCCCCGTTTGTCTAGATGATTGATATTCAGCTGCTTATGCAACTTGTCCACTTAGATGTCTTGTGGTAGGCAAGTTGCGAAGATTCTTTACATCTTTTGCCTCATGAAAGACACTCATCGGCAATGCAGACAATTGGGTAAGTCTCATTTACTGTTGCGTTTCCTTCACGTCAGGCTGGTTTATCAGGCTGCTCTTGATGCGCTCCATGCGTTCGATGGCGTGCTTTCTGGCTGAGAGAATCTGATAACGATATACCATGCAGGTGGCAAAGAAGTAAACCAGCACCTGTATCCACAGCGCCTGATACTCTGTTTCTACGTCGTGCAAGTCGGCACCCATGGAGCTCAGCTTGAGGAAGCCCCGAACGCCAAAGGTGGAGGGTATGAGGCTGGCAAAGCCTTCCCAAATGCCCGGTATGTTGCTTTGCGGCCAGCTCACGCCACTCATAAAGAGGAAGGGAACCGACGTGAAGACCACCAATAGGATGACATTCTCACGATAGCGCACCATACACGAGAGGAACATGCCGAAGAAGATGACAGCCAAGATGAAGGGTATCATGAACAAAGCCAGGTGGGCGGGCTGAGCGATAGCCGTGAAGCGGAACATGCGCGGCACGGCCAGCGTGATGTAAGCGCCCATCACACAGTAGATCATAAAGTAGCACATCGACTTACCCAGCACGATTCTGAAGATGCCGTTGAAGTGCCGGCTCATCGGCACAAGGTCTTTGAAGCGGTTGTTCTCACGCGCCGTGCCGGCCGACAGACCAATGCCTAAAAGCAGTGTTTGCTGTAAAATAAGGATTAGCACGGCAGGCAACAGAGCGTTGCCATAGCCCAACGGACTGTTGAACATGGCTATCTCGTCGAAGTCGAGCGGCTTTGCGTTCACTTCATCATCGCGGTTTGTGAAGCCACCCGACTGCGGAAGCTGTATGGCAGTGTTCATATCGGCAGCCACACTCGTTGCAGTTTGAAAGATAGCCTTATAGGTTAGCATGAAGCTCATCTCGCAATACACGCCCACATGTGCCTGCTCACTGCGCCCTAAGTCGCGCTGAAAGCTCTCCGGAAAGTAGAGTATGCCATACGCCTTTTGCTGTCCTATGAGCGTCTTGGCATCGTTGAGGTTGTCGCAATAGTAGGCCACCTTGGTGCTGGGTGAGGCATCAAACCTCCTGGCAAACTCGCGGCTGGCCTCAGAATGCGACATATCCACCACTGCCACGGGCACATCGCGCACCACCTCGTTATTGTATATCCACGAGTAGATGAGGGGATAGCCCAGCGGAACCAGCACGCAGAAGATGAGTACGCCCTCGTCTTTGATGGTGTTCTTCATTTCCATCCACCATATATAGCACATATCGTGGATGCCTTCTATGATTCTTTGAAAGAGACTTTGTTCCGTTTTCATACGCTTAGGGGATGTAAACATATTCCATCATGGCCTTCTTGATGTTTCTTGTCACCAGAATGGGCAGCAAACTGAACGTGATGAGGGCCATGACATTGGTCCAAGCGTCTATCAACGGGAAGCCGTTGAAGATGCAAATCTGGTATATCATGTAGTAATGTCGCAGAGGAATGAGCTGTGCCATGGCCTCTATCATGGGGTTCATGGCAAACACCGGGAACGTGGCACCGCACAGCGAGAAACCCAAAACGGCCCACAGCGAGCAGATACTCATGCTCATGCGCAGTGAAGGCATCAGGCCGAAGGCGAACACTCCGAACCCTTGCGACGACGTAACCACCAGGAAAGCCAGCATGATGATCTTGCCCAAGCCGCCCGGATGGGGGAAGTTGAGATAGCCATACAGATACCATTGATAAGCCAGCAAGATGGTGAAGAAGATGCAGAACTGCGGTAGCAGCTTGCCCAAGAGAGCTATCCACATCTTTCCTCCGGCCAGGCTCACCCACTCTTTGTTGCGGTTGAACTTCAGCTCTGTGCCTATGCTGTAGGCTGTTGTAAGGAAGATGAAGAGCAAGAAGATGCCGGGCACCATCACAGTGCTCAGGTAGATGTTGTAATTAGCCCATGGATTGCCTATCATATGCACGTCGAGGGCGATGGGCTGCAAGAATGTTCCAATCTCTTTGGCAGACTTACCCAAGGCCGAAAGCTTCTCTATGCCCACTTGGGCAGAGCCTAAGGTGCAGATAGTCTTCAGGTCTTTGAAGAGCATATTGCCCGGAAGCATGAACACATAAGTGTAATAGAACGACACCTTAGGGCGGCGTGACGCGCCCAAACCGCTCGTCGTGCCCTTGGGAATGTAGAGAAAGGCATATATATTGCCCCTTTGTATATCCTCGCGGGCCTCGTTCACGCTGTTGTAATACTTGGTGACGTGTGTATACTCAAAGGCATCCAAACTGCGAATCATGGCACGTGTGGTGGGCGTATTGTCCAAGTCTACCACTCCGCAGGGCATGTCGGTGGGCTGTCCGGCACTCATGAGTGAGGTAAAGAATATGGTCACGACAATCGGAAATACTACCATGCAGAACAGGTATATTGGATTTTTAAGCAATATACCACACTCCCTCAATGATATTCTGTATATTCTTTTGAGTATCTTCATTCCGTTTCTTCCCTCTTCTTCAGCGCTTTAGGCGCACGCTTTACTTGATGATGAGCGACATGCCGGGGCGCAATCCCTTGAAAGGCCGGATGGGACGGGCCTTCACCTCAAAGGTCTTCAGGTCGTAGTCGCCCGTTGTCTTTGTGGCTTTCCACACGGCATAGCTTCCCTGATCCTTTATTTCATACACCTTCATGCGCACGCTTTTATTGAAGGCGGGTACAAAGGCGGTGAAGGTGTCGCCTATCTTCAGTCCTTTGAGCTGGTCTTCCCTGACGTTGAAGGTGCCCCACATATCGCTTGTCATGTCGATGCTCATGATGGGAGAGCCCATTCCTACAAGCTCGCCCAGCTTAGGATAGATGGTGCTCACCTCGCCATCGGCTGTTGCAACCTGCACCGTTTCCTTCAGAATGGAGCGCACCACGTCTACAGCTTTCTCTGCCGCGCGTGCCTGTTCGCGTGCCGCGCGCTTCTCTTGTTCGCGTGCTCCGCTCTTGGCAAGCTCCCATTGCGCCTTGGCCACCTGCACCTGAGCCTCCGTAGCCTTGTAGGCAGCCTGCGCCTCGTCACGCTTCTGGGCGCTGGTTACGCCCTCGTCATACAGGCGCTGCATCCTTCCGTAGGTCTTCAAGGCGATGTCCTTAGCCGCAAGTGCCTGGTTGTAGAGCTGATAAGCGCTCTCTACGGTCTCCTTACGTGTGGGGGCATCGGTCAAATCGCTGATGGCGCTGGTTGCACCGGCCGTAGCTTGAGCCACCTTCTCCTGAGCGTTGGCCTCCGGAATTTCTATTTTTACAAGCGTGTCGCCGGCATGTACATAGTCGCCTTCCTTAACATAGAGCTTGGCAATACGTCCGGGCAGCTTGCAAGTGACGCGATATTCGCTCACCTCCATCTCTCCCTGAAAAACCTCCGGTGTGCGGCCCAGCGTGAAATAGCCTATCACTGCCACCGTGGCGACCACCATCGTAAAGCCTATGATAGCCAAAAGAATGTTATTGTGCTGTGATTTTGCTGACATGATGTTATATACTATACGTGTTGTTTTTATTCTTATTAATATAATGTACCGAGAGCTTTCTGCAGCGCTGCCTGCGTTACGCACACCTCAATCTCTGCATCTATCTTCTGGCTGAAGGCCTGCTGCCAGGCTGTTTGCGCTTCCATGACATCTGTGACCGTCATGACGCCCTCCTTAAAGCCCACGTTGGCGCACCTGAGGTTTTCCTCGGCGCTGTGCATGTTGCTCTGTGCCATGTTGAGCTTTTTATATGCTTCTTTCACCTTGAAGCGGCATTCAGACACCTCAAGGTTCACTTTGTTGCGTGCGTCTTGCAGGTTGGTCTCTGCTATCTGCGTAAGACTCTGCGCTGCCCTTATCTTATAGCGACCCTCATGCCATGTCCATAGCGGCACCTGCACCACTACGCCGATGCTCCAAAGGTCCTTGAAATTCTCCTGAAAGCCATTATATACGTTGGGGTTACTGAACAGAACGCCTCCCGTGAGAGCCACGTGGGGCAGATAAGCAGCACGCAACAGCTTGGTGGTTTGCTTGCTCATGTCAATGGCATTGCCCAACAGCCTTATCTCCGGACGCTGGCTGTAGGTGCTGTCTTGCGGGTCGGGATGCACGTCATAGCCCGTCACCAGCCCTTTCTCATCCTCATCAGCCAGGTTAAGCTGGGTGTCTAGCGGCAGTCCGCAAAGCTCGCAAAGAGCCATCTTGGTGATAGACACACCGTCTTGCGCCTTAGTCAGGGCGATGTCGGCAGTGTTTACGGCCACGTCGGTCTTCAGTCCGTCGCTGCGTGTGGCCACACCTTCGCGTATCATCTTATGCACGTCACTGTTCAGCTTGGCCACCAAGTCACGATATTTCTGTGCCAGCCGCTCCTTGTTTCTGAGCGAAACGGCGAGCCAATAGGTGTTGTCGGTGGCAAAGATGATGCTTTGCGTGCGTGCGTCGACATCGTTCTGCGCCATGTCTTCGCCTATCTTGGCCATCTCATTGGCAGCCCTGATGGCCCCGCCCATATACAGCGGTTGCGTCACCGTGACCGAGCCGGCCCATAGATTCTTGGTGTTGGTGCGGAAGGCATCGCGTATGCTCTGGCCGATGTTATTGCCCGCCTGCACTAATGGCGTGCCGATCTGTCCGAGCAAAGCACTCAGTTTTTCTGCCGTGCTCTGTGTGAGAGCACCCTGATTTACCAAGTTGGTTATGCTGGAGGCCAGATCGTTGCCCACCTGCCCTATGGTATTGTTGCCCAGATTGCTGAGAGAAGACTTTTGTTGCTTGTTGAGCAAGCTTATCTCACGGCTGAAATGCTGGTAGCCGGCCATACCGTCTACGCGCGGCAGATACTTGGTTTGAGCCGCCTTATGGTTGTTGGCAGCCACCGACTGCTGTATGCGGGCCACCGCAAGCTGCTTGTTGTTTTGCAAAGCCATCTCCCTGCACTGTTGCAAGGAGTAGGTTTGCTGAGCTTCAAGCGGCAATATGAATATGCTTAATGCTGCCAGAATAAACAGTTTCCTCATACTTTCTCAATCCTTAAATAAAGCGTTGCAAAAGTAGTTTTTTTTCTTTTATGCTGCAATGTTTTTATTTTGCGAAACCTTTATAAACTCTAAAATTGTTATTTTTAAGGAATTATAGGACAATACTTTGAGGCTCTCGGCCATGGTTATATGTCCTGTTTTCGCATTGTATACGCCTCTGTTATCGTAAACGGCCTTATGATTACCTTTGTTCTATACTAGAACACGCAAGGCAGGGCGCCAAGCTGATAAATCAAGGTGCGTGCTATGCGTGCGTGTCCGGCATCATTAGGGTGCAGCCTGTCGTTGCCGGCATCGTGATAATACATGGCTCCTTCGTCGAAGACGGGGTATAGTCCGCTCACGGCATTCAGGTCGATGACGGGCACAGCCCATATATTGCCGGCCTCCTTCACGCTCTCCACATATTTGTCGAAGTATATTCCGCGTGCGTTGGCATAGGTTTCGTCAGGCTGAATATTGGTGTCTCCGTGATCGAAGAGGGCACGATGAATAGGCGTGAGCACCACAATCTGCTTGTCGGGCCACATCTTCTTCAGCGTGCTGAGGGCTATGTTGATGCGTCCGCGAAACGTGCTGTCGGTGTAAACCGGCGTGCGCTGCATACGCGTAACAGTGGCCTTGGGCGCGTGCAGTGCCGCTACCACCTGCTTGGGCTGCTCGTTATACCACTCGCCGATGGGCACAGCGTTGTTGAAGTCGTTGGTTCCCATAAATATCAGTATGGCATCGAAGTCGTTGCCATGCTCCTTCTTCAGCCTCTGAGCCTGGTTGGGAATGTCGTTCCACTGCCTTCCGCTGATGCCATATACATAAGGCGTTATGCCGAGCCACTCTTGCAGGAAGTTCCAATACTTCTTCTTCGAACCTGTGTTGCGTGGGTCGGTGATGGAATCACCAAAGTAAGCCACTCTCTTTCCCCTCCATGGGTTGTCTTCTCTGGCCTGAGGCAGAGCCGGAACAGCCAGCATCAGGGCAAGTAACAGTGATATAAAACTCTTCATCATATTTCTTAAAAGCGATGTTTAAAAGCAATTTATTAGTTCATCTGCAAATTTAAGGATTTTTCTTTAAAACATTATGCTTTCCAAAAGATAGAGGTTCAGTTTTCACATTGTTTAAATTATCAATTCGTGTCCAGCTGGTTCATGTCCTTCACAGGGCGCGGTCTGGCTGGGAGTAGGAAAGCGCGTGGAAGCGAAGATGAATGAAACGACACGCCAAACAGCCTTTGCAGGGTGGACGGAAGGGCGGGGTAACGGAATAGAAAAATGTTTACAGTAAAATCATATAGGCCTTTTTGCCTTTCCATAACGTCCACTTGAGACTTCAAAACCATGCTTTTCAGGGCACGAAACAGGCCTTTTGGCAACGTTAAAGTGCCCGTTTTGTCAAGTTGTTGATTGTCAGAGGCTTATCCAAAGCTTTAGAGTTGGATGCTCATAGTTATATTTGTTTACAAAATGTGTAGGGCTCGCGTGCCTTGATGTGATAGGGGTAAAGTGGCTGGAAAAGTAAGGTTTTCTGAGCTTTTGTTTGGTGTTATCTGAAAGATTGTGTAATTTAGCGGTCGAAAACTTTAATGAAGAAGCAATATGAAGAAAATGATTAAACGCGAAAGCAAATTGCCTTCAGAATGTACTACCATCATTGTAGGCGATGAGATGTCGGCCGACGGCTCACGATTCTTATGCCGTTCGAGCGACTTCGATGCCATGATGTCCATCAACTATGAGTTTCATCGCGACACCAACCACGGTCCTAAGCAGTTTGTGGCCAAGGACAGCGCCTTCAGGTGCGACCTTCCCGAAAAGGCTCTGGGCTATACGGGGCTGCCCGACTTCCAATTTCCGGGCGAGTGGGGCAGTGCCGGATTTAACACGGCAGGCGTGGGCATGAGCTCTACTGAAACCATCTTCAGCAGCAACGAGGCCTTGAAATATGACCCTTACGTGCCCAACGGACTGGCAGAGAACTGTACCTACAACATTGTGTTGCCTTACATACACACCGCCCGTGAGGGTGTGGAGCGGCTGGGCGCGCTCATCACCAAATATGGTTCGGCCGAAGGCTTCGGCATTGGCTTCATAGACGACAAGGAAGTGTGGTATCTGGAGAATGCATGTGGCCATCGCTGGCTTGCCGCTCGCATACCGCGCGATGCCTATTATGTGACGGGCAACCAGAGCAGGTTGCGCGATTATGACCCTGAAGACACCGAAAACTTCCTGGCTTCGCCAGATTTGGTGGAGTTTGCGCAGGATAATGGCCTTTACGATCCGGCCAAGGGAAAGTTCGACTTCCATACGGCTTATGCCCATGACTGCAAGGATGCCGACCGCGACGACTATACTTACAACTATCCTCGTGTGTGGGGCATACAGGGAATGTTGTCGCCTGACATCAAGAACGATGTGACAAAGAACACCTTCCCCGTGTTTGCCAAGGCGCAAAAGCCCATCGACCTTCAGACGCTGCGCACGGCCTTCCGCTTCCACTACAACGGTACGGAGCACGACCCCTACCTGCACAACAACGGCAAAGAGCCATGGAGGCCGGTGAGCATATTCCGTACCACGCAGACGCACATCATACAGGTGCGCCCCAACTTGCCACAGGCCATAGGGCACGTAACCTATATCGCACTGGGCATGGCCGACCTGGGCGTGTTCCTGCCACTCTATCAGGGCGTTGAGTCGGTGCCGAAGGCTTACACAAGAGGTAACGGACATGCCGATGATAAGTCGGCTTACTGGGCCTTCCGCAAGGTGATGACGCTGGGCATGACCAACTATAATGCTTACGCACCTATTATTAAGGAAGCATACGACAAGCTGGAGAAAGAGAATGATGAGCGGCAACGTGAGTTTGAAGCCGAGTATCTGGAGCTGTACAAGACGGCTCCGCTCAAGGCACACGACCTGTTGCAGCATTTCTCTGACAAGCTGCTCAATCATGCCCTCGACGTGGCGCGTGAGCTGCAAAACGAGTTGTTCACCCGGCTTACGGCCGACACGCAGAAAGAATATCTCTTCCATGGAGCCTGATAAAGGTATTCGTGGATGACGAGCCATACAGAAAGAGAGTCTGCCTGCCCTTCAGAGGGGTGGAAAGGCTCTCTTTTGCTTCTCGTTCGATTCATGTAATTCAGGGTTGGAATGCCATGCTCTTTGCGGCTTTAATGTTTTTTAAGAACGTAGAAACCGACTTAGTATTGACTTTTTACTATCTTTGCAAGGAACAATAAACTACCCATCATGAAACTCATTCGCTTCTTCTTAATGCTTGTTATGACACTCCTCGTCTTACCGATAAGTGCGCAGCGTTTTGCCGATATATTGAAAAGGGCTTATGACACGCCCAACAAGGTCTATCAATATTACGTTCAGGGCAAGGCCGACAGTATATGGGCGATGGGCAGCAGCAATCTGAAGGGCGCGCTGACAGCTGGTCAGCTGGTTGAGGCTGTGGCTTCGCTGGAGGCTCAACTGGGCAAACCCCTCTCGGCTGAGCCGTGGACGGTGAGCAAGGAGATGGGCATCAGCGCCTTCACGCGTCGCGTGCGCTTCGCCAATTACAGTGCTGTCTTGCTCGTGGGACTGAACGAAGGGGGCGAGGTGGAGGCCTTTACGTTGACGGGTTTGCAGCCACTTGCCTCACAAACTTTGCAAGGCAATGAGCAGAAAATAAGCATTAGGACGGGCGACATCACTCTGCCTGGCATCCTCACCCGGCCTGCTCAGAGCGACAAGCAGACCGTGCCCGTGGCCATATTGGTGCATGGCTCAGGACCATCAGACATGGATGAGACAGTGGGGCCCAACAAGCCGTTTGCTGATTTGGCGCAGGGACTGGCCAAAAGGGGCATAGCCGTCATCAGATATGACAAGCGCACGAAGGCTTATCCCGACAGATTCATGCCCGGCATGAAAGGTAATTATGACTCAGAAACGGTAGACGATGCCCTCTCGGCCATCGCCTTGGCCAAGAATATGCAGGGCATAGACTCATCGCGGGTATTTGTTATCGGGCATAGCCTAGGGGCCATGCTCGCCCCACGCATTGCCGAACGTGCTCGCAATGTGGCCGGTATCATCTGTATGGCAGCCCCCACGCTGAAGCTGCCAGACATGATGAAAAACCAACTGGAGTATCTGGGTATGAGCAAAGACTCTATATCGTTGTCCGTCAATCAGCTGAAAAGCTCATTGCCTGCGGGCTATCTGGCGTTTGACGACAGCTATTCGCCCACAGCGACGGCCAAGCGGCTCACCCTGCCCATGCTGTTGCTGCAAGGTGGGCGCGACTATCAGGTGACAATGGACGACTTCGCCAGATGGAAGAATGCACTTGCAGGGCACAAGAACGCTCGCTTCAAGGCCTATCCTCAGCTCAACCACCTCTTCATGGAGGGCAAGGGCAAGAGCACGCCCGATGAGTATATGCAGCCCGGACATGTAGCCGACGGGGTGATAAATGATATTTCTGATTTCATTCTAAGCATAAAATAAATATAAATGACTAAGATTCTTAATATTCTATCGGCTCTGATGATGATCGCCAATGTGGGCGTGGCCGTCTGGTTTTATTTCACCACCGATCAGATAGCAGTGCCCTTGCATTGGAACACGGTAGGCGAGCTTGACGCTTATGGAAAGACTTGGACCATATTGGCACTCTCGGCTGTGGCCGTTTTGGTTTATCTGGTGTGCCTCTATGCCCAGCGCACAGCTCACGCCAACCTGCCTTTCAAGGTAGCTGATACCGCGAAGGCCATGCCACGCATCAAGGCATTGTACACAAAGATTACTTTTTTCGTAGCACTGTTGATGCTTTATGTGGTGATGGCCGTGGCGCAGCTCTACAGCTTCCACGTACTTGTGGTGTATGCGCTGATAGCCCTCATGCTTGTGATGTATGCCGTTGACCTGAGAGCTATCTATAAAAACAGGAAGTAAGAGTGATGTCATCTGCCCCTCTTCGTCCAAGCCATGCCCATCGCAATGATGTAAAAGCGTGTGTCCACTAAACGGCTTTTGTTCGGTGATTTGACTGCTATACACTCGCTTAAACTACTTATTATCAGTCTCTTGCGTGTTCCTGCGCTCCCAAAATTCCTTTATAATTGGGTGAAATGAGGGTGGAATGTGGGTGAGATGTTTTGCCTCACCACTATCCGTGTATCTATCTGATATATAAAGACATACTAGAAGGGTGGAATGGGTGGAATAGGAATTGCACTAAAACTTTGTTATGCCACTTAGGAAATATGCCCGAAGCCTTATTATTGTCAAAAAACACAAGTCAACCAAATGGCAGCAGGCGTTATGTTTCCACTATTTTACAGACAGAACTAGAAATATTTCCACAATCGCTTGTTTTTAAAAGATAATATGCCTATATTTGTCCCGGAGTCCATCTGAACTTTGGGTAAACAAAGTTGCGGCATTAGTTGGGATTGGAAAGATGATCATTTCATGAGAAATATAATAACCTATTATTGTAATCCATCATGGTAAGAAAACTAAGAATTATTTTATTTATGGTGCTGACAGTAGTTACGCTCAGCATCCAGTCACAGAATAGGAATGCCATCTTTCCGGGGGGGCAAAAGGTTTTGGCTCATTTTATAGACATGCGTATAGATAATATCCATGACTATCGTGTGGTTTATCGTACTGTTGTCGTACTACGAATAGATAAAAACGGAATACCATCGATTTCAAAATTCATCAAAGTAGTAGACAAAGAGAATAATATACCGCAAGCGAGGAAAATAGTAAGCCAAATGCCTAGATGGAAGCCAGCACTAAAGAACGGCAAGCCTGTGGTTTCCTACATAACACTCAAATTCCCCATGGGTGATTTGACCGACGATTATCTCAGCCAGCTCTATAGGGATGGCAAACTTTGTGAAAATCCAGACAAATTCCCCAACTTTATCCTGAATGGTTATAAAAATCTTCAACAATACGTAGATAGTTATTTGGGAAAAGACAAAAAATATGGGAAGGGTCATGTTGGTATCTTTTTTATTATCAACAAAGATGGCAGTATTTCTGATCCCTATATTCGTTATCCAAGCAACAACCCATATTTGGATCGAAAAGTATTAGAAGCTGTAAAACGCTTGAGGCATAAACCGGCTGAGTTTAGAGGGCAGAAAGTAAGATACTTTGTAGGTGTTTCGTATTTCTATACAGAATGATGTCATACATGACACAATATGCAACAACTTGATATTTTGAATACTTCATGGAACGAATACTAAGAATTGCTTTATTGGTGGTGCTGTCAGTGATTTCGTCCAGCATCCAGTCACAGAACAGAAAAGCCACTTTCCCAGGCGGACAAAAGGCTTTGGCTCATTTCATAGATACGCGTATTGACCGTATTGATATCTATAGGGAGGTTCTTCGTACTGTTGTTGTACTTCGAATAGATCAACAAGGGAGGCCTTCAATTACAAAGTTTATCAAAGTTGTTGACGAAAAAAATGAAATTCCGCAAGCGAAGAGAATAGTTAGCCAGATGCCGAGATGGAAACCGGCGCTAAGGAATGGTAAGCCTGTGGTTTCTTATATAACGCTCAAATTCCCTATGGGTAATTTGACGGATGACTATCTCAGCCAACTTTATAGGGAGGGTGCAGTTTGCGGAGTACCCGACAAATATCCCCATATGATCTACCTTAAGAATCATGAGAGTCTTCAAAATTATATAGATAGATATTTGGGGAAAGATAAAAAATATGGGAAAGGTAGTGTTTGCTTCCTTTTTATTATCAACAAGGATGGAAGTATTTCTGATGTTCAATTTATCGAATCAAGCAAAAACGCTTATTTGGATAGGAAAGTATTGGAAGTGATAAAACGGATGAGATGGAGGCCAGCAACTTTCAGAGGAGAGAAAGTTAGATACTTTACCGGAATTCGTTACTATTACACAAATAGTATATAAACTCAATAGATGCTGTTGGTGTTTCACGTATAATGTAAGGAAATATGTATAAACTAAGAATTACTTTATTTATGGTGCTGACTTTAGTTACACTCAGCATCCAGTCACAGAACAGAAAAGCCACTTTTCCAGGCGGACAAAAGGCTTTGGCTCATTTCATAGATACGCGCATTGACCGTATTGATGTCTATAGGGTGGTTCTTCGTACTGTTGTTGTACTTCGAGTAGATCAACAAGGGAGGCCTTCAATTACAAAGTTTATCAAAGTTGTTGACGAAAAAAATGAAATTCCGCAAGCGAAGAGAATAGTTAGCCAGATGCCGAGATGGAAACCGGCGCTAAGGAATGGTAAGCCTGTGGTTTCTTATATAACGCTCAAATTCCCCATGGGTAACTTGACGGATGATTATCTCAGTCAACTTTATAGAGATGGCAAAGTTTGCGACATTCCTAACACTTTCCCCGAATATATTCCCACTGGCAATCAATCTTTAAAAGCACGAATAGGGTCTTATTTGGGTAAATCGAAAGAGAAAGGGAGAGGACGTGTAGTTATCTCTTTTATAGTCAACAAGGACGGCAGCCTTTGGAATGCCCAGATTCTTCGTCCAAGTAAAAGCGCTTATTTGGACTGGAAAGTGTTGGATGTGGTAAGATGGACGAAATGGAAACCGGCTACTTTTAGAGGAGAGAGGGTCAGGTATTTTATGGCTATTAGTTATGACTACCCAAGAAGATAGCATACTGATGGTGCCCTAATACTTGTTCGACGGTCCCTAATTAGGGTCTGCTGAATTATTATCTGTTCACAGACAGAGGGTAGCAGACGT
>SAMEA3663054__coassemble_484_pt1 | contig 56120 bp, 41 predicted proteins | sample SAMEA3663054__metabat2_low_PE_005 | metagenome-assembled genome bin SAMEA3663054 (sample SAMEA3663054) | pig gut metagenome | biome: pig gut; feature: pig-associated habitat; material: faeces | place: France | collected 2012 | reverse complement strand
CTTGATAAAGAGCAAAATATTAAATATAATTCAGGCAGATGATATTTTTTCATGTTTTTGTAATGAATGTTTGAACTAATTTAACTAAATTTGCAAAGTAAAACCAATAGGTGTTTTTTCTTATTTAAATTTTAACTAAGTTATGCAGAAAAAATTATTCTTTCTGGTGACATTGCTACTCACGGCCACAACATTGATGGCCCAGATAACAACGTCGAGTATTAGCGGAAAGATTACTTCTGAGGGCGAGCCGGTGATTGGAGCCACCATTACAGCTACCCATCAGCCCTCAGGAACAGTCTATCGCGCAGTGACTAACATCGATGGCCGATACACCATTCCGGGTATGCGTGTAGGTGGACCTTACAAGGTGGATGTGTCTTATGTGGGACACAAGACCAAGACCTTCAACAATGTGAACCTTCTGCTGGGCGAGACGCAAGACTTGAGTTGCACCATGCAGGAGGATGCCAAAGTGCTTGACGAGCTGGTTGTAACAGGAAAGAGCGGGTTGAATGCCACAAAGACGGGCGCCGCCCAGAGCATCAACTCCGACTACATCAACGACATGCCAAGTATTACTCATGGTATTGCCGACGTAACCAGGCTCAATCCCCAGCTCACTACATCCAACGGAGGAGCTATGTCGTTTGCCGGAACAAACAACAGATACAACTCTTTCATGGTAGACGGCGCTATGAACAACGACGTGTTTGGTCTGACCACGGCAGGATCTAATGGAGGTCAGGCTGGCACACAGCCCCTCTCCATGGAGACCATAGAGCAGATACAGGTGAATGTAGCACCTTTCGACGTAAGGCAGAGTGGATTTACGGGTGGTGCCATTAACGCTATCACCAAGTCGGGTACCAACACCTTCCACGGTTCAGCTTATTATTACGGCAACAACCAGAACCTCATCGGCGATAAATATCCCTTCTCTGACGGTACAGGATATGCCTCTAAATATCAGAAACAAAGCGAATACAACACCGGTATAACGCTCGGAGGCCCCATTGTGAAGAACAAGCTCTTCTTCTTTGTTAACTATGAGCATACCAATAAGCAATATCCCAACAACTACGGTCTTGATTCAAAGGACCTGAGAGTGGATGCTACTGAGGCCAGCGACATCTTAACGAAGATAAAAGAAATGGCTGCCAAGCAAGGTGTGGAATATGGTGGAGAGTTCACTTCGCCCGACATCTACACCAAGAGTGACAAGATTGGAGCTAAACTCGACTGGAACATCAACACTTTCAATAAGTTCACTTTGCGCTGGAGCCAGGTTAACGCCAAGCAGCTCAACAACACCGGAGGACAGTCGTCACTCAACGACAATAGCTATAGCTACCCCTTCAAAAGCGTAACAAACTCTTATATAGCCGAGCTGCAGAGCCGCATATCACCCAAACTGAGCAACGAGGCTCGTCTGAGCTACGTGCGTGTGAGAGACAAGCGTGCCGTTGGCAGTCCTTTCCCAATGATTTCGATAAAGGGCGTGGGCAACGGAACGGTGAATATAGGTAACGAACGTTCTTCTATGGCCAACAGACTGGATCAGGACATCTATACCTTTGAGGATAACCTGAACTGGTATCTAGGCAATCACACACTAACCTTCGGAACGCACAACGAACTGTATAAATTCACAAACCTCTTCATACAGGATCTTTACGGTACCTATTATTTCAACGATTATGACGACTTCAACAGCTATTATAATGACTATATGGCTGGAACGCTCGACCCGACAAAGGCTTACATCTACCAGTATCGCTACGGGCATGCCAACACTGACGTGACGGGCGACCCACGGTGGGCTACCAAGTTTACGGCCGGACAGCTTGGCTTCTATGCTCAAGACAAGTGGAATGCTGCCAACAACCTTCAGATAACCTATGGTCTGCGCATGGAAATACCTCTCTTCTTCGACACTCCTTCTGAGAATGCACCATTCAACCAGTATGCTGCTGAAAAGGGATGGAACGTTAAGAACAACTATCGCATCAAGTCTACACCTCTGTGGAGTCCCCGCTTGGGCTTCAGATGGGATATTAACAACGACCGCAAATATATTCTTCGTGGCGGTATTGGTATCTTCACCGGTCGAATTCCTTTTGTTTGGATTAGCAACAACTACGCCAATACGGGCATACAGATGTCTACCTACAATGTTTATTCCCCTAAAGGACTGGACCTTTTGTTAGACCCCAACGGCCAGACGCCCAATGAGCAGAAGCTTAAGGCCAGCGGAAACCAGACATTGAATGTTTATGATCGCAATTTCAAACTAGCACAAACCTTCAAAGTCAATCTGGGCTTCGACTTCCATGTGCTAGGCATCGACTGGACGGCTGAGGGCATCTATTCGAAGACTCTCAACGATATTCTCTACAAGAACCTGGCTTATGACATGACAGGCAACACTTATGGCCAGACATACGGCTACAACTGGGACAACAGACCCATGTTCTCGCGTGTTACCAGTGGCTCGGCCTTCTCTAATATCTACGCGCTTTACAACACATCTAAGGGCTATACGGTTAATCTCTCGCTGAAAGCTGAAAAGCATTTCAACTTCGGACTCGACCTCATGGCAAGCTATACGTGGACACACTCTGAGTCTGTCAACAACGGAACATCGTCTGTGGCGCAGAGCAACTGGAACTACAACTACACATATCGCAATTCTAACGATCCTGAATTGGGCAACAGTGCATTCAATGTGCCTCACCGCTTGCAGGCAAGTGCCTACTATCACGTCAACTATGGTGCTCAGAAGCAGTGGCGTACAACCGTAGGACTCATTTGGCAAGCTAAGAGTGGATCACCCTACTCCATCTATTATTATGGTGACGTCAACGGCGATGGCTCTAACGGCAACGACTTGTTCTTCATTCCTACAGACGAGCAGATAGACCAAATGAAGTTTGAGGAGAAGTCGTATGTATCTAACGCTTATACCAACGCCGTGTTTGGCGACAACCATGGCAAGGTGCTCACGCAAGATATGCAGCGCCAACTCATGAAATACTGGATAGCCAGCGACTCTTATCTAAGCAAGCATCGTAACCAGTACTATAAGAGATTTGCTGATAACTTGGCATTTGAGCAGCACTTCGATTTCCATTTGGCTCAGAAGTATAGCTTCAAGGTGTGTGGACAAACCAACTCTATAGAATTGAGCTTGGACATCATCAACCTTGGCAACCTGCTCAACAAAGACTGGGGCCATACCTATGGCGACGGCTTCGGCATCTATTACAGCCCCGTTACGTACAAAGGCAACGGCGTTTATCAGTTCGATGCAGGCTATGCCAATCGCAATTACAGCGACTACTATTCTCGTTGGCGCGGACAGATTGGCCTGAAGTATACCTTCTAAAGCATCATTTTTCTTGAAAGATATAGGCGCATCAATTTACTTGGTGCGCCTTTTTTACGGTCCTCATGTTATGTACAATGCTTGGATAGGTGCTCGCGTTCAGCCACTCTCTCATGACTGTTGCTTCACCCTTAGGCTTCTTGCCGTTTGCAGAATGACGCTAAGAAACACGAGGAACAGACCCACATAAAAAGAGAAGTTTAACTGACGGGCCTCGCCAAAGAACAAAAATGCCATGGCTATGGAATAAACTGGCTCCAGATTGTACGTAAGATTTACTGTAAAAGCCGAGAGCTTGTGAAGGCTAAGAAGCTGCAACATATACGCACCCACCGTAAAAAACAACGACAAGGCAAGCAACCACCACAAGTCACTGTCACTAGGAACTACTACCGAAGGCTCGTGTATGCCGGCCAAAGTCAGATAGATGGGCCGTATAAAGAGCATGGCCAATGTGCCACCCAACATCTGATAGAATAAGAAATTGCGTGTTCTGACCCCTTCTGAGAATCGCTTATTCAAGGTAATATATATAGCGGCTATCAGTGAGGATGCCACTCCTATAACAATACCAACCTGATAACGTGTATCAAAAGAAAAAATAAACACAAGGCCAAGCAGTGTCAGGGCTGAGAGAAGAAGCTCGGTAAACGATATTTTTTTATGAAACACGAGGGGTTCTATGAAGGCTGTGAAGAAGCCAACCAGTGCATAACAAACCACGCCTATCGACACGTTTGAGGCTTTGATGCTGCCATAAAACAGCATCCAGTGCACACCTTGCAAAGCACCGCAACACAGTATGGCCAGCAATTTGCGCCACGACACACGCGGTATACCAACAAAAACCAGCAGGATTAAGAAAGAAAAAGAGCAGCGGTAAAACGTGAGGTCAACTTCGTTCAGCGTGATGAGCTTGCCAAAAAGACCTGTGAAGCCGGCCATAAATACAGCCAAATGAAGCAGGAGCACAGACTTTCTTCTGCTATACGTTGCGTCATTCATCGCCTGAACATCATGATGAGGGGCTAGATTATCTTTCATTGTAAATCAATAGTCATAAAAACAATCAACATTACCTTTCTTCATAAAAACGGAAAAGGCTGTCCGAAGACAGCCTCTTTGTGATTCCGGTGGGATTCAAACCCGCAACCTCTTGATCCGTAGTCAAGTGCTCTATTCAGTTGAGCTACGGAACCATTCCGTAAACAAATCATTTCTGAATTGCGAGTGCAAAGGTATAGCTTTTTTCTGAACCCACCAAACTTTTCCCAAACTTTTTTGTCAATTTTTTATTTTCGGTCCTTTTTCATGCCCTTTTACAGGATATCGAGCCCTTTCATAGCCTTGCCGGCAATGGTGGCGTAGTCGTCTCCCAACTCACAGAAGCGCAGCAAACAGTTGTAGGCAGCATGCTTCAAGATGGCATCCGAACCTTCCATCACCGCGCGTGCCTGATCTAGAAACTCATTAATGCCCCTTTCGTTAGGTTCCTGGCCCTTCATAAAGAGTCTGGAGAGTAAGGAATAACCCGTTAGTTGCCTCAGCGTGTCGTCTGTAGCTATCCATTTATAGGCCAAGACAGGCGCGAAGCTGAGATGCTGCAACAGGTTCATGGCCAGCAATTCGGCCATTTCCTGCGAGTGATTTTGCTCCATCCACACGTCCACCAAGTCTTCTGACATCCGCTCAGGAGGCATAATGAGCGTTGCCAACACCTTGCACTCGCGTATATCTTCCTTCCATAATTCAATAGCCAAGGCATAGTTGTGACCATAATCTTTGGCCATACGTCGTAGCTCAGGAAGCGGAACGCCCCAGTTCACCTTATAGTTGAGGCCCTTTTCTCGCATAGACTGCGACGCCGGACCATTCATCACCAGCCTGAAGCGTTGCTTGATCTCTTTTAATTTTTGTTTGGTTTCTTCATTCATAGTGTAGCATATTCATTACTGTAGCGCAACATTTGATGAGCATAACTCTCCGTATAGTCCACCTTAATATCGGTAATCTCACCTTTATCATTCTTTTCCGGCTTGAGCCAAGGATTGATAAATCCCTTATACGGGGCCAGATTCAGCTTCTGATAGCGCTCCAGCACCTCCTGATGTAAGTCATCATCAATATTGATGGCATACTTCTCTACGAGCCATTTAGCCTTATCGAAATCGCCCTCACTCTTGATGCGTTGTATTTCTGCCAGTTCTTCAGCGAATATCTGCCGCAGCTTAGCATAGTCGTTTACCTTCACAAAGGTGTGTTGCGCCTTATTACCTTCCTTGTCTGTCACCTCACGTGTCACCAGCTCTACAGCATCCGACTCTTTGGCCAAGTCGAGTGCCCATCTGGCAATGAGCGCTCTGTTCTGCATATGAGCCTCTTCTATCTTGTCGCCCGGCTTGATTCTCACCATCTGCGTGAGCAATCCGTTCATCATATACGTATAATACTGAGCCTTATACGCCTCTTTACTAGTCAGTAATCCCAGTTCCAGCAATTTGTCATCGGCAAGATAGTACAATCCGAACAAGTCTGCACGAGCCTCTTCTATGGTATTGCCATAGTTCTTCAAGGCATCCGGATCAGTGCCGGGCAGCAGCTTGCCGCTTCCATGCCCCAGACACTCGTGCAAGTCGGTATGCAAGTCATCGCATGCATCCCCATATTGATTGATGTTGTCAAGAGTATCCTTGTCAATAACAAACTCTTCCTTAAAACCATTACCTTTGGCTGCCATGTCATAAGCATGTGTAAGATTGCTTATGGTGACGCTCTTTGAGCCATACTCAGCCCTTATCCAGTCGGCATTGGGCAGGTTGATGCCTATGGCTGATGAGGGGTATTCATCTCCACCAAGCATGGCTGCGTTCACCACATTGGCAGTAACGCCCTTCACCACTTTCTTTCTGAAACGTGGATCTATGGGAGAATGATCTTCAAACCACTGCGCATTAGAGGTTATAACATGGGTTCTGTGAGCCGACTTCAAGTCTTTGTACTCCACGATGCCCTCCCACGAGCCTTTCAGAGCCAGCGGGTCGCCGTAAACTTCAATAAATCCGTTGATGAAGTCTATTCTTCCCTCATGCGATTGCACCCATTTGATGGAATAATTGTCAAAGTCTTGCAAATCACCTGTGTTGTAATATTTCACCAAAAGTTCTATCACCTCTTTTTGTTCCGGGCTTTCAGTATATTCTTCTGCTTTCTTCAGCCAATACACAATCTTGCTGATGGCTTGTCCGTAGAGTCCCCCTACTTTCCATACCTGCTCCATCACCTTGCCGTCTGTCTTCACCAGCTTAGAGTTTAAGCCCCATGAGGGGTGCTTGTCATCGCCGTTTTTCTTGGCGGCATAAAAGCTTTCCACCTCCTGCTGACTCACATTCTCATAATAGTTGCAAGCCGAAGTTGCTATCAAATCATCGCCATCGCGCTTGTTTACCCGTTTGGGCAGCACGTCGGGATTGAATATCACCGGCTCAATCTCATCTAGCAACTGACTAACAGTCTCACCATCGCGCAGTGGCAGCAATGTTGGGTCAAGGCTCTCCACAGCCTTTCTGAAGAAAAAATGAGTAAAACGAGGTGTAAACTTTTGGCATCCATAGTGATGATATATGCCATTAGAGAACCACACCTGTTTCAAATAAGTCACCAGTTCTTGGTATTCCGCACAGTCTTGTTCTCCTTTATAATTTACATAAATCGCTTCAAGTACTTTGCGAATACGAAGATTGTAACGTCCAAACTGGTCGAATGTTATGTCACGTCCATAAAGTGTAGCTTTAGCTAAGCAATAGATATATTTCTTTTGCGGCAGCGTGAGACTCTCAAAGTCATCCAGCTTGTAGCGCAGCATCTGCAAGTCGGCAAAGCGCTCGTCTGCGAATTGAAATTTCTCAGTTTTATTATCCATGTTTATTCTTGTGAATTTTTATTTCCTTTGCTATTCTTTTCTTTCTCTGCCTCTTTTGTCTTACCGAGCAGATACTTCATCTTATAATCGCGAGGTGTCATGTGGTTAAACTTATAAAAGGCAGCATAAAACGACTGGCGGTTGGAAAATCCCACCATATCGCTAATCTCCTCCATGTTCAAGTCTTTGTATCGCTTGTCCAAGAGGAGCGACATAGCCTCTTCAATTCTGAATTTGTTGATGAACGAAGTATAGTTCATGTGAAACCTCACATTCACCACAGCCGACACGTAACGTGTGTTGGTGCCCAGTTCCTCGGCCAGTTTCTTGGCAGAATAGTTCTTGTCTTTATAGCGTTGATCCATGAGGATAATCTTCAGAATACGTTCTTTCAAATCATCCATCACGCCGGGGCTTACCAGCGAGCGGTAGTGGGCATTCTTTTCTTTCTTTTCTGTGAGATTATATTTGGTCATAACAACTTTGAATTTATGTAAATTATCCAACTGCAAATATAAGAAAAAATCTCGAATTAATCAACTTTTTTCGTTCCCATAGGCTTAATCTAGTTTAAAAAGAAGAAAAATAGAGCAATCTTACAGCAACAATGCCAATGCTCTATCTGCTCCATCAAAAGAATATTGTCTCGCTTTTGTCTTTAGCGTCTTTTTAGACCTAGCTTTCAGGTCATTCTCTATACCACCACGAAAGCAGCTTGTTGACCCATGAAATATTGCATCTGAACCACCGGTACGTACTTACGGGCTTGCCGCCAAACGACAGCAGGAAGTCGCGATAGCGATTACGCTTAAACGGCAGGCCCACATTCATGAAGAAGATGTGTTGCATTCCGTCTTGATAAGCTTGGTTTATCACGTGCCACACCGTGAGCAGACGGGGATGCAGCAATGTGAAGCTCTTCATCCTTGAGCAAACATACCACAGATAGGCATTCCCCTCAGAGTATATCACGGCACTGCCGCCTATGCACGTGTGCTTGTAGAAGGTGCCATATATATGTCCGTTACCCAACCGATGTACGCTCTTGAAGAACTGCTCATTGGGAATATAGCGCGTAGGCTTGAGCCAGAAATATCCTCTCAATGATTTGTAGAAGCTGTGCAGCTCGGCATCATCGGCCACAGCCCGTGTCTCTACGCCCTGAGCATAGCTTTTCTTGATGCGCGCCTTCATGCGCTTGTCCAGTCTGTCATAAGGATTCATGGAGTGCAGCGAGTTGTGTATGTGCATCCAAGCTACAGGAAAATAGCCCTCCTCCCTGAAGGCCTTATAGCCGAACATCTTACGGCTGATGTCACTGAACTCTATGTTGAGGCACAGCCTGTGGCGCAGAAAGCGCGTAACTTGATGCAGCATAGCTTTGAACACCAAAGGCTTCTCACCCTCATCAGCATATACGCCCTCGCCGTAAACATGAGCCTGATGATACATAAAAGGCGGCAGCAGCATGAGGCGGCGCATCATGATGCCCAACATGTGCCCTCTCACAGTATGCTTTTCATCATAAGCCACAGTCATAAAAGGTTTTACGCCGGGTGTGTCATAGAGCACGCTAAAGAGCTGGGCACTATGAAAAAAGTTGTCAGATGGCAACTCAGGCAGCCTGTCCTTGTGTGTGATGACCTCTACATGATATGTACGCATATCCTCATAGCTTTCTTTTGGCAAAAATACGACAAATTATTTAATTTTCCAAATATAAAGATAAAAACTCTAAAGATACGTATCAAATTAATCGCTTTTAGCTAACTTTGCACTATTATGAAGATAGTTATGATAGGAGCCGGCAACGTTGCCACCCACTTGGCAACGTCCTTAATGAATGCCGGGCACGACATTGTGCAGATATACAGCCGTACATGGGCCTCGGCTTCAGCTCTTGCCACCTTGGCGGGAGGCGCGGCAACCGATAAGCTCGATGATGTAGTTACCACGGCCGATGTGTATATATTCTCGCTCACCGACAGTGTACTGGGCGAAATCATTCCCCGCATCACCAAAGGCAGAGAGCGCAAGGTTATGGTACACACGGCAGGATCAATGCCCTTGAGCATCTTCGAGGGCATGGCTCTTCATTATGGTGTGCTCTACCCTATGCAGACCTTTTCTAAGCAGCGCAAGGTGAACCTGAGAGAAACGCCTTTCTTCATCGAGGCCAACGATGATTATACCCGCAATTGCCTCATGCAGCTGGCCGGCGACCTCTCCGACAATGTGCGATATGCCACTTCTGAGCAGCGCAAATACCTGCACCTGAGCGCCGTGTGGGCCTGCAACTTCACCAACCATTGCTATGCCATTGCGGCCGAAATACTGCAAAAGCATGACATACCCTTCAGCGTTATGCTTCCGCTCATAGACGAGACGGCGCGTAAAGTGCACGAGCTGTCGCCCAAGGAGGCTCAGACAGGGCCGGCCGTACGCTTTGATGAAAACGTAATCAGGGCACAGGCACAGTTGCTGAAAAGCGATCCGCTGGTAAAGGACTTGTATGAACGTATGTCTTTAAGCATTAGTAGATTAGCAAAGAAATGATAAACTATAACTTAAAAGCCGTCAAAGCCATAGTCTTTGATGTAGACGGAGTGCTCTCTTGTGCCACTATAGCCATGGACAGTGAGGGTGACCCCATTCGCACCATCAACATCAAGGATGGCTATGCCATACAACTGGCTGTGAAGATGGGTATCAAACTGGCCATCATGACGGGCGGACACAATGAGAATATACGCCGCAGGTATCAGTATTTGGGAGTAGAAGATGTTTTCTTGAAGTGCTCGCAAAAGACCGAAACATGGCATAAATATCTTGCCGAAAACCATTTACAGCCGGAGGAAGTGGTATATATGGGCGACGACATTCCTGACCTTAAAGTGATGAAGTTGGCCGGTTGCCCTTGCTGTCCCAAAGACGCGGCATCCGAGATAAAGGCTGTGGCGAAGTATGTGAGCGACTATACGGGCGGCAACGGTTGCGCCCGCGACATTATAGAGCAGGTGCTTCGCGCCAAGGGATTATGGTTGAGCGATGACAAAGCATTTGGGTGGTAACGCTCAAGGCAACATTTACCATTAATATAGGTATAGACAATGAACACAGAAAAATTCCTACCCAACCCCTATAAGAAAATAATTCTAGCCAGCAAATCGCCCAGACGCCGCGAACTGTTGGCCGGACTGGATCTTGATTTCGAGGTGAAAGTCATTCCGGGAATAGCAGAAAACTATCCTGACTGTCTGCCTTCAGAGCGCATCCCGCAATACATAGCTGCCGAAAAAGCTGAGGCTTACAAGGGCAGCATCGCTCCTGACGAAGTGGTTATTACGGCCGACACCGTAGTGATACTTAACGATGAGATTATGGGAAAGCCCAAGGACGATGCCCAAGCCCGAGAAATGTTGCATAAGCTGAGCGGAAAGACACATCAGGTAACAACAGGTGTGTGCCTCACTACGGTCAGTAGTCAGAAGCAATTCCATGTCACGAGCCACGTAACCTTTAAGTTGCTCTCTGACGATGAGATAGACTATTACGTAAGTCACTATCATCCGCTCGACAAGGCCGGAGCCTATGGCATACAAGAGTGGATAGGCTATGTGGGCGTGACACGCCTTGAGGGAAGCTTCTTCAACGTTATGGGACTGCCCGTGCAGCGTATTTGGGAAGAACTAAAAACCATTAAATGACGCACAGTGCCCTTTCTGCCATCTCAAAGTGCCTATTTCGCATTGCGAAAGTGCCTATTTTGCATGTCAAAAAGGCCTATTTCGCAATTCCCTCATGGCACTTCGGCTGGCGGGAGGCTGCAAGACGCGCCGCGTTATTGCTTATTTGCCTTATGGCCAGTAACTTAGCACAAGGCAAGAAGCTAGACAAGGCATTACTAAATCGTATTTTTCACTACCCGGAGATATGGAACGACTCGCTGCCTGACAGCATCCGAAGCAACTCTTACACCAAGGTGCTCTTGCAAGTGCCGCGCCGCAATATGTTGCTGATGTGTGTTCCGTCACTCTTCTACTTGGCCCGCGACCGTCAACGCACCTTTTTCACTGAGAGCTATGGCACCACCATCGTGCGCAGAGACGGCAGAGTGGATAGCCAATACAACATCTGGTTGAGCACAATTTATCATCGGCACCGCACATTGCCTAACCTTACGCCTTATTTATTTCCGCATCTTTACAGACCAACACTGTTTAGTGACCATATTCTGTCACCTTTCTATGCTTCCAATCATAAGTTTTATAGCTATAAGTTAGAGGAAGACTTTAACGGAAATCCGGTTCTTGCTTTCCATAGTAAGCTTATCAACACTCAGCTCATCAGGCGGGGCAAGGCCCATATAGACTTAGCAACCGGACGTCTCATCGATTTGTGGATGGAGGGAGAATACGATATGGCGCACTTCCGAATAGATGTCACCATGGGTACAGAGGGCATCCACTCGCTCATTCCGGCGTCTTGCCGCATCCAGGTAAAGATTTCCGTCACCGGAAACATCATCCTCTGCGACGTGCTTTCTAAATATGGCCTGCCCCAGTCGCTGCCTGACACGCTCCGCGATGCTGATAATCGTGCGGCCATGGACAGCGTGCGCCCCGTTAAGCTTACGGTCCTAGAGCGGCAAACCATCAGCCGATATGACTCGGCGCACGCTGCCAACAACACCAGCGACTCGTTGCCAGTCGTTAAAAAACGCAAGAAAAGTGTGGTAAAACATGTGCTATGGGACATCATAGGCAGCAATATGGTCAACAAGATTAATACCTCATTTGATGAAAAGCGAGGCACGCTGCGCTTCGGTCCCATCTTCAACCCTCTCTTTTTCGGTTATAGCAAGCAAAAAGGTGTGGTTTATCGCACCGATATAAGGGGCAGCTACATTTTCAACAGCAACAGTGATTTGTCTCTGAGAATGCGCGCCGGCTACTCCTTCAAGCAGCGTCAGTTTTTCTTTAATCTTCCCTTGCAATATTCTTTCAATAAGGCTCGTAACGGATTTGTACGCATCGAATTATCTAATGGCAATCGAATTACCAACTCGCAGTTGCTTGACAAGATAAAGGATGTGAAGATAGACACTGTGAAATGGAATGAGTTGGGGCTCGACTACTTTAAGGATATGCGGTTCGACTGCTCTTTTAACTACGACGTCATCAAGAGTTTTCTTGGCCTTAGGGCCGGATTTACCAGTCACAGGCGCTCGGCTGTAGATCAGAAAGGATTTAAATTGCTGGGCAAAGATCCCACTTACACCTCGTTTGCTCCCTATTTGCGGTTGCAAATACGGCCACTGACAGACCGCGTGCCATTGGTGGTCACCGCAGAGTATGAGCAGGGTCTGAAGACATTGGGAGGTGAGATAAGCTACGGCAGGCTGGAAATAGACGGTCAGTACCGGCTCAACATGAGCTGCATGCGCTCGTTGCAGCTTCGTTCGGGTTTCGGTTGTTACACCCAAAGAGGTGACAACGACTATTTCTTGGATTATGACAACTTTCGTGAAAACTATCTCCAGGGAGGATGGAACGATGATTGGTCGGGAGAGTTTGAGCTGCTCAACTCCAACTGGTATAATGCATCCAATTATTACTTCCGCTCCAATGCCACTTATGAGAGCCCTCTGTTGTTCCTTTCGTGGGTGCCCAAAGTGGGGCAAGTGGTAGAAAAAGAGCGCATCTTCTTCAGCACCCTTACCGTGAAAGGCCTTTACCCTTATATCGAGGCGGGCTATAGTTTTACCACCCGATTATTGTCTATGGGCATCTTCACAGCCACTTCACCCCATAAGTTTGAGGGTGTGGGCATCAAGATGGGCTTCGAGCTCTTCAATAATTGGTGATAGCAATGCGATGCTTTCAAGTTTTTTTAGTACTTTTGCATTATTCAACCAAATCTAGACATCATGCCCACAACCATGCAAAGAGCAAACACCACCCCGCTTGTGGTATTTAAGGCCAGCGCAGGCTCAGGAAAAACCTTCACTCTGGCAGTAGAATACATATCGCTGTTGGTGCAGGAGCCCGACAACTATAGCAGAATACTTGCCGTGACTTTCACCAATAAAGCTACTGAAGAGATGAAGATGCGCATCATCTCGCAACTCTATGGCCTGGCACAAGGCCTTGCCGGCTCGCAACCTTATTTAGATAAGGTGACAGAAAAGACCGGCTACGACGCGAGAGTTGTGAAGGAGCGTGCCCAAGTGGCACTCACGCAGCTCATTCATCATTACAGCTATTTTCGCGTGCAAACCATTGATGCCTTTTTTCAGCGTGTTTTGCGCAACTTGGCTCATGAGTTGGACCTCACAGCCAATCTGCGCGTAAGTCTGAATGACAACGATGTGGAGGAAGAGGCAGTAGACGATATGATCAACTCTCTGCAAGAGGGTGACAAAAAGTTGGGCTGGATAAGAGACTACATCAACGACAGCATAGATGACGACAAGAGTTGGAACGTCATCAGCCAAATAAAGAGCTTCGGAAGAAATATCTTCAACGACGTATATAAGGACCATGAAAAGGAGATGGACCGCATTTTTGCTTCAGAAGAATTCTTTACCCGCTACACCGGAAGGCTACGAGGCATGGTGAAGACCAACAAAGAAGCCATTGTGTCGGCCTATACCGAGGTGCTGAATGTCATTCAAGACAACGGTTTAGACGATTTCGACCTTTATCCCTATGGCCGACGTGGCAGCGTGCTGAGCTATATCAAACGGCAATGTGAGGGCTACTTCAACGGCTCTCCCACCTCATCAAGGATAGAAGGTTGTCTGGGCGATGCCCGCAAGTGGGCTAAGAAGGGAACATCCAGTACTCAAGAAATTATCAATCTGGCAGAAAATACCCTCATCAACTTACTCAAGAAGGCTGAGAATGAGCGTCTAAGCCGTTGGAACAACTATCAGTCAGCACTTCTGGTGCTGCGGCACATCAACGAACTCAGATTGTTGCGCTCCATCAGCGATGCGGTAAAAGAGGTGAACAAAGACGCCAACCGCTTTCAGCTGAGCGACACCCAGTCGCTGCTCAAGGCTTTTATGAAGGACACCGATACCCCCTTTGTCTTTGAGAAAATGGGTGCCTACTTGCTGCACATGATGATAGACGAGTTTCAGGACACCAGTACGGTGCAGTGGAATAACTTTAAGTTGCTGCTAGACAACTGTCTGGCACAGGCCGGAAGCCACTCGCTCATCGTGGGAGACGTGAAGCAAAGCATCTATAGATGGCGACAAGGCGACTGGACACTGCTTAACGACATCGATAAGAAGTTTGATAAGAGTGTCATCACTGTAAAGCCGCTCGACGTGAACTACCGTTCGGAGCAGAACATTGTAGAGTTTAACAACATCTTCTTCAAGTTGGCTGCCGACTATGAGATGCTACAGCTCATCGACCAGGGTATACCCGATGCCGAACAACTGCAGCGCGCCTATGACGACGTAGAGCAACTGCCCAACAAGAAAAACTGCAAAGGTAGCGTGACCATCAAACTTTTGCCCAGCGAAGGCTATGCCGACGAAATGCTCAACCAGCTCATCGGGCAAGTGAAGGAGATGATAGAAAGTGGCATCAAGCCCTACGCCATCGCCATACTTATCAGGGCTAATAAGGAAATACCGGTCATAGCCGATGCCTTTCTGAGTCATAACATCACTGACAAGGAAGGTAATGCGGTGAAATTGGTGTCGGATGAGGCCTTCAGACTAGACGCTTCGCTGGCCGTAAACACCATCGTAGCCGCCATACGACTGTTATGCCACCCTGAAGATAACCTCACACGGGCCACGCTCGTGAAGAATTACAGGATGAACATCTTGAACGAAGACGTTGCTGAAACGCAGCTTCTACTTGACGAGGCATGGACTCATGTGCCTACAGACGACGAGCTAGCGGCATATCTCGACACGATGCTTCCTCCCGATTATGCAGGTCAACGCGACCAACTGGCAGCTTTGCCGTTGGTAGATCTTGTCAGTAAGCTCGCCACAATATTTAATGTAGAGAAGCTGGAGAAGCAACACGCTTACCTTTGTGCTTTCTTTGATCAACTAGACGAGTATGTGCTTGACAATACTGCCAGTTTGGACGGCTTTCTAAATTATTGGGACGAAACGCTCTTTCAGAAAACCATTCAGACTGACGAGGTTAACGGCATCAGGCTTATATCCATACATAAGAGTAAGGGGCTGGAGTTTGACAACGTCATTGTGCCCTACTGCGACTGGCAACTGGAAAACTCACGAAGCATGATTTGGTGCGACAAGAAGCAGCAAGAGCCCTTCAACCAGCTGCCTCTGTTACCTATCGACTTCTCTAAATCCAGTATGGAGGGCACCGTTTTTGAAGAAGACTATCAGCGAGAGCATCTTCAATGCACCGTAGACAATCTCAATTTGCTCTACGTAGCCTTCACCCGACCCAAGAAGAACCTTGTGGTGATTGGAAAACGTAGAAGCAAGAACAGCAAGAATACAGCCAATCCAGCGTCCAACCGCTCTGATACTATAGAGCATTGCCTGCAAGAACTGAGCAACAGACTGCCCGAGTCTACGCTAACGGGTGTTGACAGTGACAGCGAGTGCATCACTTTTACATTTGGCAATCTGCTCACTGACAGCAAGAAGAAAGATGATGAGCAAAGCGAGAACATCTTTGAGGTCAAGCCAACACCCGTCAACCTGGAGTCATTCCCTATGCTGAGCAATCATGTAGACTTCAAACAGAGCACCAAGAGCCGTGAATTGGCTGAGCCGGAAGAAGAGGCAGCAGATTCTACTGACAAATATTTGCTCTTGGGCAATGTGCTGCACCAGCTCTTCGCAACCATCAGAACAACCGAAGACATAGAGCCTAAGCTCAGACAACTGCAGGCAGATGGCGTGCTCTACAACGCCGATATAAGTTCCGAAGACGTAGATAAGGCCATTAGAAAGAGTCTGACCAACCCTATAGCAGCCGAGTGGTTCAAGCCCGGATGGAGGCTCTTCAATGAGTGTACTATCCTGCAACGCGGTTCCGACTCGAGCACTATCATTCAACACCGTCCCGACAGAGTGATGTCTGATGGCAAAAGGATGATAGTGGTTGACTTTAAGTTCGGACAACCACGGCCTGAGCATCAAGTCCAAGTGAGGGAATACATGACCCTGCTTGGCAATATGGGCTATCAAAACATCTACGGTTATATATGGTATGTGCTGCGAAATGACATTCGCGAAGTGAAACTATAACAACAAAAAAGCAACAAGATGAAGACTTTTCTGCAATACGTAGCTAAATATATTTACACCCACATGGGCAATGATATGGCTCATGTGGCTATAGTCTTTCCTAACAAGAGAGCCTCACTCTTCTTCAATGCGGCACTGATAAATCTCACCGACAAGCCTTTTTGGAGTCCGGCCTATGTCACCATAAGCGACCTCTTAAGAGAATATTCGCCTTACACACTGGCGGATCCCATCACATCGGTGGCTGAACTCTACAAAAGTTATGTGGAGGAAACAGGCGCGACAGAAACCCTTGATCAGTTTTATGGCTGGGGACAACTGCTCTTGACAGACTTTGATGACTTGGACAAGAATATGGCCAATGCCCACGATGTGTTTCGCAACCTGACCAATCTGCATGAGCTAGACAGTATTAGCTATCTAACTGATGAACAAAAAGAACTGCTTAACAGATTCTTTAAAAACTTTAGCGGTGACGAGTCGAGATTGCGCAAGCGCTTTCTAGAACTTTGGTGCAAGCTGGAAGACATTTACAACAACTTCCGGCAACGTCTGGCCGAAAAGCAGTTGGCCTACGAGGGCATGATGTATAGAGATGTGATAGAGCACAACCGGTTGAACCTTGACTATGACTATTATTGCTTTGTGGGCTTCAACTTGCTGCACGTTGCTGAACAAAAGCTCTTTCATATTGTTAAGGGTCAGGGCAAAGCCCTCTTCTTTTGGGATTATGACAGCTATTACTTACATGGCAAGGAGGCAGGCACCTATATTAGTAAATATCTAGATAAGTTTCCGAATGCATTACCCAACGGAGATGAAGATATTTACAATAACTTCACCAAGCCCAAGGACATCAGTCTGGCTGTGGCATCAACAGAAGACATTCAGGCCCGATACATCAGCACGTGGCTCCGGCATAACAACCGCTATAAGGATGGCAATCAGACCGCTATTGTGCTTTGTGATGAAAATTTGCTGCAAACCGTGCTTCACAGTCTGCCTGAACAGATAGATGGCGAAAAGCTTAAGGTGAATGTTACGATGGGGTTGCCCTTGCAACAAACGCCCATAACAGCTCTCATCATGTCTTTGCTGCACCTGCAAAATCAGGGTTATGCCTACACACAGCAAGCCTTCAGACTGAAATATGTGAATGCCATCTTGCGCCATCCCTACGCCCGCATGCTCTCGCCTAAGGCTCAGAACCTTCTTATGCAGCTCAACGCAAGTCACGTATATTATCCAGACCTCAAACAGCTACAAGCCGATGAAGGATTGGCCCTGATGTTTACTACTTTCAATAGAGCGAAAAACCAAGACGAGACTAACCTGCTCATGGTGAGATGGATGGCGGAGATAACACGGCAGGTGGCCATCAAGGGCAAGAAGGAAAAGGACGATCTCTTCCATGAATCAATATACAGAATGTACACTCTGCTTAACCGACTGGCCGACTTGCTCTCTCCACAAGAACCTGACGGACGCCCAGAACTGAGCATAGACAAGACAACGCTTGAGAGACTGCTCAATATGCTTATCCGCTCTACCAATATTCCTTTTCATGGAGAGCCTGCTGTAGGTATACAGATAATGGGTGTGCTGGAAACCAGAAACCTAGACTTCAAGCATGTCTTGATGCTCTCTACAAATGAGGGTGCCATGCCGGGCGGAGTAGACGATGCTTCTTTTTTGCCCCATAATATTAGAAAGGCTTTTGGACTGACGACAATAGATAATAAGGTGGATATCTATAGCTATTATTTCCACTCCCTCTTGCAACGAGCTGAAGACATCACCATAACCTATAACAACTCTACCGACGGACTCAATACGGGAGAGTTAAGTCGCTTTGTGCTCCAACTCATGATAGAGTTGCCTACACCCATCAAACGGTTGGCCCTGCAATCAGGTGACGAGCCTTTGATTACGGCGCCACGCGCAGTACAAAAAACACCCCTTGTCATGCAGAGGCTGAAGAACAGTCTCAAGTTTTCTCCAACAGCCATCAATAACTATATCAGATGCGAACTGATGTTCTTTTATAAATATGTGGCCGGTATAAGAGAGCCTGACAATAAGGATGATGACGACATAGACAATCGTGTTTTTGGTAACATCTTCCATCGTGCTGCACAACTTATGTACGAAAATCTGCTGCCAGCCGACATGATAACGGCAGATGACATAGACAAGCTGCTGAAAGGAAGGGCCGGCACAACCATGGTAAATGCTCAGGGAAAGGTGTGCACCCTGAAAGGGGTAATTAGTCAGGCATTTGCCGAGTGCTTCTTCGGAATGCCAGAGGGTACCGTTAACCACCCGCCGCTCAACGGACTGCAGCTCATCAATGAGAAAGTGATAGAGAAATATCTGCGACAGCTGCTGCGCATAGACCGTAAACTGGCACCTTTCAGGGTGATAGGACATGAACTGAAGGTGAGCAAGAACTTCAAGGTGGGCTCAGACATCCTTACTATTGAGGGACGCATTGACAGGCTTGACCAGATAAACATCGGCACGCCGGCTGAAAGGCTCAGGGTGGTTGACTATAAAACGGGCAACAGGAAAGCTAAACCTGTAGATGATATCGCTCAGGTCTTCAGTCGCAGTGCCATCGGCTCTAAGCATGCTGATTACATCCTTCAGACCATGCTCTATTCGCTCATAGAGAGTAAGGACGATGCACAAAACAATCCCCGGCACTTGCCTGTGAGCCCGGCCCTGCTCTTCATTCAACATGCCGGGGCTGATGATTATAGTCCTGTGCTGCATTTAGGTAAGGATGAGATAACCAATATAGAAGTTCTTCGAAATGATTTTGAGGAAGAGTTGGCTAATCTGCTCGGTAAGCTGCTAGATGCGTCAGAACCTTTCGTGCCCACCGATACCGCTACCCTGTGTACCTATTGCCCGTATGCACAATTATGTGGAAAGAATATTGTCAAGAAGAAGAATTAAAAGCTGCTGTCTGCTAGCTATTGCCAACATGTTGGCGTGACTCTTCTTTGATGTTTATGTCTTGCTAATCAATAAAATATCGGAAGTAAATGGGTGAAATGTGGGTGAGATGTTCTCAGTTGAAACAAGAATATATTTTTCTGTATGTCAATGTATTACATTATTGGGTGGAATGGGTGGAATAGGAATTACACTAAAACCAGGTTAGAACGTATTACTTGATTTGCTCTTTTGTCAATATACTTCATGGCATGTATTCCATAAGTCGTTGCTTGATAAATAACGAATATAAAAATAGGCGGGATCCCGCCTATTTTTATATTGAATTGTATCTAATGTTACGTAAGGATCGGAATGAAGAATAAGAAATACTTTATTTACATTTTCTTGCAATGCTCCTAATCGTCCTTACAGTCCTCTACATGTTATGCAATAGGCTAATCAACTTACTTTCTGCCATTGCATCTTTCAATGGATCTTTAGCATCATCAGGAAAAACCATGAAGTAATGATACTGATGACCAGCAAGAGCATCCCATTTGCGTCCTATTTCTATTTTGTATTCACTATCAGAGCCGTCCAACTGTCGTCCCTTGGTCTCTACAAGTATTACATTCCGCTTCTTAGTCACCACTATAAAATCTGGATAATGATTGTTCACGTAACCGTTAATCTTAAACCCAATACGCAAAGGATTACGATGCCAAAAGAGCACGTTGTCTAAATTGGCAATCTTATCAATCACCCTTTTCTCAAAATTATCCATATTACCATCCTCAACCTCGTATAAACCCTTTGGATATATAGCTTGTGAGACACACGAAATGGTAGTCGGGAAATGGTAGTCGGGTCTTACTGAAAGCGTACCATCATTATATACATCTTGAAAGCGTTGGCGGGCATAATCATTTTTAAGCCTCTTAATTTTTATTCTGAACCTTTCAGACACACTGGGTAGAATATTTGCCATACGCATCAATTCAGCATCACTTTTGGGTTCAAGAACACTGTTGACGTAATCCTTCAGATCCTTTGCTCCTACTTCGTCGTCCTTGCTCAGCATATTGACGACATTATTTGTTATCGTTGCCAACTTAGTCTCATGGCTGCCCGCTGACATAACAGAAAGTAAAGCCTGTTGCTGATACTTGTTAAGTGTGGTTGCGACAATAGACGTTTCACCTCTACCTCGATTTTCTATATCCAAGGCGCGTGCTTCGAGATTTAAATCAAAAGAAATCTCCTTGTCCTTCTTTGCCAAAGCAAAGCCCTTAAGCAAGAACTTTCTGGATAGCGGCGCTTGCAACTCGCTTGCCGCAGCACTGAACAAGTCGCTTTCACTGACATGGACACTAAAATTGGGAAGTTCTATAGAGTCGACAACTTCCTTGAATTCTTCTCTTATTTCATACTGTGGTGCATTGCTCATTGTCGGTGGTAAATTTTGTTTATTCTCTGATTCTTGGTTCATCTGCTGGAGATAATCTTCTCCTTGAGTTTGTGCAAGTTGAGAAATTTCCTGAATAGGCACGTTATCGGATAGAGATGTTGAGACAGCATCTTTAATCTGGGAAATGTCAATGTCTCCGATCGGGTCATTCGCCTCATCTGTCTGTGCGGCTCCTTGCTCCGAATTCCCAAATAAATCTGACTGAGCACAATTACCATGTTCGGCAATTTGTTTTTGCATATTAAACGTATCAACCTTCCTATAGTCTCTCCGGCTGTATCCAGAATGATTGAGACCTTTAACAACCTCTTCAACGGTTTCGTTGAAGTTTTCCCCACAAGTAAGCACATACGACATATTCAACATTTCATCGTCAAACCGCTTAGTATATGGCTGGCGGAGTATTCTGCCGATGATCTGCTCAACATCGATTTTAGAGGTTCGGTTGGCAATGGTAGCGAGAATATAGGCAAAGGGGCAATCCCACCCCTCTTTCAAGGCGTTGACGGTGATGATATATCTGACCGGACAGTCCTCACTCATCAAATCTACGCCCTTCAGCTCATTGACGTTGGCGGTTTTTATCTTGACTTCTTTTTCAGGGATGCCACTGTAAAGCAACGCTTTCTTTATCTTCTCATAAGTCTGGGTGTCGTCGGAGGTTCTTGGCTCGGCCTGGAACAGGACAATGGGTCGCACATAGCTGCCGCCTGCCTGTTGCATCTGATGGGCTTTCTCTTCCAACTGTCGCCGCAGGATGATGGCATTGGAGATGACATCGACCTTGTTGTGGTTGTTATATACAATGACTGGCAGCTTCACCATATTTTCCTTTTTCAGTCGGCCGGCATCCACATAGCTGATGATATTGGAATTCTCCCGAGGTGTTGCTGTCAAGTCGAAGATAAACGACGGATGGATGTTCTTCAAAGTGTCTACCCGTAAATCAGACGTGAAGTTATGACTCTCGTCTATGACGGTAACAGGATGGAGCATGGCTATATATCTTATGAGCGAACTCTCATCAGCAGAATCTATGTTTATTTCGCTTTTATAGTAGGCATCCAGTTGTTTGACATAACCTTCAAGGTTACCATTCTCACGGTAAGCAAGGGGATTGTTAAGATAACTTTTGTCTGTATGATTGCGTTGTACCCTCTCTATAAAAGATTGTACGCTTAGCACGAAAACAGTCAGCTGACCGAAAATATCCGACGGACTGATGCCATTGCCCAACAATGCCATGCTCTTGTCTACAACGCATACCCTATTATTGAACAACGAGTCTAACTTTTGGCGGTAAGGATGCTCTTTATTGCTGAGATTGGCAAAGGTCTGTGAGAGAATGGTGTCAGAGGGCACAAACCATACTACCACTTTTCCAAGCTCCCTGTTGGGAAGTTCGTCGAAGATAGTACGCAAGGCATTGCAGGCGATGAAAGTCTTTCCACCGGCTGTAGGCACTTTGATGGTAACATTCGGCACACCCGTTACGTCGTCGTGATAGTGTATGTCTATGTTATTGGCCGCAGCCTTGACTTTCCAGTAACGCGCGAAGGCACTACTGAGATCGGCACTCTGATTGAGTGTCCGGATATATAGCGCAAGATCGTCAAGGACATCCTGCTGATAATCTTTCAGATTGAATAGCTCTCCCATAGTTTTTCCAATTAGAATTGTCTGATGTCACGGGGAATCTTCTTGAAAATGATGCGATGCTTCCGCATGTAGTCATCAGGCAAATAGCAAACATCTGCATAGATAATATACTGGTCGGCCTTTTCCGCAATATGCAGTGGTGACTTGAAATCGAGTGAAGTCATGCAGTGCGGCTCATAATAGAAGTAGTAGGCCGTACCGCCAAACGTATCCAGCAGATATTTGGAACTTTCCTGCCGCTGCCGAGTGAGGTGCTGCCGAGTCTCTGAATAATAAACATACTCACGAATGGCATCCTCGCCCACGTCCTCATTCAAGAACCCGTCTTTGTCAAAGAGTGACGGCCCAAGCTCATAGTAATCGAAGGCACCGCCAAGGCCAGGCATCTTCTCGTCAGTGACGATGGTACCTATTACTTTCAGACAGTTGTCTTGTATTTTGGGCTTACTGACCTTTGTATAGTTTTTGGCTTCTTCGTCAGCCTTTGCCTGTGCTTCGGCGAGCAGTTTGTCACCTTGGGTTATATTCTTTGGTGTCAACTTCTTCGAGTAAATCTCCTCTTTTTTCTCTCCCTTATACGGATAGCCAGTCATCACCCTCTTCACTCTTTCGGCTGTGATTGTATCGGCATAGTCCATCATCTCAATGAGAATGAACTTTCTATTGCCTCCGTCCTTCTTGTTCAAATCAAGAACGGCATGGGCGGTAGTACCGCTGCCAGCAAAGGAATCAAGGATGATAGAATCCTTGTTCGTAGCAATTTCTAACGCACGCTTTATTAGTCTTACTGGTTTTGGATAATCAAATTTTGCAGTAGCTTCCAATATATTGGTTAATTCCTTGGTAGCCTCTTGTGTATGTCCTACTTCTGTATTCGGCCACCAAGTCCAAACATTGTGACCTTCACTTTCGCTTAGATATGTTTTTTTGCGAGGGACACCTCTACCATCAACTCCGAACCATATTCGACCAGCTGCTATCTCTTCATCCATTCTTTGTTTTGTAAATCTCCAACAGAGATTGTCTGGAAGTTCAATAACTCTACCAGCGGGAGTTATCATTTTGTAAAACTGGTTTTTCGTTCCATGGCCAGCTTGGGCTGTGCAATCTGTAGAAATCCAAGGACCTCTTGGATCGTTATCTGGATTCTTATAGTTCTTTGCGCTTTCTTCGTTCCATGATAATTTATGTATGCCATTGAACGTTTCATCAAGACGCTTGGTATAAATAAGAATATATTCATGCCCTGCACTTAATATCCTTCTTGCATCAGGTGAAGTTCTTTTCTGCCAAACTATTGTAGCAATATAATTACTTTCTCCAAGTATTTCATCACATAACCCATGAAGTGTTGCATATTCGTTATCATCTATAGATATGAAAATCACACCATGTTCCGACAAAAGTTGCTTCAGCAGTCTCAGTCTCGGATACATCATGCAGCACCACTTGTCGTGGCGCGACAGGTCTTCACCTTCCTTACCGACGACTTCACCGAGCCAGCGCTTGATGCGCGGGTCGTTGACGTTATCATTATATACCCAATTCTCGTTGCCGGTGTTGTATGGAGGATCGATATAAATGCAGTCGACGCGACCTTCATACTCCGGGAGCAAAGACTTCAAAGCTGTGAGGTTGTCACCATGGATAATCTTATTGCCGCTGCCGGTCTCGACTTCTGTTTTGCCACCATCAGCCGTAAAGCCATAGCCATGTTCCAAAACATGGAATGGCACATCGTTGTGTAGGCTTACGACCTTGTCTTTTCCTATCCAGTTGAGTGTTGGCATATCTGTATTAAGTTGTTCTGTTTCCTTTTCCTTTGCAAAAATACGAAGATTATTCCATAATAAGAAACAATCCCCAAATTGTTTGGCAATAGTGGTAGTTTTACAACGCCAGTCTTCTTAATTTCGTTGGCTGGTATAATCTGCCAATAGAGAGAATTGAGCAATTAAGTTGTATTAAGAGACCATCTAATAGTGATCTATTCCCTTTATTGCTTTCATAATCTAAGGTTTATTCTCATTGATGAATGCGAATGGCATTGACTATATGCTTGGCGAATTCTCATGCTTAGGAGGCTGTCGCCATTTCAGGGCAAGCTATCTGGATAAAATGGCACGTCTGAGGTCCCAGATACTTTGACTGAGCTTTCGGCTTTGTAATTTATAAACACGAAAGTAGGAGATAAGCACCTTATGATTGGTATTTACCTCCTACTCAAATAGCTTGTTGTGAATAACTTGCGCAATATTAATAAGCGCGGGCTATGATGACCTGAGCCACGGCGGGCTTACCACTCACCATATCGTTGCCCTCAGCCTTTTCACTGCCAAAAGGAATACATCTGATGGTGGCCTGCGTGTCTTCTTTTATCTTAGCCTCGGTCTCGGCTGTGCCATCCCATGGACAGAGGAAGAAGCCGCCTTGCTGGATGCGCTCCTTGAACTCGTCATAGTTATTGCATTTATAAACGTGTTCGTTTCTGAACGTTTCGGCTTTCTTGAAAATATTACTCTGTATATCATCGAGAAGAGCAGTAACACGCTCCACGATACCATCGAAACTTACGTTTTCTTTTTCGAGCGTATCACGACGCATCACCTCTATGGTGTTGTTCTCGAGGTCTCTTCCGCCCATAACAAGACGTACGGGAACACCCTTGAGCTCATAGTCTGCAAACTTGAAGCCGGGACGCTTGTTGTCGGAGTCGTCATATTTCACGCTCACGCCCAAATCTTGGAGTTGCTTGATGACGGGCTGCAACTTCTCAGAAATAGCCTGCAGCTGCTCTTGGTTCTTATAGATAGGCACCATGACCACCTGAATAGGAGCCAGCTTAGGTGGCAGGACAAGGCCATTGTCGTCTGAGTGTACCATGATAAGTGCTCCCATAAGACGAGTTGAAACGCCCCATGATGTAGCCCAAACATATTCGGGTTGATTGTCTTTATTGAGGAACTGCACGTCGAAACTCTTGGCAAAGTTCTGCCCGAGGAAATGGCTGGTGCCACTTTGCAGTGCTTTTCCGTCCTGCATCATTGCCTCTATGGTGTAGGTCTCTAGTGCTCCGGCAAACCGCTCAGTAGGGCTCTTCACACCTCTGATGACAGGCACAGCCATGAATTTCTCCACGAAGTCGGCATATACATGCAACATGGTTTCGGCCTCTTGCTGTGCCTCTTCTTTTGTGGCGTGTGCTGTATGACCTTCTTGCCAAAGAAACTCAGAAGTACGGAGGAAGGGTCGGGTGCGCATTTCCCACCTCATGACGTTGCACCACTGGTTGCACTTGATAGGCAGGTCACGGTAAGAATGGATCCAGTTTTTATACGTGTGCCATATCATAGTTTCTGATGTAGGACGAATGATGAGTTCTTCCTCAAGCTTAGCTTCAGGATCTACCACGATGTCTTTGCCGTCGTCGCTGGTCTTAAGTCTGTAGTGTGTTACTACGGCACTCTCTTTAGCAAATCCCTTTACATGTTCAGCCTCACGTGCGAAGAAACTTTTGGGGATGAGCAGAGGAAAGTAGGCATTCTGAACACCTTGTTTCTTAAACTCTTTATCAAGCTCAGCCTGTATCTTTTCCCATATAGCATAGCCATAGGGCTTGATAATCATACATCCGCGCACAGGTGCTTGCTCGGCAAGGTCGGCTTTCATCACCAAATCATTGTACCACTGAGAGTAGTTGTCAGCTCTTTTGGTGAGCTGTTTCAATTCTTTTGCCATTTCTGTATTTTATGTTTTATATTCTTTCTGTTAGAAGACTTGTTGCACCCAAAGACGACGCGCAATAGGGAAAATCCCCCACTTTTTAGGCATTTCCCTCTTGCGTACATTGTCTGAGATGCTTAACTTTGCCGCAAAATTACAAAAAATAGTTGGCTTAAGCCACTATTTGATTAAAAAAGAGTATATTTGCAATTAGAATTATTGAACAAAATAAATATTATAAGCATTATGAAACACGTAAAGGTAATGGCAGCAGGTTTATGCCTGCTCGCAGTGGTTGGATGTTCAACTAAGCAGGGAACGTACTCAGCAGCCGGCGGTGGCATAGGCGCAGCCGTAGGTGGTATTATCGGTCAGATAGCAGGTCACAACACCAAGAGCACTGCTATAGGCGCTGCTATTGGTGCCGCTGTAGGCTCAGGTGCAGGCGCGCTCATCGGCCATCACATGGATAAAGTGGCTGAGCAGACAGCAGCACAGGTTCAGAACGCCAAAGTAGACAAAGTGACGGACGCCAATGGACTTACTTGCGTTAAGGTTACGTTTGACTCTGGCATTCTTTTCCCAACAAATGGTTATACGCTTAGCTCCGCAGCTAAGAAAGACTTAACCAATTTTGCCAACATCATGAAGAAGAATACTGACTGTGACGTGGCTATCAAGGGTTATACCGACGCTTCAGGCAACGACCAGATAAACCTTCCGTTGAGCGAGAAGCGCGCCAATTCTGTTAAGTCTTGCCTGTTGAGTAATGGTGTGACTTCTTCTCAGATTCGCTCTTGCGAAGGCCTGGGTAGTTCTGACCCCATCGAGAATAAGACTGTGAGCCAGAAGAACCGTCGTGTAGAAGTTTATCTGTATGCTAGCGAGGATATGATAAACAAGGCTAACAATGGCACGCTGAACTAATAAGATGGGCCCTACCCCACTCTATATTAAATATGAAGCGGCATCGTCTGTTTATGGAGGCGGTACCGCTTTGTTACTTCAGAGCTTAAACTCATGAACATTTAGAAACCCTAAAAACAAAAAACGATGATTAAGATGTATGTAATGAAGACTTGTCCCTATTGCGAATACGTAGAGAGACAAGTGAAGGGAAACGGCAAGTTCAAGATAATAGATATTGGTGAACACGTGCGAAATCTGAAAGAGTTTCTTGACCTTCGCGACCATCATCCAGCTTTTGCTGAGGCCAAGCGTATAGGTGATGTGGGCATTCCATGCTATGTACTAGAAGATGGTAGTGTAACGCTGTCATCGTCTGATGTTGGCTTGGAGCCAATGCCAGAAGGAGCCGCCTGCAGTCTGGATGGGTCGGGCTGTTGAGCAAGTCGCATCCGTATGAGTTTCTTTTATACTCAATATAAATAATCTGCCTCTGCATCAAGAGCCTGACAAGGCCCAGGTGCAGAGGCAGAATAATTTTGTGCTGGTAGCTATTGCCCTATAGCAGATGAGGTGTGCTATTATTAGTTGTCGGTTGTTATGCCACCCAATTCACCGAGATAGCTATCTTTGAAGCCCAGGAAGTAGAGCACACCGTCGAGACCCATGGTGTTGATGCTTTGCTCTGCATTGGCCACCACACGTGGCTTAGCATGGAATGCTATTCCAAGACCAGCCTCGCTTATCATTGGCAGATCGTTGGCACCATCGCCCACAGCTATGGTCTGACGCAGGTTAATCTTCTCAACCTGAGCGATAAGCTTGAGCAACTCGGCCTTGCGATGACCGTCTACTATCTCACCCAGATAACGACCTGTGAGCTTTCCGTCTTCGCCTATCTCCAGTTCGTTGGCATACATATAGTCGATTCCATACTTACGCTGTATGTATTCTCCGAAATACGTAAATCCTCCGGAGAGAATAGCAATCTTATATCCACTTGTTTTGAGCACAGACATGAGTCTGTCTACGCCTTCTGTGATAGGTAGATGCTCGGCTATGTCGCGCATTACGCTTGAGTCGAGGCCTTTGAGCAGAGCAACACGTCTTGTGAAACTCTCCTTAAAGTCAATCTCTCCGCGCATAGCACTAGCTGTTATGGCAGATACCTCATCGCCCACTCCGGCGCGTTTTGCCAACTCATCGATGCACTCGGTCTGAATAAGTGTAGAGTCCATATCAAAGCAGATGAGCCTTCGCATACGGCGATACATATCATCACGCTGCAATGAGAAGTCGATGGCCATCTCGTTAGATAACTTCATGAAGGCTGCTTGCATCTCAGAGTGGTTCTTGGGCTCGCCGCGGAGTGAAAACTCTATGCAGGCTCTGACATTGTTTTCAGGATGCTTCAGGCTCATGCGGCCGGTTAGGCGCCTGATACCATCAATATTCATTCCCTGCTTTGTGATGATGCTTGTAGCAGCAGCTATGTTACGAGCCGAAAGGCTGCGGCCAAGCACCATGAGAATATATCTGTTTTTTCCCTGACGGTTCACCCAATCCTCATACTCCTCGCTGCTGATGGGTGAGAAGCCTACGTTGACGCCCAGCTCAGTGGCTTTGAACAGAGCCTCCTTCATAACCTGTCCTGAGTGCTCTTCATCTATACGGATGAGCAATCCCAGTGAAAGGGTGCTGTGAATGTCGGCCTGACCAATATCCAGTACCTGTGCATCATATTTTGATAGAATACTTGTGAAAGAGGCCGTAAGACCCGGTTGGTCCTGACCTGTAATCCTAATAAGGATTTGCTCCATCTTCTTGTTATTGTCAGCCATAATGTAAGTGAATAGTTTATGAGTGCAAAAATAATCAGAAATTATGCCTTTTGCAAATAAAATTGACTTAAAGCATGAAAAGGGGGGCTAAATTTGTCATAAATCATCTGTCTCTATGCGCCCTCATGGTCATCTCAGCCTTGATGCTGATGCTCAATGATGTAGTCACGGCATTCCTCCATGAGCCATTTAGGTGTTGATGTTGCTCCGCAAATGCCTACTGTCTGCGCACCGTCAAACCAACTCATATCTATTTCTTGAGCCCTTTCTACCTGATGGGCATTGGGGTTTACGCCACGACATTCGGCAAAGAGCACCTTGCCATTTGAACTTTTTCGTCCAGCCACAAAGATGATTACATCGTGATGTGAGGCAAATTCTGCTATATTGGGCATTCGGTTGGCCACCTGCCTACAGATTGTGTCGAAGCTTTTGAAAGTGACGCCCTGTGCTATGTGCTGTTGTATATAGCTAATGATGTGGTGAAACTCATCGAGCGACATTGTGGTTTGCGAGTAGAGATAAATGTCGCGGGTGAAGTCTAGCTTCTTTACATCTTCAAAGCACTCTATGACGATAGCCTTGTTATTCGTCTGTCCCACAAGTCCCAGCACCTCTGCATGGCCATTTTTTCCAAAGATTACTATCTGTGCGTCAGGGTTCTGCTCGCATTGTCGCTTGATGCGCCGTTGCAACTGAAGCACCACGGGACAAGTAGCGTCTATGATGTGCAGTGCATTGCGCTGCGCCGTTTTGTAGGTTTCTGGTGGTTCTCCGTGTGCACGTAGCAGAACCTTGGCGTGATGCAAGTTGCCGAAGTTCTGATGGTCTATCGTCACCAGTCCGTTGGCAGCCAGTCTCTCCACCTCCATGCTGTTATGTACTATGTCGCCCAAGCAATAGAGAGGCTTCTCATGAGCCAGTTCTTCTTCTGCCTTGCGTATAGCAGTGGTTACTCCGAAACAAAAACCACTACCCTTGTCTATTTCTATTTTCAACATTCTTCTTCGTCTTGTCTTATTTAATACTAATTTTTAGCACTGGTGTGACGGGATCGTTGGTAGTGAGACGAATAACGCGCTCATCGTCGCTTTGTCCCAAAACGCTGCGGTCTATCACTACTTTTAATTTCTCCGTCTTTCCGGGTACCACCAATTTATCGCTGAGCCGAGCTTCTACTCCTTCTTCAGGAACCTCCAATGACGACAGTTCCAACATCTTGCCTCCAGCGTTCTTGATGACTACGGTGTACTTAATCTTCGTCTTCTTTTTATTTGTAGGGAGCCATAATGTCGAAGGAGTGGCTTGTGCTATAGCCATATTTTTGCGTTCCTGAGCCGTATATTTATGAGGCTTCTGCTCTTTCTTGTCGGCCAGTTCAGGAGCCACTACAATGCCTTTGATAAACAGGAAGTGGGGCTTCTGGCTGGCATTGGGATACAGGGCGACATACTTCTCAAAGTGCCCCATTTCCTTGGCATCATAAGTTACGTTGACCACGAAGTTCCTTCCTCTGGCCACAGAATGGTGGGGATAAGTAACTTGGGTGCATCCGCAACTCGTTTCGGCTTTGCGAATGTATATGGGCACGTTGCCTGTGTTGTTCAGTCTGAAAGTTGCTGTAACGGGGTTTCTGAAGGCTATCTTGCCCAAGTCTACCGTATCGCGCTCTGCAGACATACGTTGTGCCATGGAAGCCGAGGGCAGTTGTAACAATACTGCGAGGAGTATCAGTCGCCATGTTTTGCCGCTCCGGCCTAATGAAAACAGTTCTCTCATCTTTATTTTCTCTATATCAAATGATTTTTATTGTTTCACAACGATACTCTTTGCCTTCTCTCTACCAGAATATTCCGGTGCATAAGCACATTGCACGGTGCACGTGCCTGTGTTGTATTCACCCTGGCGGTCGATGTAATATTCAGTTTCGATGACGTGTGTACCCTTTGCAAGGCAGTCGAAGTAATAGTTGGTGGCGTTGTCGTGTGGAGCTATATAATAGTCCTGCAGATAACCACTTAGCTGGCTAACAGGTTCGAGACATGCTGCACGTTTGTCCTGAACCTCCACGAAGTCGAAGTCGCGACTGGCCTTGATGGTTATCCTTACCTTTACTTTATCTCCTACCTTCAAGTCGTTGATACTCTTACCGTTAGCTATCACCTGCCTTGTTATACTTAATCCGCTGGCTGCATTATCTATTTGTGCCGCCGGCTGCATGAACTGGGCGTAGACTGCCCCCCAACTTGTTCCTGAACTACTCTTCTTAGCCTCCAGAATCTTGCCCATGGGGGCATTGGGTATTTTGATGTAACCCGTTCCAGCTGTGAGCTCACCCGTTTTGAGTTGATCACCATCTACGTATAACTGGGTAGCGGGCTTCTCGTCGAGAACCTGCATATTTCCTTTTAGAAAAGCATAGACAGCATTCACTGAATTGATGGGTGTGTCCCATGCCTGGGTGCGTTTTTCTTGCAGCAACCAACATTTCATATCTTTGATAATGGGGTCATTGGGAGTGAGCAACTGCAGTGCCTCAATAGCAGCCGTCTGAGTGGGGATACGATAGTCGAACCAAGAGTAATAAGCCTTAGGCGTGTCGAAGTAGCACCCTAGCTCCTGACTCTTTACCGTATATTCTCTTAGACTTTGTAAGTATTCCTTGGCTTTAGCTTGTTGTCCGTAAGCAGCCAGTATAACGGCAGAATTGGCTTTTCCATATATAGTAAGTTGCGTGGGCATCGCCTTGAGCAGGTTTACAAGATAGGCTATGTCAGCTGACGACTTTCTTCCGCTCAGTGCACAAGCATAGAGATAGTCGCATGCAGTCTCACTTGGCGTAAGCCTTTTGATGCCTTTAGCTGCCATCTTCTTGAGTTCTTTCACCTCGAGAGCTGTCTGCACATCCAAATAACTGAAAGCACGGGTTAGCATTTCTGCATTCGAAGTTTGATTGCCGATAAGCACATTGAGCCTCACCAGGGTCTTGACCACTGCAGTCGTCATGGCATAGCTTCCTGACATACCCTTCCACCAGCTGAAAGAGCCGTTGGCATTTTGTAGTTTGGCCAGCAAACTGCTGAGTGAAGTTTGCCGTGCCATCAAGCTGTTGTCGTCGAAGAAGCGTGCAAGCCTCATTCTCTGCTCACGCTCATTCTGCGCATCTAAGATCCATGGCGTCTCACTGAGTAGTTGCTGACTTAGCTCGGCGTTTTTCTCAAGATTGCTCATCATGGATGTCTCGTTGCCTTTTTCCATTCGCCATTGATCAACGACACGTTTCATTTGCGGCTTAGCCTTCATAATATAAGCCCCAATGCTATTAGCATATAACGCAGCCGACAGGCTGAGTGCGTTTTGCTCGTCTACTTGAGCCATGAAAGGCAGAGCCTGAACCATGAGCCAAGCGGGGTTATTTGTATATTCTATGGTGAGTTTTTTTTGCGTAGCATCTTTGGGGAACAACTTGCTCATATCTATAGTCTTAACACCCACAGTGTTTTGTGTAAAAGGCAACGTATTGGTCACCATCTCCTTGTTGGGCAGTACTGGCAGATAATCTTGCTCTCCATCACTATATCCGTTGCCCTTAGCCGTTACACGGGCAATGAGCATGTCGTGCCCAGCAAAGTTAGAGCCGTCTAGGTTGAACAGTGCTGAGGTACTTCCATTAGCATTTATATTATATTCAGCGTGCTGCTCATACACTTTTTCCTCGCTGTTGGCATCCATCAGCAGGAACGAAACCGTCCCTGAAACAGGATGGCTCTGAGTATTGAATATTCTCACGCTTACTGTAGGATTGTCGCCCACACGGATGAATCGTGGCAAATTGGGTTGTACCATAACAGCCTTTTGTGCCACCGCTTCAGCAGTGATGGTACCATAGTTCATTTCCTTATCGTGTGCCAGACCTAGCAAGCGCCATGTTGTGACACTCTCCGGCAGGGTGAAGCGTATGCTCACTTGTCCCTTGTTATCTGTCAGCAAGTTAGGATAGAAGAAGGCCGTTTCCTGCATATTTTCGCGCAACGTTACCTCTTTGGTGGTATTTTCCTGCGTGTCTGAGGATCGACTGTCTACTATATCATACAATTTGGTTTCCTCTTTAGCTGGGGCAGCAGCTTCAGGCATGGCAGCAAGAGTCATATTTTGCTTTAACATTCTTTGGTTGCCCCTAATTCGTATACCGTTTCCAAAGTTATTATCTCTTCCGCCTATCATATAGAAGTCTGAGAAGAGTGAGCTATCGAAAGTGCGCCACTGCAGCAATGACACGTGCTGCATCTCTATAAATGCGCTCAACGAAAGCGAACGGTTGTTGTCATCATCCAAACTATTATTCCAATTCACATAAGCCAACCGGTTGGCAAATGAGAGTCTGAAAGGCCACGAGTAATTACTTATCTGTTCTAGACTGGCATCGTACATTGTAGCCATGAACTGAGCTAATGCAGGCTTTCCGTTACGTTTGACAGTGAGTGTCCACTCTTCCTTCTGTCCAGGCGTTAGCTTGTCGCGGAAAGTATTCCACTCCACTTGCAACCGTTTGTCTGGCAAGGGTCGTTCAATGTTAGCCTGATGCTTATAAACTTTTCCGTTTTTCACCCACGTATAAGTGAGTGTTATGCCGTCACCATATTCTTTCTTATAAGTGAAGGCACGTGTGATCAACGCATTACTATTATCGATGACGCCGTTTTCAATCACCTTGTCAGCAGTAACGATAGAGTATAATATATGAAAATCGTTGTCAGACGAACCCACTTGCACATAGACAGGTTGTGAATCGCTGCTGAACTGACTGTTACTTACGTAGAACCAGTCGGACGTCTTCACCACAGGTTTTTTGTCTTTTATGGAGAAGGTTACAATCTCTTGCTTGAGTGTGTCGTTGCCACAAACGGCTATCAGTTTGTGGCTTCCGCTTTTCATCACGCCTAATTCAACATCAGTGTTAGTCTTTGCGCGGTATTTCTTACCATCTATTGTGTAGGTTACTTCGCCATCTATACTCTTTCCGGCCGCATTCTGATAGATGAACTTTATACTCCTGAGACTATCGACGAGTGCTTTCTGTGGTAGATTGCTTGTCAACACAGCCTCTTTAGTTCCAAGTGGCAACGTGCTGTAACCCTGGTGTGTTTCGCCACCATTGTCTGTTACCTTAGCTGTTACCTCAAAGTTATAGAAATCGCCCCATCTGCTGGACTTCATGAGAAGATCAGGCATGGTGAGCGGAATTTGCATATTGAATGTTCCGTCGGTCAATGTTGTGGTCGAACCCTCATAAATTGTTTTGGCAGAACGGTCTGAAGTCCACCAGCACCACAATGCCCTACGCCTTACTACGGTATAATTCACTTTGGCTCCTGCCACGGCCACGCCCGAGTAAGTCTTAGCAAATCCCTGCAACGACAGCGTATCACCTGCTGCATAACGCTGTTCATAGGGTGCCACCTCTACTTTAAAAGTGGGCCGCTTGTATTCCTCTACCTGAACATATCTTTCCGCATACAAAGAATTATCACCGTTAGCCTGAATAAGCATTCGCCCAGTAAGCAAGGTGCGAGGCAATTCGAAGTCAGCCGAGGCTGTGCCCCACTCGTCGGTCTTGATAGTTGCTTTGGAAATTACCTGCCCATCATTGTCGCTCAAAGTTAGTCGAATTGTTGTATTCGAGTCGGCTTTTACATTTAAGTCATCTTGCTGATAGCCTATAAACGACACATGAACAGTTTGCCCCGGACGATAGATACCTCTGTCGGTGAAGAGCTCCGCAGAGTGAGACTTTCGGCTACCTTCATTATCATAATAGGCATTGCCATACCAACCATATTGCGTCTTTGCAAATTTATCATTGTCGGTATACACCCAATAAGGAAAGTAGTAATTCTTATTGATTGATGTAATGGCCTCACCTTTGTCGTCGGTGGTGAGTTCGAAAGATTGCTTCATTTCGTTATAATAACCTTGTTTCATAACGATATGCGCATTCTTCACGGGTTGTCCGCTCACGGCATCCATCACGCCTATACGTAATGAACCTTTTGGCAGACTCTCCCACACCATAGCTAGTCTTGAACCATATAGAAGCATGCATCGACTGTCAATCTTAGGATCGTCGGCAGATGCCTCTAACAGATAGATGCCTGCGGGCAGAGCGGGCACTGTCATCGAGTCGGTCATATACTCCCAATCCGATGGGGGCGTAAAGCGGCATGAGAGTACTACCGGCTTGAACGACATATCCGTCTTGGCATGCAATTTCTTCAGTTCGTTCTTGTCATATCCGTCGAATGACGTGCGACCGTCAACGTCCTTCAATCTGCTTATTTTCACCTTCACTTCATGCAAGTTGCGGACCTGCTCAAGCACGATAGTGCTAGTAGTGCCGGCGAAAAAACGATGGTCTTTCATCCTAAGGTCAAAGCTCGGCCTTGTCAGGCTGATACGTGCGTTTTGCAACTCGCTTATGCCAGGACAGATGGGCCAGTGGGCTGTAGCGTAGTCTATAAAGCTGATTTGTTCTCTTACCGAACTGCTGGGTTTCATAACCTTATATCGCTCTGCTGCCACATATCCGCAGTCTGGCAGGTCGTCGTACATACTCATGATAGAGTCAAGTTTTCCAACTAGTTTTGACGCATGCTGTTCGCCCTCTTTTTGGGCCTGCCACATGGCCATAAACATGGCAGCAGGCCGGTTGCCTTGACTTTTGTAATAATTCCCAGCTACGTCATACATCTCTGTCTCCATGGCTATTACGTGCAGCAAGTCGTCGCCGAAGATTCTGCTGTCGGTTCCTTTGGTAAGCAGAGGCTCGTAGCCCTTGGCTTGGGTGGCAGCCAATATCCGCGGATGTTCCATTGCCGCCCGGTATAGTGCTTGGGTCCGAATGTTAGTGTCTGTGGTTCGGTCTAGTATGCTGTATATCTTTCCGAGTGACACTCTCCATACGGCAGCCAATGCTACATCGGTAGAACTGTTTATGCGTCTTCTCAACCTAAGCGTGTCGGCCTCGATAGAATCAGGAGATAGTGTACATCTCACTGCCGCTCTACTAACTTCGGCTGCCAACAGATTGCCGTAACTTTTTTCTTGTTCTGCTTTCTTGATGATTTGCCCCAGCACATTCAGTTCGGTTTGTGGCAAGTCCTTGCCCTTGGCTTCATTATATTGGTTCCACAAAAGGTTGAAACCGTCTCCCCATGATGTGAAGGCGTGAAGCAAGAGAAACGCGAAAATTAAACAGGTTGTTTTGATGTTCATATATTCACACAGTTATAATTCTTTGCAAAAATACGAACTTTCCCTGACCAAATCAATAATACCTCATGTAATTTATGTTAAGCATCTATGCTCACCTTGTAGGTTTTTAGCTTGGCTATTGTGTCTTTATCTCCGTATATCCCACCAGTTGGTCTGTTCGTCCGCCGATGGGACGGTAGTAAACCAATGCCTGATAGCGGTTTTCGGTCTGATAGAACGAGCCCTCTGTTGGCATGATGATGGGCTTTGCGCCGGGTGTTACCAAAAGATAGGTATAAGAGTAGTAACCCAGTTTGAGAAGCACCTGCGCCTCATAACAGTGTGTAGAGTCGTTATACTCCATCCTGTATCGTGGCAGAAAGCGGTCTTGTGTCCAGTTGGCATTGATATATACATCACCCTTTACGGGCTCAGGACATCTCAGTCTGAAGTGCACCATCATATAGTCACTTGTAGTGTTTACCTCAGTATTGTCCGAATTGCGTATCAGAAAAGCCCCATCGGCATCCACATCATACAGATAGTTGGCTCGGGGTTCAGATATAAAGGGATAGGCATGATTGTCTGTTCCATCCCAATAGATACTCTCTATACCCATGGATGCCACGTGTGTGCTAAGTATCTCAAACTTGCGATATTCGTTGCCTGCCTGGAATATGTACTGCGGGTTGTGGGTCCACATCAACCCATCGGCCTGCACATACTGCGGACGGGCATTGAGCCGGGCATCATCCCACCGACTATTCTGTAACAACACTGTATGCAGCTGCTTCTGCGGATCAGTCACCTTGTAGGGACCATACGAAACCTTCATGGCTACCTGCTGATAGCTGCCGTTGATACCCCTGTCGGTGTTGGCCGTTGCGTTCAGACTCACCCCCATTGCGCTTGCGGCAGGTTCTCTGACCATAAAGCATGCGCTGAACATCGGTTTTTGGTCGTCCTCATCATCATACACCGTAACCCTGTAGTTACCACTCATCTTGGGCTTACACTGTGAATTTGGAAGTGTGAAGGTATAATGAGTGTAAAGACGGTTGGTCAGAATGCTATGCTGTGCATCGTCTATCAGATTATCAGACACAAAGCCTTCACAAAAATCATTGTCGAAGAGCTGCTCAGATGTTGTCCAGTCGGCTTCGCAGTGCTCTATCTTGTAAGCATAGCGATGATAGTCGTGGGTCATGTCATCGAAGCTGATAGTTATCTGGCCGTTGTTGAGCTCATATATCGGAAGACTCATCCAGTTGTCGTCTGCCGTCACTTGCAACGATTGTATACGGTCGTTGAATATCTCGTTACGTTGGGCCTGCAAAGGCAGCGCATGGGATGCCAGCCACAGAAAGACTATAAGCAACGCATGAATGTAATGACTCTTCTTATTGTTCATACTTTTCAAGTTTTACGGTGCATGAATATTATCTTTTGCACCACCTTTCCCCATCATGTCTACTCTTAATCACTTTGATATCGGAAAATGAACAGGGAATTCAACGTTTTTCGTTTTTATTTGGTAGATGCTACAAAGATAGTGAATATTTTCTGAAACTGCCAAATTCCGGAGACTTTTCGTGAATACTCTTTGCTGTAGTGTCTGTTCTCAAGTACATCTTATCTTATTATGAAGGAGCCGGCGCGTTATAGTAGTTTGCGCCTGCCCCTTATTATCTGAGTGTTTTACTCTTCAAAAGACTTTATAAAATGCTCACGTGACAGACCGGAGCATAGTAATAGAAGTCCTAAGAAATAAGCTTTACGCCCTGAGGGCCCGCATAGCGTTGAGCACAGCCAATACCATGACGCCCACATCACCGAATACAGCCAATCCCATGGCAGCACTGCCTAGCAAGCCTATAGCCGCCAGTGCTAAGATAACCACCTTAACCGAAATGGCAAACCACACATTTTCATGAGCTATGCTAAGGGTATGTCTAGATATTCTGATAGCCTTGGCTATCTTTGATGGCTTATCATCCATCAGCACGACGTCGGCAGCCTCTATGGCAGCATCACTGCCCATGGCCCCCATGGCTATGCCTACATCAGCACGGGCTAGAACGGGAGCATCGTTGATGCCGTCTCCCACAAAAACCAGCGTACTCTTGTCTGGCTTTTCACGCAACAGCTGCTCTAGATGGCTCACCTTATCAGCTGGCAGTAACTCTGCATAGTAATCGTCAATGCCCAGTTGTCGGGCCACTTTCTGTGCCACGTCCTTATGGTCGCCCGTCAACATCGCTGACCTTCTTACGCCAACTTTACGCAGCAAGCTGATGGCTTCGGCTGCATCGGGCTTTATGCTATCGGCTATAACCACATGACCTGCATAAACGCCATCAACAGCCACATGTATTACTGTACCTATATGATCACGACATTTCTCACATAAGTGCATCTTAGCTCCAACATCGTTCATCAGCTTCTCATTGCCCACGCACACCGTCTTTCCGTTTACACAAGCCTTAACGCCTTTACCAGCAATCTCCTCTACATTTTCTATCTTGCAGTTGTCAGCCTCATTAGGATAAGCTTGTCGCAAAGCTACGGTAATGGGGTGAGTAGAATAGCGCTCCACATGTGCCGCTAAGTGCAGCAGTTCTTGCTCGCTAAGCTTGTCAGGATGTACGGCGCTTACGGTGAATGAACCTTGTGTGAGCGTACCAGTCTTATCAAAGACCACTGTAGAAGCCTTGGCCAGTGCGTCCATATAGTTGCCACCTTTTACAAGAATGCCGTTGCGCGATGCTCCTCCTATGCCGGCAAAGAAGGTAAGGGGCACGGAGATAACCAGGGCACATGGGCAACTCACCACAAGGAATGTAAGGGCTCTGTAAAGCCAAACGGGGAATGTTGACCAATAATTATCATAGAAGCACGGTGGTATGAAGGCAAGCAACAAAGCTGCCAACACGACAATGGGCGTATAAATACGCGCAAAACGGGTAATGAAGTTTTCGCTGCGCGACTTGCTTTTGCCGGAGTTCTCAACCAAATCTATAATTTTTGAAGCTGTAGATTCGCCGAAGCTCTTAGCTACACGCACCCTGAGCACCCCAGACAGATTGACACATCCGCTGAAGATGTCGTCGCCTGTCTCTACTTTACGTGGTGCACTCTCTCCCGTCAGTGCGGTGGTGTTCAGAGCCGATGTACCTTCTATCACTTCGCCGTCCATAGGCACTTTCTCACCAGGCTTAATGACAATGGTCTCCCCCACCTCAACGCTGTTGGGCTTCACTGTCTGTACTTTTCCGCTCCGTTCCACGTTAGCCGTGTCAGGACGAATATTCATGAGCTGGGATATAGACCTACGACTATTGTCCTCGGCATAATCCTCAAACAGCTCGCCTACCTGAAAGAAGAGCATCACAAAAACAGCCTCCGGCATCTGACTCTCTGCTCCCGGCAGAAAGCCTATGAGCAGAGCCCCAATAGTGGCTATGCTCATCAGAAAGTCTTCATCGAATGGATTACCCTCTGCTATGCCTTCAACAGCCTCCATCAGCACATCGTAGCCTATGAGCAGATAGGGCACCAGATAGATTATCAGTTGTCTCCAAAGGGGCAGTTGCAGGTGGCGGGCTACAAGCCACGCTACCAAGAGCAGCACCACCGTAAGGAGAATTCTCAATAATTTTTTGTTCATATCCTCATATTTTTTGTTTCATGCCGCAAAGGTAGCTATTTAGTCGTGCAACTGAGTTGCAAAAATGGCTTGGGGCATAAAAAAACAAATAATAAGGGCTGAAGTATACCCTTTTTGTGTGTTTGAGAAATCACTTATACTGCCTCAATGCGCCCAACAATTCTCTGTTTTCTTCTCTAGAACCTATGGTGACTCGCAAGCAATCTTTGCAAAGCCGAATGCGGGTGCGATTGCGTACTATGATACCCCGCTCCACCAAATAGTCATATATAGCTTGAGCATCGGTCATGCGGGCAAGAAAAAAGTTGGCATCGGTGTGAAACACCTGCTTGCAGATGGGCAACTCGCTGAAAGCACGTATCAGTTGTCCGCGTTCGCGCAGCAAAATATTCACCCAGGTGTCTATCTCGTCGCGCTTATCGAGTACCTCGATGGCACGCTTCTGCGTGAGATAATTTACGTTATAAGGATATTTTACCTTATTAAACAACTCAATGATAGGCTCTTGGGCAAAGGCCATACCCAAACGGATGGCAGCGCTTGCCCATGCCTTAGAGAAGGTGTTGAGCACTATAAGGTTGGGATAGTGGCTTAAATCCTCACGAAAAGTACGTGCAGGCGAAAAGTCAGAGTATGCCTCGTCTACCACCACGATGCCCTGAAAAGCTGTCAGCACCTTCTTCACCTCATCACGCTGCATGTTGTTGCCCGTGGGATTGTTGGGACTGCAAATCCATATCAGCTTGGTGTGAGCGTCGCACTGGGCCAGCAGCTTATCGGCGTTGAGCTGATAACCTTCGTCCAGAAGCACCGGCCGATAGGCCACATCATTGATGTCTGCACACACCTTATACATCCCGTATGTAGGTTCTATGGCCACCACGTTGTCGGCTTTGGGCTCACAGAACACCCTATAACACAAATCTATAGCCTCATCAGAGCCATTGCCCAGGAATATCTGTGAGGGCGCTATCCCTTTTATTTTGGAGAGCTTAGCTTTAAGTTCTGTCTGCAAAGGATCAGGATAGCGGTTGAGGGGCGCGCCATAAGGATTCTCGTTAGCATCGAGAAACACATGAGCCTCATGTCCACTATACTCATTTCTCGCACTTGAATAAGGCGCGAGCCTCCATATATTTGGTCTGACCAGTTCTTTAAGTTGTTTCATAACTTATCATTTTTATGTTGTGATGGGGTGTCGGCAACATGTTGTGGCCACTGTTGGCCACATGAGTAGCTGATAACTCTTTCTTGTTGCATTCACAAAAGCAATTCCTTGCCTAGTCACATTTCTCCTCGTCCAGAGCCCTGAGGCGCAGGGTCATAGCATTCTTATGTGCCATGAGTTGCTCATGACTTGCCATCACCTCAACGGCATGACCTATTGAGCGTACACCCTGCGGTGTGAGATGCTGAAATGTTATCTTGCGATTATACGAGTCAAGATTTACGCCGTTATAAGCTAGCGCATATCCATGTGTGGGCAGGGTGTGATTGGTGCCGCTGGCATAGTCGCCTGCGCTCTCGCACGCATACTTGCCTAGGAACACAGAGCCGGCATTAACCACCTTTTCGGCCAGTTGCTCATAGTCTTTCGTTGCCAAGATGAGATGTTCTGGAGCATAAGCATTGCTCAGATCGATGGCCTCAGCCGTGTTGTGCACCAACACCAGTCGGCTGTTGTCAAGTGCCTTGGCAGCTATCTCACGCCGTGGCAACGTTTTGAGCTGAACCTCTATCTCCGTTTGCACCTTGCCAAGCAGAGCATCTGATGTGGTGATGAGCAGCACCTGCGAGTCGATGCCGTGCTCTGCCTGGCTCAGCAAGTCGGCTGCCACAAAGGTGGCATTGCTCGTCTCATCGGCTATCACACACACCTCAGACGGTCCTGCGGGCATGTCGATGGCCACATCGTGCAGGCTCACTTGTTGCTTGGCCGCCATAACATATTGGTTGCCGGGGCCAAATATCTTATAAACCTTGGGCACACTCTCCGTGCCATAGGCCATGGCACCAATAGCCTGTATGCCTCCTGCCTTAAAGATGCGGCTCACTCCGGCTTCGTGCGCAGCCATCAGGATGGCGGGATTTACCTTTCCGTCTTTGCCCGGAGGCGTACAGAGCACTATCTCCTTGCATCCTGCTATTTTTGCTGGAGTAGCCAACATGAGTACGGTAGAAAAAAGAGGTGCCGTGCCACCGGGTATGTAAAGTCCTACTCGCTCAATGGGAACACTCTTCTGCCAGCAGGTAACGCCTTGAGCCGTCTCTACCTTGAGCGGAGCGAAACGCTGAGCCTCATGAAATTTGGCTATATTGTGATGAGCTAGTCTGATGGCTGCAAGCAGGTCGGCCGGTGTCTCGCGTTCGGCCTGCGCTATCTCGCCTTCGGTAACGGCCAAAGATGTCAGTTGGGCGTGGTCAAAGCGCTCCTCGTATTTCCTGACAGCATCGTCACCATGCTGCCTCACGTCGGCCAAAACTGCCGCTACCGTGTCATTGAGTTGGGTGACATCAAGATGTGGCCGTGTGATGATATGCGGCCATTCTGATGGCTTGGGATATTTTATAATGTTCATTCGCAAATGTTTAAAAAATGTTCCGGTCTAACAGCAGGCTGCGCTCTTTCGTTGATGACTTTCTTTTGCGCTCAGCCTTATCAGACTTTTATAATATCATTTTCTCAATAGGTGATACCAGAATGCCCTGAGCGCCGAGCTCTTTCAGCTTTCCGATGATTTCCCAGAAGCGCTTCTCGTCTAGCACAGTATGTATAGAGCACCATGACTCATCGGCCAGCGGAATGATGGTGGGGCTCTTAATGCCCGGAAGCACTGCTGTAATTTCTTTTAGTCTGTCCTTAGGGGCATTCATCATCACGTATTTCTTGTCCTGAGCCGAGCGCACAGCCTCAAACCTGAACAATATGTCGTTAAGCACCTCATGCTTGGCATCGTCCATGTGCCAGTTTCCGATGAGCAGTGCCTCACTCTTCATCACAGTCTCCACTTCCTTCAGATTGTTGCTCACCAAGGTAGAACCAGAGCTTACAATATCGAAGATGCCATCGGCAAGACCAATGCCCGGACTAATCTCTACACTGCCCGTAATAACGTGTATATCAGCTTTTATGCCGTTTTTGTTCATGTAATTGCGCAAGATGTTTGGATAGCTTGTGGCTATCTTCTTGCCATTAAACCACTGAATACCCATGTAGTTGGTTTCCTTGGGTATAGCCAGTGAGAGGCGACACTTACTGAACCCCAGACGAGAGATGATTTGGGCATCCTCGCCTCTCTCTACAAACTCGTTCTCACCCACTATACCTATGTCGGCCACTCCGCTTGCCACGCTCTGGGGTATATCGTCGTCGCGAAGATAAAGAACCTCCAAAGGAAAGTTGGAAGCTTGTACAAGAAGGGTACGCTTGCTGGTGGGTATCTTGATGTCAGACTCTCTTAAAAGGCTGATGGTGTCGTCATACAAACGACCTTTGGACTGTATCGCTATTCTTAGCATAATCTATTGGTTTTAAATAAAATGCGTGCAAAAATACTAATTTATTGCCGCTTTTGCAAGAAATGCTGTAATTTTGTGGGCAATTTATGGACAAGCTGAATATTTGTAACATATTTATAGTATTTGCATCCCTCTTTTTCTGTGGATGCACTGAGAAGCAGGAACCCGTCATGACGCCTTGGGGCACCGAGCTGAAGCAGGATGCAGACCCTGCTGATGACGGCAATGACTCGCAATATTCTGTTGACGAACTGCAACAGAATGGTGAAATGATTGCCCTGACCATCACAGGTCCTGACACTTATTACGATTATCACGGACATGGACTCGGTGTTCAATATATGATGTGTGAGGATTTCGCAAGCCACATAGGGGTATCGCTGCGTGTGGAGGTGTGCAGAGACACCACTGAGATGATAAACAAGCTGTTGAAAGGTGAAGGCGACATCATCGCCCTGCCTCTCTCGCGGCATGTGAAGGGCGCGGCAAAACTGCGTTTTTGTGGCGCTGCCAATCCTAAGACCCATGCAGGGTGGGCTGTAGCCGCAGGCAACACTTCTCTGGCCGACTCTGTCAATGCCTGGTATAAACCCGACATGCTGGGCAAGACGCAGGCCAGGGAGAACTATCTGTTGTCGGCGGCCAGCATCCGCCGCCATGTCTACGCGTTATATATCGACCGCTCAAGAGGCATTTTGTCGAGTTATGACGCCTTCTTCAAACGATATGCGCCTGAAGCCGGCCTAGATTGGCATATTCTGGCTGCACAATGTTATCAAGAATCGTGCTATGATCCTCACGCCCAATCGTGGGCAGGAGCCAGCGGACTCATGCAGCTCATGCCCCAAACAGCTTATCGGATGGGTGTGCCTGACGGAATGCTCTTCGACCCAGAACAGAACATTGCGGCCGGAGCAAGATATATGGGGCACCTCATGGCTAAACTGTCCGACATTCCCAACCACGAGGATCGCGTCTGCTTTGCACTGGCAAGCTATAACGGCGGATTGGGTCACGTGCGCGACGCACAGGCCTTGGCACGCAAATACGGAGGCAATCCTAACCAATGGAGCTCGGTTTCCCAATATATTCTCATGCTGAGTAATCCCGCCTATTACCAGGACGAGGTAGTGAAATACGGCTATATGAGGGGCTCTGAGACGGTGAATTACGTGAACAGCATACGCTCTAGATATGGAAGGTTCTAGGTTGTGGGGGCGATATGGGGCTCAAAAGTTTCGAAATATTAATGTCGACAAAAGGAACATTGACGCCCACGAAAATCGTTAAAGGTATGTAAAATAATTGTGTTTTAAATATTTTGTAGTAACTTTGCAACAATTTCACTGGTAACAGGGCAATGAAAAAAATACTCATAACAGGTGCTTCCGGATTTATTGGCAGTGCTATAGTCAACAAGGCGCTGGACTTGGGAATGGAGGTCTGGGCAGCTGTAAGGCACTCTAGTAGCAAGCAATATCTACAAGATAAACGCATCCATTTTATAGAACTAGACCTCAGCTCGGCTCAGCAGATGACGCAGGCGCTGAGCAAGTTGCGCTTTGACTATGTGGTTCATGCCGCCGGTCTTACAAAAGCTCTGCGACAAGCCGACTTTTTCAGCGTGAACACGGAGGGTACAAAGCATTTGGTTGAGGCTCTGAAAAACTCTAACCAAGAGCTGCAACGCTTTGTGTATATGAGTAGTTTGAGCGTTTTCGGAGCTATCAAGGAGCAGATGCCCTATCAGCCTATCAAGGAGACTGACACACCCCGGCCCAACACAGCTTACGGTAAGAGCAAATGGGAAGCAGAGAAGTTTCTTGATGGGCTGGAAGAAGCTTGTTACGACCTACCATACGTCATCTTACGGCCTACGGGAGTATACGGGCCGAGAGAACATGACTATTATATGATGGCCAAATCCATCAAGGAGCATGTTGATTTCGCGGCAGGATGGAAACGACAGGACATCACTTTCGTATATGTAGATGATGTGGTGCAGGCCGTCTTTCTGGCTCTAGACCATGGCAAGAAAGGCAGAAAATACTTCTTGAGCGATGGGAATGTCTACCAAAGTTCAACCTTCAGCAACTTGATACATCAGGAATTGGGCTGCCCTTGGTGGATTAGGGTTAAGGCACCCATTGCTTTGTTGCATGTCATCTGTAAGGTTTGCGACGCATGGGGCCACCTTACAGGAAGACTCACAGCGCTGAACAATGACAAATATAACATTCTAAGGCAGCGCAACTGGCGGTGTGACATCAGGCCGGCTGTGGATGAGTTAGGGTTTAAGCCACAATGGGACTTGGCCCGGGGTGTGAGAGAAACAATAAAATGGTATAAAGCTAACGGTTGGTTGTGATGTGGAATAAGGTTGAAGAAGCCTGGCTCAAAGCACGGGATAATGATTACAAAGGACTGTTGTTGCCCGAATGGATCACCATTCTGTATATGGCAATAACATCTGTCATCATTCTCATATTATATCATGACATGACACAGCCGCTCACTGAGCTAAAACAAGACGGCCTGTTACTCATAGGCATAGGTCTGCTTTGGCTCCTTCACAGGGTTTATCCTTGCAGACTGCTTAATCTGGCTCGCGTCACTTACATCTTGCTCGCACTGAAATGGCTCTATGACGGTACGTATGAGATTAACAAGGTGTTCGACAACATGGATCATTATTTCGCTTCAGCCGAGCAATGGCTCTTTCATTGCCAGCCCTCGTTGCTCTTTTCCGTGGCCCTGCCTCAACATATCGTAAGCGAACTCTTCGACATGGGCTACTTCATGTACTATCCTATGATAGCCCTGACCATCCTCTTTTTCTTTTGCTTCCGGCAGAAGGATTTCGAGAAAGCATCGTTCATCATCTTGGGCGGCTTCTTCTTATATTATCTTATATTCATCTTCCTGCCCGTAACCGGACCTACCTATTACTTCAAGGCCATAGGGCTGAACAATGCCATGAATGGTGTTTTTCCGCCTTTGGGCAACTATTTCTTGCGTCATCAGGAGTGTCTGCCTTCTCCAGGGTATACCAACGGTTTTTTTTACAGACTTGTTGAACTCGCCAAAGAATCCGGCGAACGCCCAACAGCAGCCTTTCCCAGTTCGCATGTGGGCGTCAGCACCCTTTGCATGATGCTGGCTGTCAACAGCAAAAGCAAAAGCCTGACATTATTCTTCCTACCATTTTATGTCCTCCTGTGCTGCGCCACAGTTTACATTCAGGCACATTATCTCATCGACGCCATCTTTGGCTTTGTCTCAGCCGTCTTGTTTTATTTCCTGCTCACAGCAACTTACAACATGCTTATAAGCAAAAGACGCGTGAAGAACAAATGATTTGGCAAAGTGAAGGCAGAAGCTAGGCTTTCTTCGCCAAATATTCTTCACACTTGCAATGGCACAAATTGGCTTGAGCACAAGCATGTAGGGGAAATAGACGCTAAATTATATATACCAAAATTAAACAATATATAAAACATAAGTTTTATGTATAATTTACCTTAAAACATTCATAAATTCACGATTACTTATTGATAAACGCTATAATTTTGCATCCCGAATATCAATTAAAAGTTAATAATATTATCAATTATTCTTACAAAACATGGCTAAAGTATTGTCTTTGTTATGTCTTTCTATGGAGCTTTCTGCTTCGATGAATGCAAAAGGATATACCCAAAACAAGACTACTTTGCCGAATGCCCTTCCGGAAGCAACCACCTTTAGCAAAGGTTTATCTGTTACTAATGGGGGGGTATTTCAAATCAGTCGCAGACAAACACTGATTTTTTCGAGTTCAGCAACAGTGTTCAGCACACCGTTGCGGGCCGACAATCAACCTGCCACATCAACAGCCCACCTTACATAACCGTACGTAAAGTACGGCAAAGCTTGTCTTACTCTTCAGGATACGAAATACAACGGTCAACCTAATCGACCGGAAAATAACATTAATAACAGAAAAAAATAATTGTAAAATGAAAAAAGGATATAAGTCACCGAACACAGTAACAGTAAAACTCAATCTCAATGGCAGCGTGCTTGATAATACAGTAGGCGTTGTAAATCGTTCACCATTCGGTCGTTGGGAAGATGCTGCTGCAAAAAAGAATTTTCATAACGACGAACCAGAGGACGAGACATATAACAAGCCCAATTGGGACGAGTGATGTCAATACGTGACAAATACTTTTATCCGTACGCTCTTCAAATCCAAAAGGATATGTCGGGTGTACGGATTCTATTTACCAAATGGTGCTTTTTACGTTGCAAAACAGGCACTTTTGAGCTGCAAAACAGGCGCTTTTGAGCTGCTGTAAGGCCATTGTAGCATCAGAGTGACATGATGAGCCAGGCAATGGCGGCAAGAAGCGGTTGCCGGTCAGTAAGATGCCGTGCAGGGAATGCCGGCTGCCTTCACCCTGTCGCGTATGCTGTCTAGCTCCTCATGCGAGGCCTTCGTCAAGTGGCAGTCAGGTGTTTCACGGTCTATGGTGTATATCATCACCTCTGCAGGCGCTATCTCCTTGACAGCATCCAACCAAGGCTGAACATAAGCCAGGCCGGTGTTGTCAACATCTTCACCCTCGTCTGTCGTGCCCTTCATAAACATAGTCTGGATGATGACATGCCCATGAAACTCCTTGAGATGCTCTATAATCTTATCGACGCTGTAACTAGGTTGCTGAGGACGATCTACTTTACGAATATAAGCGGGGTTCACCGTGTCAAGCTTCAGTATGTTATTATCCACCAACATGAGGGCATCACGCACCTCTTTGCGATGAATGAAGGTTGAATTGCTCAGTACACTGATTTTGGCTTCGGGGCATAAGGCATTGCGCAACGCTATGGTGTCGCGAATGATTTCAGGAAAATGAGGATTGCTTGTAGGCTCTCCATTTCCCGCAAAGGTAAGTACGTCAGGATGAACACCCTGCTGATGCATCTCGCGCAGCTTCTTTTCCAAAGCTGTGGCCACCTCCTCACGTGTGGGCATGGCCCTTTTGGGCTTATGCGAGGCATTGTAACCACACTCACAGTAAATGCAATCGAACGTACAACTCTTGCCGTCGGCGGGCAGCAGATTAATGCCTAATGATATGCCTAGGCGCCTGCTATGCACCGGGCCGTATATGGGAGAAGGATAGATAATAGTACTCATAATAAAAAGCTTTATTGCGATGCAAAGTTATAAAGAAATGGTTGAAATGTGGGGAAACGGCAAATAATTTTTGCTAGAAATGCAAATAAAAGATAATAAATTTTGAAATGTTAGGCTTTTAGGTTACCTTTGCAACAAATTTGGTGTAATTGTACCTGATACAAAATGGCAAAAAAAAGAAATAAAACCCGTAATCGCAAATATGGATTGCAGGTAGTTACTTTATTAATAAGCACTGCCATGGTGCTCATTCTCATCGGATTGGTTGTTCTGACCGTGTTTACAGGCCGCAACCTGTCTTCTTTCGTAAAGGAAAATCTTACTGTCACAATGATTCTAAATCCCGATGTGACAGACTCCGAAGGCCAGTTGCTTTGCCAAAAGGTTGAAGGATTGCCCTATATTACGGGAGTGCACTATGTGAGCAAGGAGGAAGCCCTGAGGGAGGGAACAAAGGAGATGGGCGCCGACCCTTCTGAGTTTGCAGGCGAGAACCCTTTCACTGCCTCCATAGAGTTGAGGCTTCATGCCGATTATGCCAATAACGACTCCATTAAATGGATTTCTGCTGACTTGAAGAAGTATAAGGAGGTATATGACATAGACTATCGTCAGAACCTCATACAGAGCGTAAACAACACATTGGGCAAGATAGGCCTGGTGCTGCTGGTGCTGGCCGCACTGCTCACAGTGGTGTCTTTCTCACTCATCAACAACACCATCAGGCTGAGTATCTACGCCAGACGATTCTCTATACACACCATGAAGCTTGTCGGAGCGTCATGGAATTTTATCAGGACGCCTTTCATTCGCACCGCTATCGGGCAAGGCTTGCTCTCGGCACTCATTGCTCTGGTGGTGCTGGCTATCGGCGTATATGCCCTTTATCGCTACGAACCGGAGATTACGGTGGTGATAAACACGGAGGTGATGGCTGTCACAGCCGCCATTGTGGTGTGCTTCGGCGTACTCATCACAACCTTCTGCGCTTGGCTTTCGGTGAACAAATTCTTGCGAATGAAGGCTGGCGACCTGTATAAGATATAGAACAAAATGAATAACAAATAAATATGAACAGACAAAATTTAGCTTTTGGAAAAGTAAATTACATCTTGCTGGCCATAGGCTTGGCAGTTGTTGTCTTGGGCTTCTTCCTGATGAGCGGTGGCAACTCCACTGAAAAACATTTCGACCCATCAGTGTTCAGTGCAATGCGCATTAAGGTGGCGCCGGTTGTTACGTTCTTTGGTTTCATCTCTATCATAGGGGCTATCATCTATAAACCTAAGGATGCAAGCAATGACAGCGCTGAGTTAACGTCTAAAACAGTAAACAAAGACTTAACTGACAAATAATGACACTTTTACAAACTATTATTATAGCCATTGTCGAGGGCCTTACAGAGTTTCTGCCCGTATCGTCTACAGGACACATGATTATAGCTCAGAACCTTCTGGGAGTACCGAGCACAGACTTTGTCAAGGCATTTACTGTCATCATTCAGTTTGGTGCCATTCTCTCGGTGGTGTGCCTTTACTATAAAAGATTCTTCAAGCTTAACCATACACCGGCCCCTGTGGGAGCGACGGGTGTGCAGAAGTTTTTGCATAAGTGGGACTTCTACTGGAAGTTGCTGGTGGCTTTCATCCCGGCTGCTGTATTGGGTTTTATCTTCAACAGCCTCATAGAGAGATTGTTGGGCAATGTGATGGTAGTGGCTGTCATGCTGGTGCTGGGAGGTATCTTTATGCTTTTCTGCGACAAAATATTCAATCACGGTTCAGAGGATACACAACTCACGGAGAAAAGGGCTTTTAAAATAGGTGTGTGTCAATGCCTGGCCATGATTCCGGGTGTGTCGCGGTCTATGGCCACCATCGTGGGTGGTATGTGGCAAGGACTCACTCGCCGAAGAGCGGCTGAGTTTTCATTCTTCCTCGCAGTGCCCACAATGCTGGCAGCCACCTGTCTTGAAGTTCTCAAGATGATTATGAAAGGTGACCTGACAGGTATGTCGGGCAACTTAGGAACGCTGCTCATTGGCTGCGTGGTAGCCTTCATCGTGGCTATGATAGCCATTAAGTGGTTTGTTGACTTCTTGGCAAAATATGGCTTTAAGGCATTTGGCTGGTATCGCATCGTGGTGGGTGGCATCATCATCATCCTGCTTCTGACCGGTCACAGCCTTAATATGGTGGGCTAATACTAATTTGCATAAATAATGAATTTAAGAGAGGGCGTTATCATTCCTATAGACAAGCCTTACAACATTACCAGTTTCAAGGCATTGGCGCACATCAGATATTTGTGTACCAAGGCTGTAGACCATAAGGTAAAAATGGGGCATGCGGGTACTTTGGATCCTTTGGCTACGGGTGTGCTGCTGCTCTGTACAGGAAAAGCTACCAAACGAATAGACGAGCTGCAAAGCCACACAAAGGAATATACAGCTACGCTGCAACTGGGGGCGACTACTGACAGCTATGACAGGGAGCACACGGTGAACCACACCTTTCCGTGGAGACATATCACAAGGCAGATGATACTAGACACCCTACCCCATTTCATCGGCAACATAGAACAGGTTCCGCCCACCTACTCTGCCGTTAAGGTGAACGGCGAGCGTGCCTTCACCTACAGAAGAAATGGCGAGCAGGTAACATTAAAGCCCAAGACAGTGAGAATAGATGAGATTGAACTTACTGATTTTGACCCTGAAAAGGCTCGTATGAGCATCAGGGTGGTCTGTGGTAAAGGCACTTATATCAGAGCTTTGGCACGTGATCTGGGCAAGGCACTGGGCAGCGGAGCTTTTCTAACGGCGCTGAGACGCACAAGGGTTGGCGACATCAAGGTGGAAGACTGTATAGCCTATGACAGCTTTCCTGAATGGCTTGAGGAACAAGACCCACAGTATTAAATAAGCATTAAATGGATATAGAAAGGAGAATATAAAATATATGAAACTGTCACAATTCAAATTTAAGCTGCCACCTGAGCTAGTGGCACTCTATCCACATCAGTCTGCCCACACCATTAAGCGTTCGGATGGGACAGAACATACGTTTCAGGTTACAAGGGCTGATGAGTCCAGACTGATGGTTCTGCATCGTAAGTCAGAGAAAATAGACTTATACAATAAAGAAGTGAAGGGAGAGCCGCAGGAGGATGATTATATTCGCTTTAAGGATTGCCTGAACTATTTTGGTGACGGAGACGTGTTTGTGTTTAATGACACAAAGGTGTTTCCTGCCAGACTATACGGAACAAAAGAGAAGACAGACGCAAAGATAGAGGTGTTCTTGCTGCGTGAGCTCAACGAAGAGATGCGCCTATGGGATGTACTGGTTGAGCCGGCACGAAAGATACGTATTGGTAACAAACTCTTCTTTGATGAGTCGGGCACTATGGTGGCTGAGGTGATAGACAATACTACCAGCAGAGGACGCACACTGAGATTTCTTTATGACTGCCCGCATGATGAGTTTAAGAAGGAATTGTTTGCATTGGGTGAGGCTCCGTTGCCTACATATATTTTGAACGGAAGGCCCGAAGACCCGGAAATGAAGGGTATGCATGTCACTGCACACGCAACAGCTGATGACATGGAAAACTTTCAGACGGTGTTTGCTAAAACCGAAGGGGCCGTTACGGCACCTGCCACAGGGTTGCATTTCTCAAGAGAGATGATGAAGATGATGGAAATTCGTGGAATAAAACCGGCTTACATCACTCTGCATTGCGGTCTAGGAAACTTCCATGAGATTGAGGTTGAGGATCTTACCAAGCACAAGATGGATTCTGAGCAGATGATTATAGGTAAAGATGCTTGCCAAACGGTGAACGATGCCAAGGAGAAAGGACATCACGTGTGTGTGGTAGGTACGAGTGTAGCCAAGGCTACAGAAACAGCTGTGGGTACAGACGGACTGCTCAAGGAATATGACGGATGGACCAACAAATTCATCTTCCCACCCTACGACTTTGATTTGGCTGACTCTATGCTGGCCAACTTCTATCACCCGGAGTCTACACTGATGATGCTGACAGCGGCATTCGGTGGATACGACTTGGTGATGAAGGCATATCAACTGGCTGTGAAGAATGGATATAAGTTTGGATGTTTTGGCGACGGAATGCTCATATTGAATGACTGACAAACATATAGTATATCTCAGCCTGGGATCTAATCTGGGCGACAGAAAGCTCTTATTGCAAAAGGCAATAATGAATATAGGAAAGAAGATTGGCAAGGTGGTGCGCCAATCTTCTTTTCTTGAAACAAAACCATGGGGATTCGAAAGCAAGAACATGTTTCTTAACGCATGTCTGTGCGTTTCTACAAGCATGACACCCCACGAACTTCTAGCGGCTACACAATCTATAGAAAAGGATATGGGACGGAAAAAGAAATCGAAAGACGGAAAATATGACGACCGTATCATAGACATAGACATCCTGCTATACGACCATATCAAGCTGAACGACCCCGACCTTACCATTCCGCATCCTTACATGAAGCAACGCGACTTTGTGATGAAACCTTTAAAGGAAATAATGTCCTCTGATGGTTTAGGAAAGTGATGGAAGTGAAGAATAAGTGAAAGGGGCGAGAACATCAATGGTGATGAACTCGCCCCTTTGCTAATTAATCAATGAATTTCTGCGCCTGCTATCAGTAGCAATGCAGTAATTACTTACGAAGACCAAGTGCCTTCACAATGGCACGATAGCGGTTGATGTCGCGGTCATACAGATAGTTGAGCAATGCACGACGCTTGCCTACAAGCTGAGTAAGCGAACGGGTGGTCACGAAATCCTTGTGATGAGTCTTAACATGTTCGGTGAGATGCTGAATACGATAAGTAAACAATGCAATCTGAGCCTCTGCTGAACCCGTGTCTGTGGTACCTTTACCATACTTGCCGAACAACTCGGCCTTCTTTTCTTTGTTTAAATACATGATTGTGTTTGATTAATTAAATGTTGCATCATTACATCCTTCGAGCGACAACAAGCCATTAATCACAACTCCCATCGCTTTCAAATGCATCGGACTTTCCGAAAATGCACGTGCAAAGGTACGTTAATTCATTTAAAGACAGAATATTCGGATAGTACAAATGTCTAATAATTAACTTTTTTTATACCTGTCCAGACCATTTAGAAGCTCATTACACCCCATTCACTCATCTTTTTTTATTAACTTTGCACCAAAATTCAAATACGCTATCTTTAAGGTAAAAAATGCAAGACATTCGTAACATTGCAGTAATTGCACATGTTGACCATGGAAAGACTACCTTGGTTGACAAAATGATGCTAGCTGGTAAGCTATTCCGTGATGGTCAAGACAACAGCGGAGAGGTGTTGGACTCCAACGATTTGGAGAGGGAACGAGGCATAACCATACTCTCCAAGAATGTATCTATTAAATGGAAAGGTGTTAAAATAAATATCCTGGATACTCCCGGACACTCTGATTTCGGTGGTGAGGTGGAACGAGTATTAAACATGGCTGATGGCTGTTTGTTGCTCGTTGATGCCTTTGAAGGTCCGATGCCACAAACACGATTCGTGCTTCAGAAGGCTTTGAAGATTGGATTGAAGCCCATCGTAGTTGTGAATAAGGTGGATAAGCCTAACTGTAGACCTGAAGAGGTTTATGAAATGGTGTTCGACCTGATGTGCGACCTCAACGCAACCGAGGAGCAACTTGACTTCCCCGTTGTATATGGATCGGCCAAGAACGGATGGATGGGGCCCGACTACAAGACACCAACAGACAATATAGATTATCTGCTTGACCTTATCATCGACAAAATACCTGCGCCCAAGCATCTTGAGGGTACGCCACAGATGCTTATCACATCGCTGGATTATAGTAATTATACAGGCCGTATTGCTGTGGGACGTGTGCACAGAGGGGTTCTTACAGACGGTATGAACATAACCATCTGCCATAGGGACGGAACACAGGAAAAAACAAAGATTAAGGAGCTTCACACATTTGAGGGTATGGGCCATAAGAAAACCGACAAGGTGGAAAGTGGTGACATATGCGCTGTTGTAGGCCTTGAACACTTCGAGATAGGCGATACCATAGCTGATTTTGAAAATCCAGAGCCCCTACCCCCTATCGCTGTAGACGAGCCTACTATGAGTATGCTCTTCACCATAAACGACTCTCCTTTCTTTGGACGTGAGGGTAAATTCTGTACATCACGTCATATTGCTGACCGATTGAAGAAAGAACTCGAAAAGAACTTGGCTCTTAGAGTTAGACCGGTTGAAGGTTCTATGGACAAATGGATTGTCAGCGGCCGTGGTGTCCTACACTTATCTGTGCTTATTGAAACCATGAGGCGCGAGGGCTTTGAGCTTCAGGTGGGTCAGCCACAGGTTATTATCAAGGAAATTGACGGTCAGAAGTGTGAGCCTATAGAGGAATTGGACATCAATGTGCCACAAGAATATAGCTCTAAAATGGTTGATATGGTGACTAGACGCAAAGGTGAGCTAACAGGAATGGACACAGAGGGCGACAGAGTAAATATCACTTTCGATATTCCATCGAGGGGTATCATCGGCCTGCGCACCAATGTGCTCACCGCTTCACAGGGTGAAGCCATCATGGCACACCGCTTTAAGGAGTATCAGCCGTATAAGGGCGAAATCGTGCGCCGTACCAATGGCTCTATGATTGCAATGGAGACGGGTACAGCTTATGCTTATTCTATCGATAAACTGCAAGACAGAGGAAAGTTCTTCATCGATCCGGGAGAAGAAGTTTATGCCGGTCAGGTGGTGGGCGAGCACGTTCACGACAACGACCTGGTTATAAACGTGACAAAAGCAAAGCAGCTCACCAACGTGCGCGCATCAGGTTCGGATGAAAAGGCACGTGTGATACCTAAGACAGAAATGAGCCTTGAAGAGTGTCTGGAATACATCAAGAGCGACGAGTATGTTGAGGTTACGCCAAAGAGCATACGTATGCGCAAGATTATTCTCGATCATTTGGAGCGCAAACGTGCCAATAAAGAATAAAAGTGGAATATTATCACTTATTTCTAAGCCACATCCCTTCACTGGAATGTGGCTTTCTTTTTCTCTGATTTCAATTAAAAAATACCTTCACCTACCCTGTCATCTTATGTGAACAAATTAGCATGAAATAAAGAAATACAGCTACTATATGACTATTAATATCGACTAAACCGCAACCCCACCCTATCTTATAATTCTATAATAAATATCTTTTAACAGAAATAATTTGCTGGAATGCCAAAATATATTTATTTTTGCATCGCTTTTAAGAAAGAAGGCCACATGGAGAGATGGTAGAGTGGTCGATTACAACGGTCTTGAAAACCGTCGTACCGA
>SAMEA3663054__coassemble_482_pt1 | contig 56372 bp, 42 predicted proteins | sample SAMEA3663054__metabat2_low_PE_005 | metagenome-assembled genome bin SAMEA3663054 (sample SAMEA3663054) | pig gut metagenome | biome: pig gut; feature: pig-associated habitat; material: faeces | place: France | collected 2012 | reverse complement strand
GATATCGTAACCGTCAACCTTGATATGCCCCTTCTTATAGTTACCGGCTTCTTTCTGTCCCTCGGTAGGCTCAGTGTTAACGTTCTGGCGCTCGGCCGTCACCTTTTCCGGCGTATCGGTAGCACCAATGCTATGACCGCCTTCGTCTTTATAGTAATCGCTAAGGGTGGCAGTCTTATCGGCTTTCAAGTCCTTGAAAAGCTTGTCTGCGTCAACCTCGTGCATCTCCATCTGCCCTTCTCCTTGCTCCTTCGAAAGAGATTTTTCTTCTTGGTGATTCAGCTCGCTGATATAGTCTATCAGTGCATCTTGCTGACCGTTCAACATGGAACGCTCATCGGTCGCGCCGTATGTCTTAAAGTCTCCCTGCACCTTGGCGAGCATGTCATCTGCCTGCTCCGTCGTGGTACCACTATCCCGCAGCTGCTGCAGGTATGAGTTATACGCCTCTACCTCTTCATCGTTGTGCCGAGAGTCATATTCATCATAGAGCTCCGGATGATATGCCTCGTTCGGATCACCGTTGCCGTCAAGGCGCATGTAGGCCAACAGCTCCTCATCGCTCATCTTCGGGATAAGACGGCCAAAGGCACCGGACTCTTCCTCTGTCTCAGCAGAGAATTGTGATGCTCTTTTCTTTATCTCTTTCAGCTTCTGTGCCGATAGAGATACGCCTCCGTCAGCATCGCTATCGCCAGCCGGTGTATGCGCTGTCCCATCTCCAGCTTCCCGTTGTGCATGATGCTCCGTTTTAGCTGCGGGCTGATGAGCTGCTTCGTCTGGCACAGTTTCTTCGCTCTTGCCATCTCCTGAGTCATCTGTTCGGGGCTCAGACTGGCTATCCACTTCTGAGCCGCTGCCATTTGTTTCTGTTGCTGTTCTTTCATCGTTATTCTGTTTTAGTTGTTCTTCTTCCTTTTCGGCTTCGTAAGCCTCCCATGCAGCCTCACGCTCTGCCTCTTCTTGCTCAGCCTCGGCAATCTCATCGGCATACAATCCGTCGAGGTAGCTCTCCTGCTCTGGCGTGAGCGTGTTGCTCTCGGCGATAGCATTGAGATAATCGTTATACATATCGATGTCCTGCTGGCGTTTCTTCAGCTCTTCGTCTTCCTGCTCCTTATACCAGCGCTCCTGTTCTTCCTGCGCCCTTTCGTAATCCTCAACTTCCTTGATACGGTTCCGTATGGTCAGATATTTGATGTCGGTCGCCTTCTGGGAGCTGCCGAGCAGATCAAGAATGGCATTCTTGAAGTCCTGATCGTCATAGCTGTCAAACTGCGTGCCACGACTGTCTTTCCACATCTTATGAGCTGCCATATCAACTGACATACCCTGACCCTTCGGAGCAAGGTATGCATTGATGCCGTTGCTGTCGAAACCATGCCCAATGCCGCGTGTCAGACCCAATTCCTGTTTTAAGCCGTTCTTCTTGCTGATGCCGGTGCCTGTACCCTCCCAGTTCAATGTACCGTAACCGAGGTTCTGCGACACATATTCTTCAAGCGTCTCTGGCTCCAAGTCGTCAAGACGGCTTTCAAAGTCACTCCCCTTGTACGCCTCATGAGCTTTCTTCAGTAGTTCTGCGGGGGTACGCGCTCCTTTAAGGAGCACCGCACGACGGTCTGCTGGCTCCATCTTGTCAAGCTCCGCCTTATTGCGTTCCTTGTATAGCGTGCCAAGTTTCTGTTGTTGAGCCTTAATCTGCTTTGCTTGCTCCATAGCAACGCGCTCTTGCTCCTTGGCTTCGGCAAGATGAGTAAAGAGCGATTTGAGATCGTCGTCAGTCAATTCTTCAAGACCGTTTGTGTAGTCCTGCAAATGACGCTGCACGTCGGCAATGGTGTTCGATGCACCGGCCCTGTATGCCCGGAGTATCTCTTCACGACGACGCTGTAAATAGTCCTCTGCATCTGCCTGGGTGGCATAATTGTCAAGCAACGTCTTGTTGTCAATGCCATCAACAGTGGCCTGCTTTGGCTTCTCTGTATCTTGTGCTTTCTGCCATTCTGTAAACGCCGTCTTGCGAGCTTCCTCAGACTTGCGCATGCGGTCGTTCCTGAACTTCATGCGCTGCTCTTGTGACATATAGGCATTGCGAACCTCACCCAACTTGCGAATGCGCTGCCGCGTGTCTGCAATCTCTTTCTTGCGCTGTTCTATGATGGATTCCTTGTTGGCTTTGTCCTCAGGGGTATATAGGTCGCCATTGATCTCCATCCATTGCTCATGTCTGTCAAGGTCTTGCTGCGCTTGTTGCTGCGCTGACTTTAGAGCCTCAATCTCGCTTTCGATACTAGGCAATGGGTCCTTGCCGTCTTCTGCCTGCTTCTGCCTCAGATACTCACCTGCAACCGCTGGGTCGGTCTCCGAAGCGCCAAGGTCGGGCTTGCCCTCGGCATATCCGACAATACCTTTTGTTCTGCGTGCTTCGGTCTCTTGCGCTGCTCTTTGCTGTTGCTGGTTGGCAAGCTCAGTCGAAACGCTCTCGTTGCGTGCAGCCGCCACCGCCTGTTGCGTTTCATCAGAAGTAAGCACGATAGGGCTGCCGTCGTCCATAATGAGCTGGTATCTTCCGTCCTCCAGCTCTCGGTCAGCAGTTACGTGAAACTTTTGTCCGGAGATGTTGATATCGGCTTGCTGGCCGGGCAACATATCAGCTCCACTTGCCAAACGCTGATAGCCAGTCTTCAAATCCTCCGCAAAGGCATTGGTGTCATTGTACAATTGTTGTTGTGCGCTCACTGGTTCCTCTGCCTGCTTGATGCTGCTCACGGGTATCTGCTTGGTCTCTCCATTCTCATCGACGACCATAACGCCGCCGTACTGGTTGGTAATGTCTCCGTTCTTCAGATACACTGTAGTGCCGTCATCCAACGTCAGTCTGGTAATGTTCCCTTGTGCATCGCTGATGTCTGCAAGTTCCTGCTGACGCTGGTCGTGATACTCCATCGTCTGACTCGCAATACTGTCATCGATACCGTTCTGAACAGCTCCTATTTCAATAAGACTGTATGTCGCCTCCCTTTGTTCATCGCTCAGCTGACCTTCATACTTATCAAGCAACTTGCGCATAGCATCTTCGTCGTCATTCTTAACGGCATCAATCATGCCGTTGCGGAAAGCGTTCATATTCCCGTCACCAAAAGCCTGGTTGAACCTTTGGTTGGCAAGGTCTATGTCATGTTGTATCTGCACCAACTGGGTCTTATCACTATCTATCCCCATGCCACGCTCGTAACCCGCATTGCGTCTTTCTTGCAGTTTGTTCAATACATCCTGGTCATGGTTCTGCTGCCCTGTCGGTTCAGTAGGCTGCTGCTGCGTTGCGTCCGCCACTTCGGGTGCGCTCGGTTCAGTAGGCTGCTGCTGTGCAGTCGCTTCCTCGCCCGGCTCCTTCACTTCTGCACCCTGACCTTCCTCTATACCACTCATGTAGTCATACAGCCGTTGCTGGTAGTCCTTAACGGCTGCGTCCTCACTCGCCGTACGCCAAACATCACCACCGATATGAATAGCCTCCTCGCCGTTCTCTTCAGCGAGCTTCTTGGCCTCCTTCTGTGTATGTCCTTTTCGTGCTACATACAGACTATTTGAAGCAAGTCCATTAGCAGCCTCAGCTGCACGGGCAATGTTATAGATGTTACCGTCATGGCTGTTGGCATCATGCTCGAACAGCTGCTTCTGTACCGTATTGAACAGACTCACCAACCGTTGGTCTGATTCTGTTAATGGCTCACCAGTACCTGCTGCAACAAGTGCATTTGTAAGGCGATCTTTGTTTTGGTATAGATAAAGCAGGGTCTGCTGACCTTTACCAAGACTGCCGTCGCCGTTCTTGAAAGCTTCTACGGCTGCATGATACGCATGTTCCATCAGGGCATCCGCATCCTTGGCAAACACACCTTGCTGAAGGGCGTCTGTGAGATTTTCGTCCTGCTCATGGCCTATCTTCATCTGTGCATCCTGAGCGGATTTCTCATTATGATACTGACGATCGCTCACCACATTGCCGTATTTGTTGTAGGTAACAAGATAGTGGTTACCGTCCTCGTCGGTAGTTACCTCGGAGGCTACTATTGGCGACAGCTGCTTGCTGTCGTCGCCGGTCACAAGCGAATAGTACTTGCGTTTCAGCTCTTCCGGGAGGGTGGCGTCGGAAAGCAACTTCATCATGCCTTCGTTGATACGGGTAGACTCTTCCTGCGGCTTCCAACCGCTGTTAGGCAGAGTGCTGCTACCTCTGTCTCTGAAACGCTCGCTGACAATCCCGTCGATGGTGTCTATTAAGTCACCGTAACCTGCATCACGCATGCGCTGCTGGTCCTCTGTGCTGATACCATAGCTGCGCTCATACTCCTTCCATGCTCGATAACTCTTAATTGGATGGCCATTCAGCATACGGGGTGCGGCACCCTGAGCGTCCAGCATGGCAAACGTAACAAGATTTTGGGCAAATTGGTTGCCGATGCTGCCTTCTGGCTTCTCACCCGTGATAGCTCCCTCTGCCTGACCAAGTGCGGTGGCTGACGCGGCATTGGTGCCAAGACGTGCCGTGTATCCCGTGGCTGCGCTCGCCAAGTCTCCCATGTACTTGCTTGCCCATTTACTTACGGTCTCACCGACATAGGTACCAGGGCCAAACGTCATGCCGGCAACGGCACCACTTAGACCGCCCTTAGCTCCTGCGCCAAGTACGGAAGTGATACTGTGTGCCTCCTTGTTGGCCTCAGCTATCTCCTGCGCCTCTTGTTGCTTGCTAATCTGCTCACCGTTGGCTTTGCGTTGGAGTATCTCGTCCATCTTCTCTCCCGCAGCGGGACTGATGGATTGTCTCAGCGTTCCGCTGATGGCTCCTGCCGTACCCATGGTGCCTGCACCATGAACGGCTCCCATAACAGCCTTTCTGCCCGCATTCTGTGCGGTGCGCTGAAACGCTCTCGCGGCTATTCCCTCAGCTACGTTACGCTGTATGCCCCTCTCAACAAGATCCGCGGCAAAACGCTTGATGGCACGCTTTCTCAATGCACCGGTTACGGCACTGCCAACCTTACCGCCAAGGTAGTATTCCCACGCATCACTGAGAAATTTCGTTGCCTCATGGCCTCCTGTTGCCAACATGCCGCTAAAGCCCTTCAGACTCTGCATATACTTCTTATCTGCAAGGTTGTCAAGATGCCGCTCAAAGTCTGTCTGCGTATAGTTCTTGAAAAGCTCTCCAATGTCGCCGTCCATAAATCCTTTGAGCACATATCCCCATTTGCTCTTCGGAATACGCTCCTGAACGAGCTTGTCCATTATCTTGCGGTAAAGCAGATTGCCGAGGGCCTGACGGTTAATGCCATCACCGTTTCCGCCTGCTATCACATTGCCGCCACCGTTTCCCATAAGCTTGTCAAGCACATAGTTGACCGCTTTGATCGGATCTGCGTAAGCGTTGTACTCTCTGAGCGTCTCCATAGGTACGCCAAGCTGCATGGCATGGCCTTCACGTCCGCCAATGGCAAGGTTGCTCGCTGTCTCGCGTCCTGCCAACTCGTTAGCTTTTCCCCTGGCGGTCGCTCTGTCAGCGCTCAGGCGTTGGTCAAAATCGGTCATGAGCACATCGTACAGCTTGCGCTCATCGGCATTCAATGCGTTAGGGTCATACTCCTTACCTTCATCGGCTGCATAGTTCCAGTCAGAAAAAAGGCTGCCAACATGCAGGTTCATGCCGTTATGGATGCTCTTTATTGCATCATCAAGGGCGGGCTTCATAAAACTGTCTATGAAGTGCTTGTAGGATACGCCGCTCTTGCCGGCAATGTCCCAAAGCTGTCGTTGGTAATCACTGTTATAATAGTTCGCCCTCAAGGAGTCCATGGCCGTATCAGTGTCAGAGAAAGGTATTTTCTTGGCAAGTTCTTCGGCAGCAGCACGAGCCTTGTTGCGCAAAAAACTGTTCAGTACGCTATCCGCAAGTTCATTGGCCTTACCGCTGCCAAGCATCACCTCTGTATGAGTGCCATTCGGGTCCGTCACGTTGATAACGTCAGTGCTTACATCACCAACTTTATTACCACCGGGCGTAACAACCAATCCGCCGTTACCTTCGTTGATTCCGTAATCCATTGCGCGCTGTCTCAAAAAGCGGATGGCACTCGGCTGACCTGGCTTCACGTTGTTGTAGTAGCTTTCAAAGTCTTTGTACATCTGGTCAAACACTGCGCCCTGAGTGGTATCATGCTGACCTTTCGTAAGATACCCCACAGTGATAGGCTGGTTCCTCCATGCGTCTTGCGGAGATACTTGCCCGGATTCAACATCTTGCTTCGGCGCTGCCTGAGCTGCTTGTTGTGCATTTTTTTGCGTCTGGCTGACGGGCTGGTTAGGCGGTAACGTTCTCTGTTGAGCAGGCTGCCGTGCTGCAGAGCCTTGTTGCAACATGTTTGAAATTGCCGCTCCGGCTGCTACTGCATGTCCTTCCGGCCCTGTCTGTCCTGCTGAGCTGAACGCGTCCTTTGCCGACTGCCAAAGACGTGAAAAGAAACCTGGCTCCTGTTTGTCCTGCTGCTGAGGGGCTTGGGGTTTGGGGCTTACCGGCTGCTGCGCTGGTGCTACAGACTGCACAGCGTCAGCTCCATCATCTCCATGGACAACGTGCTTACCAGCACCGCCGTCCACGGCATGTAGACCTAGCCAATCTCTGAACTCCTCATAGTTCCGACCTGCGTCTGCACCACCGTCCGTCAGGGCGTCATAAACGCTCTTGCGGTTCTCGTAACCATCCTTGCCCGAAGCCAGGAACCAGTCGTTAAACTCCTTCTCAGTACCCACATCGGCGCCACCGTCTTTCAGCGTCGTATATATGATCTTTATCTTGTCGTTATCGTTTGCCATTTCTCTGTCTTTTGGTCTGTTTTTCTGTGCTTATAGAGGTTACATCACTTTATTATTTCTTCTTGTGAATGGAAAAACCGCTATATTTCTGCCTATGCGTCATCTTATAGCGCGCCCAACGTACGGCAGCACGGCGATTGTTCTTGTTCGACCAAGTGCCACCCTTGCCAAGATCCTTGTTTGAGCCTACTGCAAGTCCGTTGTTGTTAGCATAATCTATTATATACTTTCGTGTACTTGGGTTATTATAGAGGGTTTCGAAGTCGTCATCGTCCTGTTGGTTTTGGATAATTTGCCGCGTTTGGACACGCGTCTTGCCCGCTGATGCAATGCTCTTTTGGGCTGAAGCGCGGCTGGCGCCTGCCGAGGCTTCTTTGGCGTCGGTGCCGGCTTGTATATATTTTTTCCTAAATGGGTGCAAACCCCATTCTCGCTGGTTCTTGTCCTTGATATAGTCCGTCTGAGCCACGTTCTCATCAGCGGCAGTATCTGCTTGTCTCTGCTGAGCACCTCTCAGCGCAACATTAGCATCCGACTGGGCCTTCTGATTGGCCGTCTGACCCTCAACATTGGCTTTCCGTGCGCCCTGCAAGGCTATATTGGCATTGTTTAGCTCTCTTGCCCGCTGGTCGGCTCTGTCTTTCCATATCATGGCAAGAATGTTCTTGGGATCGCCATTCTGTTTCTGCATAGCGTCTCTTACCGCCTTTTGTCTTGCGGTAAGATGCTCGCCCGTCTCGTAGGTTCCTGACGGCGCACCGGCGATAGTGCCAACAAAATTACCAAAGTGAGCTAACACGTTGCCTATCTGCTCCCATTTTTGTTGTCGCTCTAGCTTCCTCTTCGCCTTCTCATTTGCAGCATAGCTCTCACTAATGTCATTGCCATTGATGGCCTGCATCATATCAAAAACATCGAGAGGCTCCTGATTGTTCGCACGCGCCCACTTGTTGTAGTCGCGCATATAATCGGCAATAGGCTTGTCCCCTGATTTCACTGCATCAGAGAATGAAACCTTGCTCCAGTCTGCAAGATAGGATGGCGCTGTGGTATTACCAGCTGGCTGTGTCGTTCCATCACCTGCTACGGTGGTCCCGTTACCGACAACCGTACTTGGCTGCGTGGTTCCGTCACCTGCTACGGTGGTCCCGTTACCGACAACCGTACTTGGCTGCGTGGTTCCATCACCTGCTACAGTGGTCCCGTTACCGACAACCGTGCTTGGCTGCGTGGTTCCATCACCTGCTACAGTGGTCCCGTTACCGACAACCGTACTTGGCTGCGTGGTTCCGTCGCCTGCTACGGTGGTTCCGTTACCGACAACCGTGCTTGGCTGCGTGCTCTGTTGAGATACACCGGCATTGTCTTGCCCCCCGCTCGCCTGATTGGTATCGGTAGTTTGTGTAGTTGACGAAGGATTTTGCTCTGTCGTCTGTGTTGCGGCCGACGGATTCTGCTCTGTAGTCTGCGTCCCCGGAGTCCCCTCCTGGCCGCTCGTTTGAGTAGCTCCCTGCTCCTCCTGTCCGCTGACGGGTGTCGTAACGCCGTCAGTCGGCTTTAAGCTGCTGTTGTCAAATATATCTCCCATAGTTACCACGATAAAGAGTTTGCAGCGCCGGCAAGACCGCCTGCTGCCTGCTGAATACTTGATGCTTTTCCTTGTGCCTGCGCAAGCTTGCTGTCAGCCAAATATTTGCTGAATGTGTCTATTTGCGAGTCGGCGGCACCCCAGGCGGTATCCTTACGTGCCTGGCCGTTGACGGCGGCCTGCTGCATCATGTTCCCTACGGCGCTCGCGGCCTGCTGCTTGGCAAGTGCTGCACTTTCATCAGTGCCTCCAGCTACTACACTCGTAGCCTGAGCACGCTTGTTGGCATCATCCATCACACGTTGAGCATTGGTAACGGCCGCCTGGTTCTCAGCGCTCTGGGTCGGGTCCTGATAATACACTGCGTCACGGTGCGCCTTCACATCGTTCAAGCGATTGTTGAAAATCTCCTGCTGCTGCCTATAACCTTTGTTGAGCGCTTTGGCTGACAATGCGCCGCCTGCTGCCGAGGTTATACCGCCTGCTATACTGCCTATTAGTCCCATATTTGCTATATTATGATTATCCAACAAATTTAATCACTTACCTTTCCACACTCGTTATAAAATGTAAATCAAATATGGCTGACAAAGACAATAAATCACCCAAGAAAGCAACCGCATCGGGAGGAAGTAAAACATCAAAAAAGACCGTCAAGACTAATAAAACGACCAGCGTTAGTCATGCCCGGACTGCCGACAAGCAAAAGGCGGACAACAAAGGTCAGGATGAAAAGAAAAAGAAAACCACTACAAAGAGAAACGCAAAAGGACAATTCGTAAAAGGTACGGAAAAGATAGAAAACAGCGGACGCAAGCAGGGAACTCCCAACAAATACGGCAATGTCCGCGACCGACTTAAAGCCATCATCCTGCCTTATCTCAACCCAGACCCTGATGTCGATGCGAAAACCAACACCCTCTTTAAGGATCTGATGAAGCTTGACAACCCGTCTACACGTGCCGATCTCGTGTCCAAGTTTCTTCCATTCATTGTGCCTAAGTATTCGAGCACAACAATCTCAGCCGACTCCGAACGGCCGATGGCGGAAGAGGAAAGACTGCTTGAACTTGATAAAGAATACAAGAAAAATGAGAAAATACGCCGACAAACCGAAGTCTCCATCAAAACACTCACCATTGTTGATAACGAACACGACGGCAAAGAAACATCTCTACCACAATCCTACATAGACGAATGTATATCTACTGATGAGGAAGACGACGATGAAGACGAATAAGCCTCCACTAAAAAACCACTACTTTAGTGGGGACTTTCCTACAAATTTAGTAACTTTGCACCGCACTATTGCTGATAGCGATCAGTTGAAGATTACATTCAGGGAGACGCTACCGTAGACAATTTTCAGCGTCTCCCTTTTTTCTTTCTCTTCACCACAAGCGGGCAACGCTTGATAATGGCCCTATCGGAAGCCACAGCGCCGAGCCCGGCATGCTGCAAATAAGACTCACTAAACCCAATTTCATCGCTATCAAATACTGTAAAGATAGCAGCGACAGAACCAAAATAGTAACTCTTCCTTTCCTTCACCATAAACACTACCACAATATGCTTCTCTTTCATAGCTTAATATTATAATTTCAGCTTACAAAGATAAAGTATTTATTCCATATAACACATATATAGAATATATTTTAACTTGTAACTTCATACCGATAAACATCATTTAAAAGACTTGCTTCACCTGTTGCTAGCCATAATAATATAAAATGCTACGTTTGTGCTACGTTTATATCAAAAATATTAATTTATGTATCTTTATCTTCCAAATTAAAACACAATTTTGATTATATATATTATTGATATATAGCCTTTTATAAGCAAATATTAATACACTTCTATAAAAGGCATACCCCTTTCGGAAGGTGAAAAGGGCGCTTTTGTAAGTCAAAAAGGCCGTTATGTCGCAGCCGAAAGTGAACATCACGCTCAACTGTAAACAATATTCAGAGTGGCGAAGGCGGCACTAGTCCATCCTGCTCAGATAGTCATCGTAGGTAAACTCGCGCAGTGTCTCCAGATAGCCATCGGTGTGCAACAGGGCGATGGCGGGATGCCCCACCCCATTAAACATATTGGTCTTAACGGTGGTGTAATGCAGCATATCCTCGAAGATGATGTTCTCGCCCACCTGCAGCTCGTGGTCGAAGGCCCACAGGCCCATATAGTCGCCGCTGAGGCATGAGTTGCCGCCCAGCCTATACACGTGCCTGGCATCTGCGGGCACCTCATCCGTACCCTCTACGTGGGTCTTCGCGCCCCTCACGGCAGGGTGATAAGGCATCTCAAGGCAGTCGGGCATGTGGCAAGTAAAGCTAACATTGAGTATGGCCGTGCGTATGCCGTGGTCTTCTACCACATCTACCACCTGCGCCACGAGTGGTCCTGTCTGCCACCCAAAGGCACTTCCCGGTTCAAGTATCACTTTAAGCCAAGGATAACGCGCCTTGAAGTCCTTCAGCAAGCTTATCAGCAGCTGTGTGTTATAGCCCTTGCGCGTCATGAGGTGTCCGCCTCCGAAGTTCACCCACCTCACCTGCGGCAGCCAATGAGCAAATTTCTGCTCAAAATGGGCGAGCGTCCGACCAAACTGTTCGGCCCCGCTCTCGCAATGGCAGTGGCAGTGCAGCCCCTGTATGTCGGCCGGCAATGTGCCAGGCAACTTATCTGCCGTCACGCCGAACCGCGTTCCGGGCGCGCACGGGTTATATAATAAGGTCTCAATCTCCGAATATTCAGGATTTACGCGCAGCCCCAGCGAGAGAGCCGGGTTGGCATTGAGCGCCCTCTCGTGCAGCCTCTCGTATTGCGACAGGCTGTTGAAGGTGAGGTGCGACGAGCATTTGGCTATCTCGTCTATCTCATCCGGCGTGTAGGCAGGCGAGTATGTATGCGTGGGAGCGCCGAAGAGCTCGTTGCCCATGCGTGCCTCGAAGAGCGAACTGGCCGTGGTGGCGTTGATGTATGGCCTGAACAGCCTGAACGTTTTCCACAAAGCATAAGCCTTGAAGGCCAGTATAATCTCTATTCCGGCCTCTTGGGCCACGCTTTTTATCAGGCTCAGATTGCCTCGCAGGCGCTCTTCTTCGAGCACGTACGTGGGCTTGTGTATCTCCTGGAATGTTAGTTTGTTTGCTTTCATAGGTGCAAATATACTTATTTTCGTGCAATGTGCGCATGACAAACATCATGTTTTTGCATTTTTCCGAATGATAACATTGCATGTTTCATATTTATTTCATACATTTGCACGTGAAAAGAAAACAGACATGAAGCTTGTTATACTGACGAAATCCACATTCTTTGTGGAGGAAGACAAAATACTTGCTGCGCTCTTTGATGAGGGTATGGAGATGCTGCACATATCAAAACCAGGCAGCAGCCCTATCTTTTCCGAGCGTCTTCTATCCCTCCTGCCGGAGGAGTATTATAAGAAAATCGTTGTGCATGACCATTTTTATCTGAAGAACGAGTTCGGACTGGCCGGCATACACCTCGACTCTGACGCGATGCCCGTGCCCGACGGCTATCGCGGAAAGGTGAGCCGCACATGCACAGACCTCGATAAGCTGCGCGAGATGAAGCGCAACTCACAATACGTTTTCCTTAGAAACATCTTCGACAGCGTGAGCGACAAGGAGCAAAAAGGCTCTTTCACGACAGAACAACTGCTGGAGGCATCGCGCAAGGGCCTTATAGACAAGAAGGTGTATGCCATGGGTGGCATCACGCTAGACAACGTCAGGCTGGTGCGCGACATGGGCTTTGGTGGCGTGGTGGTGTGCGGCGACCTGTGGAATCAGTTCGACATACACAACGAGGTAGACTACAAGCAGATCATTCAGCGTTTCAATATGTTCAGAAAAGCTGTGCAATAGTGCAGCCGGCATAGATATAAGACAACAGACATCACATCATATCAATTCATAATAACTCCAAAGAACAATGAGTGAAGATAACTCTTTTTTGGTATTCTCCGGCACTAAGACGAGATACCTGGCAGAACGTATCTGCAAAAGTTTGGGTTGTCCGCTGGGCAATCTTCTCGTTACGAGATTCTCAGACGGCGAGTTTGCCGTATCGTATGAGGAATCCATACGTGGCAAGGCCGTGTTTCTCGTGCAAAGCACATTCCCTAATTCAGACAACCTCATGGAGCTTCTGCTCATGATAGACGCTGCCAAGCGTGCTTCTGCAAGCCACATCATTGCCGTAATACCTTACTTTGGTTGGGCAAGACAAGACCGCAAGGACAAGCCGCGTGTGTCTATCGGCGCCAAACTCGTTGCCGACCTGCTCAGCGTGGCAGGCATCGACCGTGTGATAACGATGGACTTGCATGCCGATCAGATACAGGGCTTCTTCGACGTGCCTGTAGATCACCTCTATGCCAGCGGCGTTATACTGCCTTACTTGCAGAACCTGCACCTCAAAGACCTGGTCATCGCCTCACCTGACGTGGGCGGTTCGAAGCGTGCCAACACCTATGCCAAGTATCTGGGATGCCCGCTCGTGCTGTGCAACAAGACACGCGCAAGGGCCAACGTGGTGGAGAGTATGCAGATTATTGGTGACGTGAAGGATAAGAACGTGGTTATCATAGACGATATGGTGGACACGGCTGGAACGATAACCAAGGCTGCCGACATCATGAAGAAGGCCGGAGCCAAGAGCGTAAGGGCCTGCGCAAGCCACTGCGTGATGAGTGGTCCGGCCAGCGACAGGGTACAGGCAAGCTCTCTCGAGGAGATTGTCTTCACCGATTCTATTCCTTATACGCACCGCTGCGATAAGGTTAAGCAGCTATCTGTGGCCGATATGTTCGCCGAAACCATTCGTCGTGTGGTGAACAACGAGAGCATCTCGTCACAGTATCTGGTTTAATAAGTTGTCTGACTACCCTCGTAGTCACATCCATAAAGGCAAGAGCCGCATTCCTGATGTTAGGGATGCGGCTCTCGTCGTATTGGTCATGCCTTTGTCTTCGGGCCGTGGGCATCAGCCCGCTTGCCCTTATCCGTCAGGCAGCCGGTGCCTTACAGGCAGGTGAAGGCCAGGTAGAAGAGATGCGCGGCGATGCCTGCGCACAGCCCTCCAATGGTGTGTGAGAGGATGGCTTTGGAGGTTAGCTCGCGATAACCGATAGAGTCGAGCATGGCGGTATGGGTGCTCAAGAAGCCGCTCCAGCACATACCCATGGCTGTGAACACGGCTATGGCGTTGCCATCTATCCACCCCGCGCGCACAAAGTTGGGCACCAGACCGAGCGCCGCGCCCACAGCACCGAGCGCAGTGATGGGGAATGCCACCTGATGAGCATCAGAGAAGCCGAACAAGAAGTGCAGCGCGCCGTTCAGATGGTCGGCCAGCGCGGGCAGCAGTTCAATGCCCTCATAGGCCTGACCCGTGTAGGTGCCATGCTCGCCGGGGCCGAACGTGAGCACCATCACAAAGGTGGAGATGATGAGAACACCCGGAATGATAGACATACCTACATCTACTCCCGACTTGCCACCGTCTAGCAGGGCATTGAGAATGCGCAGAAAGAGGCTCTTCTCCTCACGGTGCAACGGGCGCACGGGCATGTCCTTGAACATCTGCGAGCTTAGTGCGTCCTCGTCACGATACTGAGGATAGCTCTTCAGCACCAGCCTCTGCATGAGCCGGGTAGACACTATGCAGCCCGCGCAGGCACCCAGCAGTCCGATGACGGCGGCCGTCATGTAGCCCTGACCTATCATAAACACGATGACGATGAGCCCCATGCCGAAGGCCGTTCCAAAGTTGGTGAGCGATATATACTGGTATTTCTTGAAGTAACTGCTGAACTTTTTATCCTTGGCCAGCGTGATGATGGCCGGGTTATCGCTCAGAAACGTGAGCACAGCACCCAGTGATGCCACGCCAGGCAGGTGGAAGATGGGGCGCATGAGTGGCCTGAGCAGCTTCTCGATGAGGTCTACCACGCCAAACTCAGCGAATATCTTGCCCAGCGCTCCCGTCAGAACGCAGATGGACATGAGGTAGAAACAGGTGTTGAGCAGCAGGTCGTGGGCCGTGTGCATGATGGTGTTGAGCATGGCTGACACGCCCATCACACTGCCTATGTAACCGAACAACACGCCTATAATGGCCAGACACATCACGCCTCCCGGTATGCGTCTCCACATGTTCATGACCATATCCTTGCCATAAACACATCTCTTTGATGGGTTAACTTTCATAGATTTAAGGTTGAAAAGAACAATTATTCATTGGCTTCACGCCTATTGATGGCAGCCATGAGGTCCTTGGGCCTGCCCGGACTGCTCTTCTTCAGGCAACAAAGATAGTGTTTTTTTGTAAAGAACAACATCTTTCACGTAATTTTTTTCCCCTTCTTTTTTTCCTGAAAGGGCATATAAAAACCGCTCCCCACCCTCTCACAACCTTCCGAATGGCGGAAAGCAGGAGAGAATGGGGAGCAGACTATTATTATATAAGGTATATCTTATTCAGCCTTCTTGGTCTTTGTGGCCAGGATGAAGTATAATATCAGGGCGATGTAAGCCACTAATGAGAGCAGCTCAGAGAGGTGATTGTCCCACCAACTGCTGTAGTCAACCTCAAAGCCGGCAAACTTCAGCAGCGCGCTCACCACGCCCATGAGGGCTCCACCGGCTATAAATCCGCTGGCAAGCAGCGTACCCTTGTCACCGCGCGCCTTGTTTACGGCAGCGTCCTTAGACCGTGTGGTGACATACCAGTTGATAGCTCCGCCCACAAGAAGCGGGGTGTTGAGCTGAATGGGGATGAACATGCCCAGGGCAAAGGCCAGGGCCGGCACCTTGCAACGGTCGAGGATGAGCGCGATGACAGCGCCTATGCCATAGAGAATCCATGGTGCTCCCTGTCCGCTCATCAAGGGTTTGATGACTGCTGCCATGGCATGTGCCTGCGGTGCAGCCAGTTTGTCGGAGTCGAAACCATAGGTCTTGTTCAGCACAATCATCACTCCGGCCACCGTAGCTGCCGAGATGATGGTGCCCACAAACTTAAAAGTCTCTTGCTTAGCGGGTGTCGTGCCGAGCCAGTAACCTATCTTCAAGTCAGTGATGAAGCTGCCGGCCATCGACAGGGCGGTGCAAACCACGGCGCCCATGAGCAGTGCCGCGAGCATACCCGCATTGCCTTTAAGGCCCACAGCCACCATAACCACGGAGGCAAGTATGAGGGTCATGAGCGTCATACCCGACACAGGGTTAGAGCCAACAATGGCTATGGCGTTGGCAGCTACCGTAGTAAAGAGGAAAGCAATGATGGCTACGAGCAGTATAGCAACCACGGCGTGCAGCAAATTGAAGTCCATCACGCCCAAATAGAAGAACGCGAAGATGATGAGAAGGGTGGAAATAGAGCCTATGGCGATGATTTTGAAAGAGATGTCGCGCTGTGTGCGTATCACCTCATCGGCCGAAGCGCCCTTTCCGCGCAGCTCTTTCGAGGCCAGCGACACGGCACTGCGAATGATGCCCCAGCTCTTGATGATGCCCAGGATGCCGGCCATGGCGATGCCGCCAATGCCGATGGAACGGGCATAACTGGTGAATATCTGCTCAGGCGACATGCTTCCCACGGTCTGTGTGATGGTAGGATCCCACTGGTTGAGCACCGTATCGGGGAAGATAAGGGCCATGCCCGGCACAATGAGCCACCACACTGCGAGCGAGCCCAGGCAGATAACGAAGGCATATCTCAGGCCAATGATATAGCCTAAGCCCAGCACTGCGGCACCCGTATTGATGCTGAAGAACAGCTTGGCCTTGTCTGCCAGCACCTGACCCACGCCCAGTATGCGGCTCGTAACGTTCTCGTTCCACCATCCAAAGGTGGCAACGATAAAGTCATACAGACCTCCTATAAGGCCGGCAATAAGCAATGGCTTGGCCTGCGAGCCACCTTTCTCTCCCGAAACCAGCACTTGCGTGGTGGCAGTAGCCTCCGGGAAGGGGTATTTGCCATGTTGATCCTTGACGAAATACTTTCTGAAGGGTATCAGAAACAGGATGCCCAGGATACCGCCTAGCGCGGATGCGATGAACACCTTGAGGAATCCGGCCTGCAGATTGAGCATATAGATGGCCGGCAGCACAAAGATGGCACCTGCCACTACGGCACCTGAGCAGGCACCAATGCTCTGAATGATGACATTCTCGCCCAAGGCATTCTTGCGATGTGTGGCCGTAGATACACCTATAGCGATGATGGCGATAGGTATGGCGGCCTCAAACACCTGGCCAACCTTCAGTCCCAGGTAGGCGGCAGCGGCCGAAAAGAGCACAGCCATGAGTATTCCCCACGTCACCGACCATGGTGTGACCTCCGGATAAACGCGCTTGGGGCTCATCACCGGCTCATACTCCTCGCCCGGCTTCAGCTCTCTAAAGGCGTTGTCGGGCAGTTCGATTTGCTTGTTTTCTTTGTTTTCCATTATAAAAGTTGAGTTATTTTGATGCAAAATTACAACTATTTGTCATTATTTGCAAATAAAGACTGGCATAATATGCCCTTTTGGCATGAAAAGTATGTAACTTTGCAATCATGAAAGAAATAGAACCCATTGCTTTTTTCCGCTCGCCCCTCACGTCAAAGTTTGGTGTTCCGCGTCAGAGCGGCCTGGCCCCGAGGCTCAGAGGGCGTATAGTATTTGAGCCGAAATACCGTAACGCCGACGCGTTGCGAGGCTTGGAAGACTTTGACTATGTGTGGCTGATATGGGGATTCAGCCATGCCGTGAGGCATAAAGGCGGCGCAAACGAGCCCGACAGCTTTGTGCCCACGGTGCGTCCGCCCCGTCTTGGCGGTAACCAACACGTGGGGGTGTTTGCCTCACGCAGCCCTTTCAGGCCCAACGGCCTGGGACTTTCGTCAGTAAGAATAGTGGGAATAGAGGGTACCGACATTGTTGTGGCAGGGGCCGACCTGATGGATGGCACACCTATATATGATGTGAAGCCCTATCTGCGCGAGGCCGACAGCCACGCCGATGCCCGTTCAGGCTTTACCGATACCCATCCCTGGCATACGCTCAGGGTGGATTTGCCTGCGTCATTAAGTCAGAAGCTCACTGCGCAAGAGGCCTCGGCGCTCATCGATGTGCTGGCGCAAGACCCCCGGCCACAATATCAGCAAGACGAAAACAGGGTGTACGGAATGGCTTACAGCCATTATAACGTAAGGTTCAGAGTGAGTGGCGGCACGCTCTATGTGGTGTCTATAGAGTCTGAATAGGTTATTGCTCGATAGACTCCACCTTGGGCTTGCTCACCTGAGGCGCGGCCGGTGCCGAGCTGCTTGCCCCGTTCTCCGTGCTCGTAGTGCCGCTTGCGCCATTCTCCTCAGTGCTTGACTGCTCCTCCGTCTGGTCGGATGCCGGCCCGGCCTGCCTGCTTCCGCCACTGCGGTGCTTCCTTATGCTGTTCATAAGACGAGCCGCCTTCTCGTTCTCCTCCTTATCTATAGAGTCTTTAGAGAGCGTATCGCTCGACGTGGTGTCTACAGGTATAACGGGCTTCACCACCAAATTAGAGTCTGGTTCTATCTGTGTGCGGAAGTAATCGGGGTCGTTGCGATGGGCGAAATAATACATAATGCCGAAGGCAACGAGAAAAACAGTGCCTATAGCGATGAATATCTTCATGCCACGGCTCAGCTCCGGCTCGCCTGAAGCCTGACCTTGGTTAAGCTGTTTGCCGCAATAGGGGCATCTTGTTGCGTCATCTTCTATCTCGTTATGGCAATAAGGACACTTCATCTTTGCTTCTTTTTTTACCCGACAAAGGTACATGAAAAAATCGGTAAAGCGAAGTAAAACGTCTAAAAAAGCGCGCCAGGGCATAAAAAAAGGCCGTGTGCCTTTTTGTAAGCACACAGCCTCTGATAGTATAGCCTATTAATTTCTGAACACAAGTCCGTCGCCAAAGCAGTCGATGATGATGGGTTTGTCTCTCTTCACCTTCTCGGCGAGCAGCGATTTGCTCAAGTCGTTGAGCACATAACGCTGTATGGCCCTCTTCACAGGGCGTGCGCCGAACTCCGGATCGTAGCCCACGTGGGCCAGATAGTCTACAGCCTGCGGTGTCCATTGCAGGTCGAAGCCTTGCTGAGCCAGCATCTTCTTGGTGCGGCCTAGCTGCAGCTCCACCACGCCGGCTATCTGCTTCTCCGTAAGCGGCAAGAACATGATGGTCTCGTCTATACGGTTGAGGAACTCCGGACGGATGGTCTTCTTGAGCATCTCCATCACCTTAGCCTTGGTATCGGCTATCACCTGGTTGCGGTTGGCGTCGGTGATATGCTCAAACTGCTGCTGTATGAACTGGCTGCCAAGGTTAGACGTCATGATGATAATGGTGTTCTTGAAGTTCACCGTACGTCCCTTGTTGTCAGTAAGTCGGCCATCGTCGAGCACTTGCAGCAGGATATTGAACACATCGGGGTGGGCTTTCTCTATCTCATCAAAGAGAACCACGCTGTAAGGTTTGCGCCTTACGGCCTCGGTGAGCTGTCCGCCCTCGTCATAACCTACGTAGCCTGGAGGCGCGCCGATGAGTCTGGTGACACTGAACTTCTCTTGATACTCACTCATATCGATACGCGTCATCATCGACTCGTCGTTGAAGAGATACTCAGCCAATGCCTTTGCCAGCTCGGTTTTACCTGTACCGGTTGTACCGAGGAAGATAAACGACGCTATAGGACGCTTCGGGTCTTGCAGTCCGGCCCTACTTCGCCGCACGGCATCGGCCACAGCGGTGATGGCTTCATCTTGTCCGATGACGCGTTTGTGCAGTTCCTCCTCCAGATGGAGCAGCTTTTCGCGCTCGCTCTGCATCATTCTCGTCACGGGTATGCCTGTCCAGCGGCTCACCACCTCGGCTATATCGTCGGCCGTAACCTCCTCGCGCACCATGGCATTGCCGTCTTGCGTAGAGGCCAACTGCTTCTGCACGCTCTTGATGTCGTCTTGCAGCGCCTTCAGCTTAGAGTATCTTATCTCGGCCACCTTACCGTAGTCGCCCTCACGCTCAGCCTTCTCGGCCTCGTATTTCAGGTTTTCTATCTCTTGCTTGTCCTGCTGAATCTTGTTCACCAGAGCCTTTTCACCCTCCCACTTAGCGCGATAGGAGTGCTCCTGATCCTTCAGCTCGGCTATCTCCTTATCCAGTTGGGCAATCTTGTCGGTGTCGTTCTCACGCTTAATGGCCTCGCGCTCAATCTCCAACTGCTTGAGGTGACGTGTAATCTCATCCAGCTCCTCAGGCACCGAGTCGCGTTCCATGCGCAATTTAGCGGCAGCCTCGTCCATCAGGTCGATGGCCTTATCGGGCAAGAAGCGGTCGGATATGTAACGCTCAGACAGTTTCACGGCAGCGATACAAGCATCATCGGTGATACGCACCTTGTGATGGTTCTCGTAACGCTCCTTCAAGCCACGCAGAATGCTGATGGCATCCACCTCGTCAGGCTCGTTCACCATGACGGTTTGGAAGCGGCGCTCAAGCGCTTTATCCTTTTCAAAGTACTTCTGATACTCGTTAAGCGTGGTGGCACCAATGGCTCTGAGCTCTCCTCTTGCCAGGGCCGGCTTCAGAATGTTGGCTGCGTCCATGGCGCCCTCGCCACCTCCGGCTCCCACAAGGGTGTGAATCTCATCTATAAAGAGGATTATCTCGCCGTTGGCCTTCGTTACTTCCTTGATGACCGACTTGAGTCGCTCCTCAAACTCGCCCTTGTATTTGGCTCCGGCAACCAGTGCGCCCATGTCGAGCGAATAGAGTTGCTTGTTCTTCAGGTTCTCCGGCACATCGCCGCGCACTATTCTCTCGGCCAGACCCTCTACGATAGCCGTCTTACCGGTACCCGGCTCACCTATCAGTATAGGGTTGTTCTTGGTACGGCGCGACAGGATTTGCAGCACACGCCTAATCTCCTCGTCACGGCCTATCACCGGGTCGAGCTTTCCGGCACGCGCCTTCTCCACCAGGTTGGTGGCATACTTGTCCAGGGCCTGATAGTTTTCGTCGCCGCTTTGCGACTGCACTTTCTGTCCCTGCCTGAGCTCCATAATGGCCATTTGCATCTCCTTCTCGGCGCAACCGGCATCCTTGAGGATGCGACTTGCGGGCGAATTGACGTTCAGTAAGGCCATGAGCATCGGCTCAATGCTTACGAACTCATCGCCAAGATGCTGCGAGATGTCGAGCGTCTTTTGCAACACCTTATTGGCATCCGGCGAGAAATAAGGTTCTCCGCCAGACACTTTCGGCAGGTGGGCTATCTCCTGCTGAATGGCAGCCTCGATGATTTGGCTGTTAACGCCCAGCTTCTGGAAGACGTAATTGGTTACGTCCTTGCCCTTCTCCATCACGCCTGCCAGCAAGTGCACCGGCTCAATGGTCTGCTGACCATTGCGCTGAGCCACGTTAACTGCGGCCTGAATGGCTTCCTGAGCCTTAATAGTAAATTTGTCGAATGTCATATATCAATCTCCTTTCTGTTATTTTCTTGTTATGTTTTGTCATTTTCTGCCCTCTTCATATCAAAAGTTATGCCGCAATAATTCGTCTGCCACAATGACAAGCAACACTGACAATCTGACAATAAGAGGTGTTTCTTAGAGGACCTATGAATATATAAGGTGTCGCTGAAGCACGCTGGATAGGCGATGCATCGGTACGAATGGCTCTCTCGCAGCAATCAGCTTGCATCGCAGGGAGCCGAAGAAGAAGGCGGAAGATATAAGAGTAAAAGAAGTTGTTTTATGCTTTTCTGTATAGCATTGATATACAACGTTTTAGCTATAAGCATATCAAGGGTTTCTGAAATAGGCCTTTTTGAGCTTCAAAAAGGCCTATTTTGCAAGCCAAAAGAGGCATTATGACTATGCAAAATGCCCTCTTTTGAAAAAAGCTCTGCATGTCTTTCAGACATCACAGCGTGTTGCAGCTTCGCTCCTTCTGCCCATGCTTGTACTTGCACAGGCAATATGAGAGCTTAGCAACAGGATGAAGGCTCACCTCACATGCACTGTGTGGGTGCGCATAATTCCACCCGCGAGCCATTCGGTAATGGTGTTCAGCCCGTGCTTAAGGTCATCAACCGGTTTTCCGTCAGCATCAGCAAAAGTGCGGCTCAACACCTTTCTGCTGACATGTGCATGGGCGTGACCGGCATCCTTGCCTTTGCACACAGCAGCATCGCCTGCTACAAAACTTTTGCTAACCAACCTCACGCTCACTGTCTGGCCGGGTTTGCGCCTCGTGGCAGTGGCGCTTGTGAGCCATGCCTTGCCACCAACGCTCACCAGGAAGCACGCAGCCAGGCCCGTAGGGTCATGCCACAGCACCCGTGAGCCCTTGCAAGCCATGAGCGGGGCGGGCAGAATGAAGGCCACGCTGTCGGCATTCCAGCCGTCAGACCCGCGCAGCACGTTGTCTATGGTATACTTCGAGGCCTCCGTGCTGTCTATCACAGGCACGTTGGTGCCCGTATCGCCCTGGGCTATGAAGGTAGTCTTGCGCTCGCTAGGGTCCACCTCCCGGCCCTCGGCATCGCGCGTGTCATACTCCGCCAGTTGGGTGGGCAGAGCGCCCATGTCTCTCCATCCCGCCTTGTCTATGCTCACGTTAGGGGCCAGCCGGGTGTGCAGGAAGATGACCTTGGGATTGTTTTTCCATGGCCTACCCAGTTGCGTGCTGGCCTGGGGCAGCGGCGACGTGATGACAGCATGGCTGAACACATAGCCCCACCTGGGCTTTTGGTGGGCTCCGGCCGTTATCACGTTTTTACTGTCCAGCACTTCCAGCGTGTCGGCATCGAAGTAAACATCACCCGAATTATAGATATAGTCGGTCTTGCCACTTATCTTACAGTTGCGCACGATGTGCCTTTGGCCGCTCGTTCCCGTGCGGTAGGTGTCTTGCCAACCCAGGATGTTGCAGTTGGTAAGGCTCACCCTGTCGCTCTTGGTGTAGAGTGCCAGGGCCTGACCTTGCCTTTGCAGGGTGTTCTGCATGGTGATATTGTCTAACGTTACGTCATGCCCGGTCACATAAACGGTGGATGCCTTGTCTACACCCCCGCTTCGGATGCTCATGCCATTGGTGATGATGGTGTTGCACTTGTCCTGCCCCATGATGCTCACATAGGGCTTGGTGATGCGCACCAGTTCGTTATACGTGCCCGCTTTCACAAATATACGGTAGGGCTTGTCGGCCGTTCCGTGGGCCGCGTCAACGGCTTTCTGCACCGTGGTGTACAGGGCCGGGCGTGCCGTGGTGTCGTCTTGGGCTGCCGATGCGTCTACAATGGCATCGCAGAGCGCGGCGCCGGCCCCCTTTTTCGTCGATGGTTGCGACTGTCGCATCATGGGTAATTGCGCTTGCCGGGGCTGTGTGGCCTCACTCATCTGCCTTTCGGCATATTGTGCCTTGCGCGTTTTACCACAGTAGCCGGCGGCATGAGCCACGGTTGCCGAGCCCAGTAACAGCAGCAAGACCAGGGCTGCGGCTTTTCTGTAGGAAGGTAAAGGACTACTAACTTTCTCTTTTTGATTTCTTCTCATCACAGTGATTAGTGTTTGTTTCTTTGTTTTGCAAAGTAAGCATAAATGTTTGTCATGTGCAAGTATGAGTGGCTTGTTTTAACAAAAGATAGGCTTTGGAGAGTCTTTAAGGCGTAGAACGACCACAAGCCATGCGCCCCTGACGCTCTCATGGGGAAGGTGTAAAGACAAAAATCCCCCGGCTTTACTCACGCAGAACCGAGGGAAAAATCAAAGATAAAAATACATTGTTTATAAATAAATGTCAAACTGAGAGGCTGATAATCAACCTACAGTTTATTAAAATAGTCCATTAGAACCCACCACGATGAGCATCAGATAGCCCAACACCAGTGAGATAACACCGCAGGTAAGTCCCACCTTGGCCATATCTTTCTGATTGATGAGGCCCGTAGAGAACGCGATGGCGTTTGGAGGTGTAGAGATGGGCAGGCTCATTGCCGACGATGCCGCTATGGCAACGCCTATCAGCACGGTGCTGGTGCCGCCTATGCCAGACAGACGGTCGCCCATTCCGGTGCACACAACAGTGAGGATAGGGATGAGAAGAGCCGCCGTGGCCGAGTTGGATATGAACGTTGAGAGGAAGTAGCAGATAAATCCGGAGATGATAAGAATGAAGATGGGGCTCCAGCTGCCGAAGGGTATGCTCTCAATGGCAGCGTCGGCAAGGCCCGAACCATTCATGCCAAGACCCAGGGCAAAGCCTCCAGCCACCATCCAGATAACGCTCCAGTTGATTTCTTGCAGGTCTTTGGCCGTGATAACGCCCGTTATGGCAAACAGGGCAAGGGGTATCATAGACACTGTATTGGTGTCGATGCCCGTTATCGACTTGGGTATGATCCACAATAATATGGTTACTATGAAGGTGCCAACAACCACCCACATGCGCCAACCATGGTGTACCTCGCCCTTAATCTCAAGATGTATGGTCTTCTGAGTAAAGGGGAAGAAGTGCAAAATGACGCGCCAAGAGATGAGAAGGATGATAATGACAAAGGGAAACATAAACAGCATCCACTGTCCAAAGTCTATTCCGAGGTTCAAGCCCGACGGGTCGTTCAGGTATTTCAGGGCTATCATGTTAGGCGGAGTGCCTATCGGCGTGCCCATACCGCCTATGTTGGCAGCCACGGGAATGCTCATGGTGAGCGCTATGCGTCCCTTGCCGTTGGCCGGAAGGGCTGCGAAGACGGGGGTGAGGAAGGTGAGCATCATGGCTGCCGTGGCCGTATTGGACACGAACATAGAGAAGAAGCCGGTGATAAGGAGGAAGCCCAGCAGCACATACTCGCTCTTATTGCCAAACGGACGTATCAGGCATTTGGCCAACAATACGTCGAGTCCTGACTTTGTTGCCGCTATGGCAAGCACAAAGCCGGCCAAGAAGAGCATGATGATAGGGTCGGCAAACGATGCCATGACAGCATCGGAGTCGAGCAGGTTGCCTATGTTGGCACCCTTGAACACAGCAAATGAGTTGTTGGTTACAGTGACACACATGATGCCCATGATGGCCATTGAGGTGGCCCAAGTGGGTATACACTCGGTGAGCCAGGCCAGTGTGGCGAATGCAAAGATGGCAATGATGCGTTGCTGAACTACGGTAAGGCCGTTGATACCAAAACATGTGATGGGCAGATTCCATACTACTACCGTCACAAGTACAATCACACAGAGCTCAATCAACTTCCTGAGGGAATAGTGATTGGAAAGTTTGTTAGTTGTTTCTTCTGTCATAATCGAGTTAATAATATTGTAAAGGAGTTTTTATGGTACTGTTTGCAAATTTAAGAATTTTTCTTTCCAAGAGAAAAGAAAAAGCCTTTTTTTAGTCATTTTTTTGTAACTTTGCCCCAAATTGAATGAAAAAAATGCGATACCTAGCTTACTTACCTCTTTTAATTATACTGCTTTGCGGATGCAAAAACGCACGGACGGGCGGAGCGAAAGGTGAGGGTGACACGCTCAGAATGAGCCACGCCACCAACATAACCATGGTGAGATACCCTCATTACACGGTTGTGACACTCAAGAATCCGTGGAAGCAGGATGCCATACTGGCCACCTACGTGCTCGTTGAGCGCAAAGACTCGGCCCAGGCAAGCCATCTTCCCAACGGCATTGTGCTCTATACGCCGCTGCGAAGAAACATTGTCTTCACCACGTCTCATGCCTATCTCATGGAGATGTTGGGCTGCCGGAAGACCATTGTGGGCGTTGCCGATGCCAAATACATGCTCATTCCTGACATCAAAAAGCGACTGGGAAAAGACATAACCGACGTGGGCAACTCCATGAAGCCCGACTTTGAGCGTATCATAGACCTGCGCCCGGATGCCGTTTGGCTTTCTCCCTTCGACAACGGAGGGTCGTATGGCACACTAGAAAACACTGATATACCGGTTATTGCGTGCGCCGACTACATGGAAACTTCAGCTCTTGGCCGTGCCGAATGGATGAAGTTTTATGCCCTCTTGCTGGGTTCTGAGGCGCGGGCTCAACAGCTTTACACACAGATGGAGCGCAACTACAACGCGTTAAGCGCCCGGGCCAGACACGCCAAGCGCACTCTCAGCGTGCTGCCGGATAAACTTGTGAGCAACGTATGGTATGTTCCGGGCGGCAAGAGCAGCGCCGGGATGCTCTATCACGACGCTTACGGACACTATGCATACCTCAACGACGGGCACAGCGGGTCGCTTGCGCTGCCCTTTGAGCAGGTGCTTGACAAGATGGGCAATGCTGATTTCTGGCTGATATGCCAGAACGGGCCACTCAACAAGCGCATGCTCGGAAGCGAATATGAGGGCTATGCAGCGATGAAACCGTACAAAACGGGCGAGATATACTACTGTAGAGTGGACAGCGTGCCCTATTTTGAGCAGCAGAGCTGGCGGCCTGACCTGCTCCTACACGACCTTGTGCAGCTCTTCCACCCCGACCTGAAGCTTGGAAAGTTGTATTTCTACAAGAAGTTAACCCACTAAACGCCAGCTGAAAAATGTACGGTAAGCGTGTCATGACATTTGCCTTGCTTCTTATAGGCATCTTGTTTCTGTTCTTCCTGAACATAGCTACGGGGTCGGTAAGCATCCCCATGAAGGACGTGTCGGCCATTCTCACGGGCTCATTCACGGGCAGGGCGTCCTGGCAATACATCATTATGGAGACCCGACTGCCCCAAGCCATCACCGCCATGCTATGCGGCGCGGCGCTGTCCGTGAGCGGACTGATGCTTCAAACAGCCTTCCGCAACCCGTTGGCAGCACCCGACATCTTCGGCATTAACGCCGGGGCAGGGCTCGGCGTGGCCCTTGTCATGCTGCTATGGGGCGGTTCGCTCGTCACCGACACGTTCTCCTTCACGGGCTTCATGGCCATTCTTTTGGCCGCTTTCATCGGTGCCATGCTCGTCACCCTGCTCATCTTGTTCTTCTCCTCCATCGTGGGCAACGTGCTATTGCTGCTCATCATCGGCGTGATGACGGGCTATGTGGCCTCCTCGGCCATCACGATACTCAACTATTTTGCCTCCGAAGAGGGCGTGAAGAGCTTCGTGCTGTGGGGCATGGGCAGCTTCAGTGGCGTGTCAGGTGCCTACTTGCCGGCCTTTACAGTGGTCAGCGTGGCTGGCATGGCCGCCTCTTTCCTGCTCATCAAGCCCCTCAATGCCCTGCTGCTGGGAGATGAATATGCCAGCAATCTGGGCATCAACACCCGCCTGACACGCAACCTGCTGCTCGTCACTACGGGACTGCTGACAGCCGTCACCACGGCTTTCTGCGGTCCGGTGGCCTTCATCAGTCTGGCAGTACCGCACATCACACGCTTGCTTTTGAGGTCGTCAGACCATCGCATCCTGCTTCCTGCCACGTTGCTGTGCGGTGCTTTCATCGCACTCTTGTGCAATGTGGTGTGCTCTCTGCCCGGCAACGGAGAGGTAATTCCCCTAAATGCCATCACACCACTGATAGGTGCGCCTGTCATTATCTATGTGATCGTGAAACGCAAATAACACGGCAGACACCCGGCCGCAAGCCGATGAAACGGCAAAACGAGCTTGATTTTCAGTCGTTTATTTGCATATCATCTTCTTTTTTTATAATTTTGAAGCCTAAAAACCAAACTATAAATCAAATCATGAAACGCATTTCAGCATTCATCCTCATCCTCACGGCACTGGCTACAGGCCTGTGTGCCCAGCCCAAAGGGGCCGCGCCGCACGTCATAGACCTCAGCGGACAATGGAAATTCAGCATGGGCGCAACGCCGCATAATGATGACGAGGTGACCCTTCCGGGCTCTATGCTCACCAACGACAAGGGCGACGACGTGTCGTTGACAACGCCTTGGGTGGGAAGCATCTACGACTCGTCTTACTACTACAATCCAGCGATGAAACCGTATAGAATGAAGGGAAGGCTGAAATTTCCCTTCTTCCTCACTCCCGCCAAGCATTACGTGGGCCACGCATGGTATACCAAGACCGTGAGCATACCCAGGACATGGCGGCGGAGGCGCGTGGTCTTGTTCCTGGAACGGCCACACATAGAGACCACCGTGTATGTGAACGGCCGGAAGGTGGGGCATGAGATGTCGCTCTCGGCGCCACATGAGTATGACCTTACGCCCTTTGTAGCCTTCGGTAAGGACAATGACATTGCGATAGACGTATATAATGGCATAGAGAATGTGTGCGTGGGACAAGACTCGCACAGCGTTACCGACCAGACACAAGGCGACTGGAACGGCATCATAGGGCGCATGGAGCTGCGCTCGGTGCCCCGAATGGCCATCTCCAACCTATCTACCTGCCCCTCTATAAGCACCCGCAGCGTAGACGTGCGCCTCACTTTCAGCGGTAAGGGGCGGCGCATCAAGCCCTCGTTCTGCCTATATCCCAATGATATAGCCGGCATACGGCAAGTGTCTGACAGTGTTTACACACTGTTACTTGATACCGTCAGAACCTGGGATGAGTACTCTCCCACCCTCTATCACCTCACCGTGAGCTACGCTGATGACACCCTCAGCACCACATTTGGTATGAGAGAGATAAGCACCAGTGGCCGTGACATCATGCTCAACGGCCATCCTATCTGGATAAGAGGCACGGTGGAAAACTGTGACTTCCCTCTGACGGGCTATCCGCCTACGGATGTTGCGTCATGGATAAGCATTTTCAAGAAGTGCAAAGACTACGGACTGAACTTCATGCGCTTTCATTCTTATTGTCCGCCAGAGGCTGCTTTCATCGCGGCAGACAGCATTGGAGTGTATCTACAGCCCGAAGGACCGTCGTGGCCTAACCATGGTGTGAAGCTGGGAAAGGGTATGCCGATAGACAACTACTTGATGCAGGAGGCCCAACGCATGGTGCAGGCTTACGGCAACCACCCCTCTTTCTGCATGATGGCGGCCGGAAACGAGCCTGCAGGCAACTGGGTGGAATGGTGCGACCGGTTTGTTGACTACTGGAAAAAGCACGACTCACGACGCATCTACGCCGGTGCGTCGGTAGGAGGAGGCTGGGCCTGGGATGCCGGAAGCCAATATCACGTGAAAGGAGGGGCACGAGGGCTGAACTGGAACGACCATGCGCCGCAGGCAGCGGATGATTATTACAGCGAGATACTCTATCCGCGAAACTACAAAGGGCAGCAGCCCAACCGCTCACCCATCATTGCGCATGAGCAAGGGCAATGGTGTGCCTTTCCCGACCTCAGCGAAAGGCGACTCTACACTGGTCCTTATAAAGCTTATAACTTTGATATATTCAGCGACCTGCTGGCAAACAACGGGATGAAGGCATTGGCTAAAGACTTTCTTTATGCCAGTGGCAGGCTGCAAACGCTGGCATATAAATATGAAATAGAGCGCAATTTGCGCACGCCAGACTACTCCGGCTTCGCGCTCTTGGGCCTGAACGACTACAGCGGACAGGGCACGGCGCTCGTCGGAGTGCTCAATGTGTTCTGGCAAGAAAAGGGCTATGTGCAGGCCAGTGAATGGCGGCAGTGGTGCGCTCCACTGGTTGTGCTGGCTCGAATGCCCAGGTTTGTGTTCACGGATACCGACACTCTGAAGGTTCCCGTTGACCTTTATAATGCCTCACGCCCCTACTCCAGCCTCGCGCTCTCGTACGAGATACTGAGCGGCAACAACGTGCTGACCGGCGGACAGCTTGGAAAACACGACGTCACACTGGGCAAACACGCCACACTGGCAACGATTACACAACCCCTCACGGCCTTAGCAGCGCCCTCGAAACTAACCTTGCGCCTCACCGTGACGGGCAGTTGTGGCACCCGAACCAACACTTACGACTTCTGGGTGTACCCCACGAAGTTGCCGGAAGAGCGGTTTGCCGACGTCTACATCACCGACACGCTCGATGAAAAGGCCCGAAACGTGTTGCGCAAAGGCGGTAAGGTACTCATCACCGCGGCCGGAAAGGTGAGCTACGGAGCCGATATCAAGCAGACCTACCTGCCCGTTTTCTGGAACACGAGCTGGTTTAAGATGCGCCCGCCGCACACCACGGGCTCGTATATCAGGGCCTCTCACCCCGTGTTTGCCCACTTCCCCACCGACGACTGGCAGAACCTGAACTGGTGGGAGCTGGTAAATCATGCTCAGGTGATGAACCTGTCAGAGTTTCCTGAAGCCTTTCAGCCCATCGTGCAACCCATAGACACGTGGCACGTGAGCCGCAAGCTGGGTATGCTCATCGAGGCTAACGTGCTGGGAGGAAGGCTCATGATGACCACGATAGACTTGGTTAAAGACTTAGATAAACGGCCTGTAGCCAAGCAGTTGCTATACAGTGTGTTGCAGTATATGCACAGTAAGGCCTTCAAACCTGCTTTTACCGTATTGCCCGAAGTGATTAGCGACCTGTTCACCAAGCAAGCCCCACCCGTCAATATGTACACCAAGGAGTCGCCAGACGAGCTGAAGCCCAAGCTGACAAGCAGCAAAGCGCAATAGCACCTAACGCAAAAAGCGATGAAACGGCCTTTTTTTGGCACCGCGTCATCGCTTTTCTTTTATTCTAAAATGTTCTAAAAATCTACTTGCTCACCACGCCATAGCGGTTGATGAGGTAATGATTATCGCCCTTGATAGCCTCGAAGAAAGGCGGTTCAGAGCGCAATGAGATGTCGTCATACTCAAAAGGAGCCAGCACCGTCTCGTGTCCGTCAGGCAGCAAGAGCCCCATCTTGCCGTTCAGCTCGGCTATCACGGGCATCATGCACAAGTCGTCTACATACACATAAGGCGTGCGCAGGAAGCTGTAATGGGCCGGAATGAGCACGTTGCCCTTCCAGTCTTTGATGCCAAAGAGGCCGTTCTCCTCAAACAACTCATGCGGACGGATGTACTTCTCCTTGATTAACTCAAGATATTTAGCCCATTTGCGCTTGTCTTTAATAAACGTCATGAGATAATCAAAGGTGTCGCAGTAATTGGCAATAGCCCTCGTCAGCACAATCTTAAAGTCTAGTCCGTCGAGCGCCTTGCGGTTCAGGTCGAGATACTGGGCTATGGCTTCCTCGCGTTCGGGCAAAGAGAGCCTGGCCATCTTCTGGTCGAAGAGCTCCATAATGGCCTTGCTGCCCGACATGCCCTTGATGTATCGCCTCACTTGTCGCTGCATCTCGCGGCACACGAACTTGTCTATTTCCAGCTCTTCTACCTTGTCTACATAGTTGATATTGAAATTTTCCGGCGTAATCATGGTAACCTCCGTTTTGTGGCAAAGGTAATAGTTTTTGTTTGAAACAACAAAAATTCTCTTTAAAAAGTAAGCTGTTGACAAAAAAAATCCTAACTTTGCAGTCAACAAACATTCTTAAACAATTATCTATCTATGAGGAAAACAACCTTAGCCTTAGCTTTTCTGCTAGTGTCCTTTGGCGTTAAAGGACAGACGCTACGCACTTTCATCTTGGAAAACTCGGCCGACGGACAGTCTACCCTAACCTGCTTTCTGCCCGAAAAACCCACAGGACGCGCCGTGGTGGCATGTCCCGGTGGCGGTTACAGTCACCTTGCCATGGAGCATGAGGGCACCGACTGGGCGCCTTACTTCAACGCTCAGGGCATAGCCTACTTTGTTTTGAAATACAGAATGCCCCACGGCGACAGAAGCATACCCATCAGCGACGCCGAACATGCCATGACAATGGTAAGAGACAGTGCCGAGGCGTGGCACGTGAACCCCTACGACGTGGGCATCATGGGCTCGTCGGCAGGCGGCCATCTGGCCTCTACGCTCTCCACGCAAGCCCCCTTTGAGGCGCGCCCCAACTTCTCTATACTCTTCTATCCCGTCATCACCATGAACCTGAAGCAGGGTCATCAGGGCTCCATACGCAACTTCCTGGGCACGCAGGCCGACGATGAAAAGGCACAAAAAGCCTACTCCAGCGACCGGCAGGTGCGCCGGCACCTCACCCCACCGTGCATTATCATGCTGGCCAACAACGACCGCGGCGTGCTGCCCGTATATAATGGTGTGGCCTACTACTCGGCCATGCGCACCCACGGCAACGATGCGGCGCTGTATGTTTACCCCACCGGCGGTCACGGATTCGGCTTCAGACCGTCGTTTACCTATCATGAGCAGATGCTCAACGACCTTACCACATGGCTGCGAAACCTGCCTTCGCCCAGAGAAGACGCCGTGCGCGTGGCCTGCATAGGCAACAGCATAACCGACGGAAGTGGCGTTGACATGCAAGAAGAGTTTGCCTATCCCGCACAACTGCAGCAGAAGCTGGGCAGCGACTACTTTGTGAAGAACTATGGCGTGAGTGCCCGCACGATGTTACAGCAGGGCGACCACCCCTATATGAAGGAGATGGCATGGCAAGACGCCAAGGCCTTCAACCCCAACGTGGTGGTCATCAAACTGGGAACCAACGACAGCAAGGACCTGAACTGGAAGTATGGCTATAACTATCAGGCCGACCTGCAGGCTATGATAGACACGCTCAGCGCCCTGCCTGCCCGTCCCATCATCTTCCTGGCCACCCCGATACCCGCTTTTAAGAACACCTGGACCATCAACGACTCAATCATTGGCAATGTCATCTCGCCCATCATCAAGAAGGTGGCGCGGCATAATCATTGCGAGGTGATAGACTTTCACACGCTCTTCGCGCCCTACGGAGACCTCGTGCAGCCCGACGGCATACATCCGACAGCCGAGGGTTGTGGCAAGATGGCTGATATAGTGAGCGAGGCTTTCGCCAAAGAGAAGGTGCTGAAGAAAGCCAGAAAGCGTGAGAAGAAGAGCAAGCGACAAGCCGATTAGCCTGCTTAACCTAACCTGCTGACTGACAGTAAGTTTACGATAATGCCCTTTTTGCGATGCAAAAAGGGCATTATTGCGTGCCGAAATAGGCATTTTGAACTTGTAAAAAGGCCTGTTTTATTTTCCCATATAGGCCTCGCCTGATTTTATAGTCCGGTGGTTCGTGCCTTGTTCTTCCTCACAAAGTCCTTCCACGAGCCATAGTGCGTAGCATCGGTAGAGGGTATGTGGCCCTGCAGATAGTGGCAGTAGGCAGCTGCCAGGGCGTCGGTAGCATCCATGAAATGGGGCATTTCAGACGGTGATATGCGCAGCATGCGCTGCAACATGCCCGCCACCTGCTCCTTGGATGCCGAGCCGTTGCCCGTGATGGCCATCTTAATCTTGAGCGGGGCATACTCGTGTATGGGCACGCTATGGTGTATGGCGGCCGCTATGGCAACGCCCTGGGCCCTCCCTAGCTTGAGCATAGACTGCACGTTCTTGCCAAAGAAGGGTGCCTCAATGGCCATCTCGTCAGGCAGATACTCGTCTATGATGCCCGTGACGCGGTCGAACACCTTGCCCAACTTGAGGTAGGCATCCCTCTCTCGCCGCATGTCTATCACGCCCATCACCACGAGTTGCGCCTTATCGTTCACCACCCGCAACACCCCGTAGCCCATGATGTTGGTGCCAGGGTCTATGCCCAGGATGATTTTTTCGCCTTGCTGCCTCTTCATAGATGCGTTATCTGTCCATATAAGGGTTCAGGTCAAGCTCGTGGGCAATGGTTGTTGCCATGCCATGGCCGGGCATGATGTCGGTGTTGTCGGGCAGCTGGGCCAACATTCTGAGGCTGTTGATGATCTGAAACATCGAGCCTCCCTCAAAATCGGTGCGCCCTATGCTGTTGCGAAACAGCGTGTCGCCGGTGAAGGCCACGTGCTCTGCCTTGCAGTAAAAGGTTACCGAGCCGGGCGAATGCCCGGGCGTTTCGAGCACCACGAAGGTATGTGAGCCGAAGTTGATGGCCTCGTTGGCGCTGAGGAAGCGTTTGGGATGAGGATAAGAGCCCTTCAGGGTGATGCCAAACATCTCGGTGGCCTGCTTCTGCAAGTCGTTGATGAACGAGCTGTCGGCCTTGTCCACCTCCGGCAGGAGGCCGTAGCGGGCATACATCAAGTCGTCGCCGAAGTGGTGATCAAGATGTCCGTGGGTGCCCAGGAGCCTCACGGGGCGCAGCCCTTCGGCCTTGATATAGTCGGTGATGGCAGTGCGCTCAGCCTCATAATAGGCTCCGCAGTCTATAATGACACACTCCTTGGTCTCATCGCTCACCACATAACAGTTTTCGCGGAGCATGTTGCATTCAAAGCGTTTGATATTTATCATACCGGCACATATATTAAGTGTTTCTCCTTAAACCATTCCTCGCTGAACCATTGGCTGAGGTCGTCCACCTCAGCGAGATGCTTAAAGGGCCTTATCTCCTGTTGTATATCGCCTCCCTTGAGCACTATCACGCCGTTGGGCAAGGAGTTGTGCTGGTCTTTGGCAATGTTCTTCTTCACGATGCGCATCAGGTCGGGCAGCGACATCACCGAGCGCGACACCACAAAGTCGAACTTGCCGTGCTCCTCTTCGCCGCTCTGCTGCACGATGCTCACGTTATTCAGTCCGATAGCCGATGCCACCTCGTTGGCCACGCGTATCTTCTTGGCCGTGCGGTCTATCATCTTAAAGTTGGCCTCGGGAAAGAGAATGGCCAGCGGAATGCCGGGAAAGCCACCCCCGGTGCCCATGTCGAGCACGTTGGTGCCGGGCCTGAAATGAATGAACTTGGCGATAGACAGCGAATGGAGCACGTGGTGCAAGTAGAGCGAGTCGATGTCCTTGCGCGATATGACGTTTATCTTAGCGTTCCATTCATGATATAACCCATCCAGCATTTGCAGCTGTTGTATCTGCTTTTGCGTGAGATGAGTGAAGTATTTCAGAATTTCTTCCATAATGACAATAAATCTTCTACAGCGTGCAAAGGTACTAAAAAGTTGATAATGGCCTTTCTTTATTTAACTTTTTTTCAATGCTTCTTGCTTAGTAATTCATGGAAAATGATTACTTTTGTACGAATTTAAATCTTTGACAACACGTGACTAAAGACGTAGTAAGAAAACGGGTGCGAGAGATTCTCACCCACTATCTTGAGCTTAACAATCATCGTAAGACTCCGGAACGCTATGCCATACTCGACGCGGTGTACACCATGAACCGGCATTTTACACTTGATGAGCTCGACAAGACGTTACAAAAAAGCAACTTCAGGGTGTCTAGGGCAACGCTCTATAACACCATGAAACTGTTTATCAAGCTGCGACTGGTGATTAGGCACCGGTTTATGAGCCAGACAGTGTATGAGGGCTGCTACGACAACGAGCAGCATATACACCAGATATGCACGATATGCGGCAAGGTGACCGAGGTGAACGTGCCCGCCATACAGCAGGCCATAGAGGGCACCAAGCTATACCGCTTTCGCAAAGACGGCTTCACATTATATATATATGGTGTGTGCTCTTCTTGCCAACGGCGCATCTCGCTGCAGCGCAACAGTCAGAAACAACAATAATATATTGAAAAATGAATACAGGTAAGGTAGATGTGCTCCTGGGACTTCAATGGGGCGACGAAGGAAAAGGAAAGATAGTAGACGTGCTCACGCCGCGCTATGACGTGGTGGCACGCTTTCAAGGCGGCCCCAACGCAGGACATACGCTTGAGTTTGAGGGTCAGAAATATGTGCTGCGCTCTATTCCTTCAGGTATTTTCCAAGGCGGAAAGGTAAACATTATAGGCAATGGCGTGGTGCTGGCACCCGACTTGTTTATGGACGAAGCAAAGGATTTGGAGAAGAGCGGGCACCCTCTCAAGGAGCGTCTGCACATCTCTAAGAAGGCACATCTCATCATGCCGACACACCGCTTGCTCGACAAGGCCATCGAAGCTGCCAAGGGCAAAAACAAGGTGGGCACCACCGGCAAGGGCATAGGCCCTACTTACACCGACAAGGTGAGCCGCAACGGATTGCGCGTGGGCGACATCATGAGTGGCTTTAAGGAGAAGTATGAGGCACATAAGCAACGCCACATGCGCATGCTCAAGGCCCTGGGATGGACCGACTTCAGCACCCTGGAGGAGACGGAGCGCAAATGGATGGAAGGCATTGAATACATGAAGGAGTTTAAGTTTGTAGACTCAGAGCACGAGATAAACCATATACTGCTCTCCGGCCGCAACATTCTGTGCGAAGGAGCGCAGGGCACGATGCTCGATGTGGACTTCGGCTCTTATCCTTTCGTAACTTCTTCTAACACCATCTGCGCCGGAGCATGCACCGGACTGGGCATCGGACCCAACAAGGTGGGCAATGTGTATGGCATCATGAAGGCTTATTGCACCCGCGTGGGCTCTGGTCCCTTCCCCACAGAGCTGTTTGACGAGACGGGAAAGCGCATTCGCGACCTCGGACATGAGTATGGAGCCGTGACAGGACGTGAGCGCCGCTGCGGATGGATAGACCTTGTGCAGCTGAAATACAGTATCATGGTGAATGGCGTAACGGAGCTTATCATGATGAAGAGCGACGTGCTCGACGACTTTGACGTTATCAAGGCGTGCGTGGCTTACCAGCTTCCGGATGGCACGACAACCGATGAGCTGCCCTATGAGATAGACGACGTGAAGCCGGTGTATAAGGAATTCAAGGGCTGGCACTGCGACATGACACAGTTTAACGACCCCAAGCAGTTCCCGCAAGCCTTCAACGACTACATCAAATTCTTGGAAGACTTCCTCGGAACGCACATCGGCGTTATCAGCATAGGCCCGGACAGAAGCCAGACCATCATAAGATAGAACAACAAACATAATCATCATAATGGGAACAAACAAACCTTCCATCCCCAAGGGCACACGTGACTTCGGGCCCGAAGAGATGGCCAAGAGAAACTATATATTCGACACCATCAAGCAGGTGTATGCCCTCTATGGCTTTGAGCAGATAGAAACACCGGCCATGGAGACCCTGCACACCCTCATGGGAAAGTATGGCGAAGAGGGCGACCAGCTGCTCTTCAAGGTACTAAACTCAGGCGACTATCTGAAAAAGATAACCAATGAGGAGCTCACGGAGCGCAACACGCTGAAGCTGCAGACGCGCCTGTGTGAGAAAGGACTGCGCTATGACCTCACCGTACCCTTCGCCCGCTACGTGGTTATGCACCGCGACGAGCTGCAAATGCCCTTCAAACGCTATCAGATACAACCCGTGTGGAGGGCAGACAGACCGCAGAAGGGGCGCTATCGCGAGTTCTATCAGTGCGATGCCGACATCGTTGGTTCTGACTCTCTGCTCAATGAGGTGGAGCTGATGCAGATAGTAGACACCGTATTCACCAAGTTCGGAGTGCGCGTGGCTATCAAGATAAACAACCGGAAGATACTCACGGGCATTGCTGAGGTGATGGGCGAGAAAGACAAGATAGTGGACATCACCGTTGCAATAGACAAGCTAGACAAGATAGGCATAGATGCCGTAAACGACGAACTGCGCCAGGACGGCATCGGCGAGGAGGCTATTGCTAAGTTGCAGCCTATCATCAACATGAGCGGAAGCAATGAAGAAAAGCTTGAGACCATTGCCGAGGTGCTGAAAGACTCGGAAACGGGACTCAAAGGTATAAATGAGACACGCTTCATTCTGGAGCAGCTGGCTAAGCTGGGACTGCATAACAGCATGGAGCTGGACCTCACTCTGGCCCGCGGATTGAATTATTATACGGGCGCAATATTCGAGGTAAAGGCTCTCGACACGCCCATGGGAAGCATCACGGGTGGCGGACGCTACGACAACCTGACGGGTATCTTCGGCATGCCGGGGCTAAGCGGCGTGGGCATCTCGTTTGGCGCCGACCGCATCTACGACGTGCTCAATGCCCTAGACCTCTATCCCAAGGAGAGCATGAAGGGCACGCAGCTGCTCTTCATCAACTTTGGTGAGAAGGAAACAGCCTATTGCCTGCCCATAGCAAGCAAGGCCCGCCAGGCCGGCATACGCACTGAGGTGTTCCCGGACAGCATCAAGATGAAGAAGCAAATGAGCTATGCCAATAGCAAGCACATCGGCTTCGTGGCACTGGCCGGAGAGAATGAGATTGCCGCAGGAAAGGTGACGCTCAAGAACATGCTCACGGGAACGCAGCAACTGGTTGACGCCCAAGAGCTGATAGACACTGTGCTTAATTCGTAACAGATATGAAGAAGATAGCAACTTTATTGATGGCATTCGTGGCAATGCTGTGCCTCACTGCTTCGGATGATGTGCCTACTATATATATAATAGGTGATTCGACTGCCGCCGAGAAGGATATCTCGTCGGGATGTACGGAACGTGGATGGGGCATGGTGCTGCAAGGATTCTTTGACGAGGGTATAAGAGTGGAGAACCATGCCAAGAACGGCAGGTCGTCACGCAGCTTCTATTCGGAAGGATTGTGGGCGGATGTCATCAATAAGGTGCGTCCCGGCGACTACGTCATCATACAGTTCGGGCATAACGATGAGAAGCCCAAGCCCGACAGACATACGGATGTGGGCACAACCTTCGACGCCCATCTGGCTCAATACGTGAGAGAGGTGCGCGCAAAGGGAGCTACGCCCATACTGATGAATGCCGTGGTGCGCCGCAACTTCTATCTTCAGCCGGCCAAACAAGATGATGATGAGGCTCTCAGGCAGACCACCTATCAGGGTGAGAAGGTGAACTCCGACACGCTGGTAGACACTCATGGGGCCTATATACTGGCTCCACGAAAGGTGGCTAAGGATATGGGCGTGGTGTTTATAGATGCCAATAAGATAACGCACGACATCGAACAGTCGATGGGAATCGAGGGTTCGCGCAAACTGCACATGTGGGTTGAACCCGGAAAATATGCCTGGGCAACCAAAGGAAGGCAAGACAACACACACTATAATGAATATGGAGCACACGTGGTGGCAGGCGCTCTGGCCGACGCCCTGGGCAATGCCATACCCGCTCTGAAGCCTCATGTGCGCCACTTCGACTACATAGTGAGCGACGAGGGTCGTGGAAACTACCTCAATCCGCAAGATGCAGTGAATGCAATACCCAAGGGCAAGCAGACCGTAAAGGTGCTGGTGCTGCACGGAAACTTTGCCAAGCCGGCTGTTCCTAAAGGCAAACACATAGAGTGGGTGTTCTTTAATGGTTTGTCATGGATGTGACGAGCCCGGACGAACAATACCATGCACAAACACTGCTCTAATCTATTTGATGCGAAACACAGACCCGATAAAAATCTGGTTTGCATCGATTAGTCGTGAAACATAATATAACATAAAATCAGAAACTACTTTTAATAACATAAAACTATCAAAAATAAACTGATGCCTGAATACTATTTAGACAAAACAAAACTATACGTTGCCGTTGACTGTATCATCCTGGGATTTAGTGAAAACATACTCAAGATACTCATAGGCAAGCGAAAGCTGAGCCCGGGTGAGGGAGAATACACGCTCAACGGAGTGTTTGTAAGAGCCAACGAAAGCCTTGACGAGGCGGCGGAGCGTGCTCTTTATGAGCTAACCGGAATACGCAAACTCAGCCTAAGGCAGGTGGGAGCCTTCGGGACAGTAGACCGCGACCCTGTGGCTCGCGTCATCTCAGTGGCCTACTGCGCCCTCATCAACGTGAAAGACTATAAGGAGAGTCTGCTCTCCAAGTATCAACTGCAATGGGTGGACGTGTATAACATGCCCACACTCTTCTCTGACCACAACAAGATAGTGGAGGAAGCGCTCAACCAACTGCGCAGAGACATCAACAAAGAGCCTATCAGCTTCAACCTCCTTCCTAAGCTTTTCACGCTCACACAGCTGCAGCATGTGTATGAAGCCATACTCGGTCATGAGATAGACAAGCGCAACTTCAGGAAGAAAATCAAGCAAATGGATTTCCTGGAAAAGACAGACCTGATAGACAAAACAACCTCCAAACGGGGTGCTGCCCTCTATCGCTTTAATGAAACCAACTATTTTCACGGCGCAAAATTTAAACTTTAAATAACCTTTTACCTATGACAAAATTCCTAATCACTGTTTCTTGCTTTCTGATGAGCTTCGGATTGGCAAACGCTCAAGACGCAACCATCAACGTGCATGCCGATAAAGGTAAGTATAAAATAGACAAAGAGATATACGGACAGTTTGCCGAGCACCTGGGTTCTTGCATCTACGGCGGCCTGTGGGTGGGAACTGACTCGCCTATACCTAATATAAATGGTTACAGAAAAGACGTTTTCCTGGCGCTGAAGAACCTGCATGTGCCCGTGTTGAGGTGGCCAGGAGGCTGCTTCGCCGATGATTATCATTGGATGGACGGCATTGGTCCGAAAGACAAACGACCCTCATTGAGAAACAACAACTGGGGTGGCACAATAGAAGACAACTCTTTTGGCACGCACGAATTCCTCAACTTATGCGAGATGCTGGGCTGTGAGCCTTATGTTTCTGGCAACGTGGGTAGCGGCACAGTAAAGGAAATGGCCCAGTGGGTGGAGTATATGACCTCTGAAGACGGAACTCCCATGGCCAAGCTGCGCAAGGAAAACGGCCGTGAAAAGCCGTGGAAAGTGAAGTACTTCGGCATTGGTAACGAGGCATGGGGCTGCGGAGGACACATGCGTCCGGAATATTACAGCGACGTGTTCCGCCGATACAACACTTACATACGCGACTATGGCACGCATCTCTTGCGCATAGCCAGCGGAGCAAGCGACTATGATTATAATTGGACTAGCGTGCTGATGAAGAACATTGGGAAGCGGATGGATGGCATATCCGTACATTATTATACTGTAAAAGACTGGAAGCACAAGGGCGCCGCTACGCCTTTCACCGACGAAGAATACTATTGGACGCTCGGAAAATGCCTCGACATGGAGACGGTTATCAACAAGCATTCCGCCATTATGGATGCTACCGACCCCGAAAAGAAGATTGGCTTGATGGTAGATGAGTGGGGAACATGGTGGGACGAAGAACCCGGCACGGTGCATGGACACCTGTATCAGCAGAACTCCATGCGCGATGCGTTCGTCGCCGCGCTCACTCTGAACATCTTCCAACGCCATACCGACAGGGTGCACATGGCAAACATCGCGCAGGTAGTGAACGTTCTGCAGTCTATGATACTCACTAACATGAAGGGACAGATGGTTCTTACGCCCACCTATCATGTGTTTGAGATGTACAAAGACTTCCAGGAAGCCACTCATCTGCCTGCCGACATACACTGTGACTCGCTCAGCGTGGAGGGTGGAAAGACCGTTCCGCTGGTTTCTTCATCTGTTGCAAGGACGCAAGACGGCACCATCGTGGTATCGCTGGTGAATGTTTCACTCAACAAGTCGCAGGATGTACTCTTCCATCTGCCCGGCATCAATGCCAAGAATGTGGAGGGAAGAATACTCACCAGCAAGAAGATAACCGACTATAATGATTTTTCGCACCCGCAAACAGTGCAGCCAGCCGTCTTCAAGGGCGCAAAATTAAAAAAACAAACGCTTGAAGTAAATATTCCGGCTAAATCCATCGTAGTTTTAAAATTAAAATAGTAACTTTGTAACATCATAAATTTCGTACCACGATTTCAGTATATGCCAATCATGAATGACAAACAATTAATGAACCGCGCAGCCGATAACATACGTATATTGGCTGCTTCGATGGTTGAAAAAGCAAATTCAGGACATCCAGGCGGAGCCATGGGAGGTGCCGATTTTATTAATGTGCTCTTCTCAGAATATCTTATTTACGACCCCGACAACCTCACTTGGGAGGGTCGCGACAGATTTTATCTAGACCCGGGACATATGAGCCCGATGCTCTACAGCGCCTTGGCTATGCAGGGAAAGTTCACAATAGCTGAGCTGGAACAGTTCAGGCAGTGGGGCTCTCCTACGCCCGGACACCCTGAGCTTTGCGTAGAGAGAGGCATAGAAAACTCATCCGGCCCCCTCGGACAGGGCCATGCCATTGCTGCCGGTGCCGCTGTGGCAGAGAAATTCCTTGAGGCCAGACTGGGCAAAGAGGTCATGCAGCATCGCATCTTTGCCTATATATCAGACGGAGCAGTAGAAGAAGAGATCTCACAAGGCGTGGGCAGAATAGCCGGAACGCTGGGTCTTGACAATCTGGTGATGTTCTATGACTCTAACGATATACAACTTTCTACTGAGACAAAGGATGTTATGGCAGAAGATACTGCCGCTAAATACAAGGCTTGGAACTGGAAAGTAATAACCATCAACGGCAATGACGTAGACCAGATACGCCATGCTCTTGACGAGGCTATAGCAGAGAAAGAGCGTCCTACCCTTATCATTGGCAAGACAATCATGGGTAAGGGTGCCCTGAAAGCCGACGGGTCAAGCTATGAAAGAAACGTTAAGACGCACGGAGCACCACTTGGTGACGGGGCTTACATCAACACCATCAAGAACCTGGGAGGCAATCCCGACAATCCGTTTGTCATCTTCCCGGAGGTTCAAGAGCTTTATGACAAGCGCAAGGAAGAGCTTCGTGCCATCGTAGCCAAGCGTCACCAAGAGGAGAAAGCATGGGCTGAGGCTCATCCGGACAAGGCTCAGCTGATGAAGGAATGGTTCTCCGGCAAGGCTCCTAAGGTGGATTGGAGCAAGGTAGAACAGAAAGAAGGCTCGGCCACTCGCGCCGCTTCGTCAGCTTGCCTGGCCCAGTTGGCACAGCAAGTACCTAATATGATATGCGCATCGGCCGACCTTTCAAACTCTGACAAGACCGATGGCTTCTTGAAACAAACACATAGCTTCCGCAAAGGAGACTTCAGTGGAGCCTTCTTCCAGGCCGGTGTGAGCGAGCTTACGATGGCTGATATGTGCATCGGTATGATGTTGCACGGAGGCGTTATAGCAGCTATGGGAACCTTCTTCGTGTTCTCCGACTATATGAAACCCGCAGTCAGACTGGCTGCCCTGATGGAAGTTCCGGTGAAATTTATATGGACTCACGATGCATTCCGTGTGGGTGAAGACGGTCCAACGCATGAGCCCGTTGAGCAAGAGGCTCAGATCAGGCTGATGGAAAAGCTGCAGAACCACCACGGAAACGACAGCGTGCGCGTGTTCAGACCTGCTGATGCCGATGAGACAACCGTGTGCTGGCAGATGGCAATGGAGAATACGGCCACGCCAACGGCCCTTGTTCTCTCCCGCCAAGGCATCGCCAAGCTGCCTGAAGGCAATGACTATCAACTGGCTCGTAAGGGTGCTTACATTGTTGCAGGCAGCGATGCCAACCCTGATGTCATCCTTATCGCCTCAGGTTCTGAAGTATCTACGCTCGAGTCAGGCGCTGCTTTGCTGCGCAAGGATGGCGTAAAGGTAAGAGTGGTGAGCGCTCCTTCAGAGGGATTATTCCGTCGTCAGCCCAAAGAATATCAGGACATGGTGCTGCCTTACGACGTAAAGAAGTTCGGCATGACGGCCGGTCTGCCCGTCACTCTCGAAGGATTGGTGGGCATAGGTCCCAATAGCCGCATCTTCGGAATGAGGAGCTTTGGCTTCTCAGCGCCCTATAAGGTGCTCGATGAGAAGCTGGGTTACACCGGCGAAAATGTTTACAAGCAAGTTAAGGCCTTCTTGGCTGATGCATAAATATTTGTGTGGAGAGGGGCTGTATGCCCCTCTTTGCTTAACCTATTAAAACATACGACTATGGAAGTAAAGACTGTTGGCGTTGCCTGCGACCACGCAGGGTATCCTTTAAAGCAGTTTGTGCTGCAGTATCTTGATAAGAAAGGCTATCCTTACAAGGACTTTGGCACATACAGCGATGAGAGTGTTGATTATCCAGACTTTGCTCATCCCTTGGCAGAAGCAATAGAAAGCGGAGAGGTTTATCCGGGTATTGCCATCTGTGGCAGTGGCGAGGGAATGGCCATGACGCTGAACAAGCATCAGGGAGTGCGCGCCGGACTGGCTTGGTGCAAGGATATTGCCCAGCTCATACGCCAGCATAACGATGCCAATGTGCTTGTTATGCCGGGCCGGTTTATAGACAACAAGACTGCCGAAGTCATCATGGACGAGTTCTTCAAGGCTACGTTCGAGGGCGGAAGGCATGAGCGCAGGGTGAAGAAAATACCTGTAAGTAAATAAAAAAGCTTTCTGGTTTAGACATCTAAAAGCCGGGTTCTGACAAGGAGCCCGGCTTTTCTGTTATCTTAAACAATAGAGGTTTTAACCATAGATAGGTCCGAATGTTTGACAAGCCCTATAGTCCTGACCTTCCTTATCCATGCCAAAGGCGTTCCAAGCCGACGGTCTGAAGATGTCCTTATCAGGCACATTGTGCATACAAACAGGTATGCGCAGTATAGAAGCCAGCGTGATGAGGTCGGCACCGATATGTCCGTAGGCTATGGCACCATGGTTGGCGCCCCAGTTGTTCATCATAGAATAAACGTCCTTAAACGCGTCTTTGGTCGCATCGAGGCGCGGTGTGAACCACGTAGAGGGCCACGTCTTGTCCGTTCGCTTATTGATGATGTCGAAAACATCGGGTTCCAGGTCTACCGTCCAGCCCTCGGCCAGCTGCAAAACAGGTCCCAAGCCCTTGACAAGGTTCACCCTAATCATCGTCATAGGCATACCTCCTCGCGTGAGGAAGCTGCTGGAGAAGCCGCCACCTCTGAAGTATCCCCTGTCAGCAGGATACCATGTGGTAGCCTTCAGGCACGCCTTGATGTCGGCTTCCGTCAGCTCCCAATGGCTCTTCATCACGGGCTTGCCGTCTGCATCCGTCTCAGCACCAGTAGCATCCAGCGTTGTCGCGCCACTGTTGATGAGGTGCAAGAAGCCCTGCGCAGCCAGTCCCTGAGGCTCTTTGCCCGTAACCCGCTTCACGGCATCCTTGCTCCAGTAGGTTCTAACGTCTGAGAACATCACCCCCTTGTTGGTAAGCAGATGACCGAAGAGCATGGCCACGCCATTGAGTGAGTCGTTCTCCGTGGCCAGCACCCTAGCCTCGCGAGCCCCGTTCCAGTCGAACGACGTGCACATCATAGCCTCAGGGAAATCGAAGTTAGGCAGATAGTCAGTCCATTGCCTTTGTCCCTGCACACCGGCCAGTATGGCGTTGTGTCCCAGCGACTCCTCTTTATATCCCATTTCCTCCAGCTTTGGATTGCCCTCCATGAGGTCGCGCATAATCAGCATATTCTTTACGGTGAACTCCCAGTCACGGTCTTTCTCCTCACGACTCTTCACCTTGGCCGGCACATTATAGTCGTGTCCCTCGTTAGGCTTGCAGTATTGCTCCACCCATGCCATGGCTTTCTTAAACTCTTCGGGGTCGTAGATGCCCTGATCCACCCTTCGCAGTATCTCCACCAGGTCGATATACTCATTTCTGATGCCCAAGTAGTCTTGAAAGAAGTCAGGGTCTATGGTGCTGCCGGCAATGCCCATGCAGGGTCCGCCCATGCTCAGATAACTCTTTCCGCGCATGGTAGCCACAGCCTGAGCCGCCTTGGCAAAGCGCAAAATCTTTGTTTTCACGTCGTCGGGAATGCTATTGTCGTCTACGTCCTGCACGTCTTTGCCGTAGATGCCGAACGCCGGCAATCCCTTTTGGGCATAAGCGGCCAGCACGGCAGCCAGATATACGGCTCCGGGACGCTCTGTGCCGTTAAATCCCCATACGGCTTTGGGATAGTAAGGATTCATATCCATGGTCTCGGCACCATAGCACCAGCACGACGTAACGGTGATGGTGGCTCCCACGTTCAGCCTTTCAAACTTCTCTGCGCAGGCTGCCGACTCAGCCACCCGACCTATTGTAGTGTCGGCTATCACACATTCCACGGGTGAACCGTCACCATTTCTGAGGTGCGTGCTGATGAGTTCAGCCACGGCCTTGGCCAGATTCATGGTCTTTTCTTCCAGACTCTCGCGCACACCACCTTGCCGTCCGTCTATGACGGGGCGTATGCCAATTTTAGGATAAGCTTGTTTCATTTTGAATTGTTTTTATGGTTAGTAACATGTTTGCTATTTTTTAGTGCCCAACAAAGTGAGCAAAAAGCCCGTAACAAATATCACTGCCGTGCCCAGCACAATGGCCAGATACTCATGCAGGTGCACACCCGGCAGGTCAAGAGGTCCTGCCAGCGAAATCCACCCTATCACCAGCACGCCCAGCACCACGCCGGCTATGGCATGTCGGCGGCCAGCACGCCTCACGGCATAGCCCAGCAAGAAGAGTCCCAACATGCCTCCCGAGAAGATAGAGCTCAGCGTCCACCATGCGTCTATGATGCTCTCAACGCTCAGCATGGCTATGGCCACCACAATGCCCAGCAATCCCACTACCAAACTGGAGCCTTGCAGGACGCGCACGTCGCGCTTGTCGTTTTGCGTCCGGGTGAAAGGCTTCACATAATCGGTAAGGATAATGGTAGAGCTACTGGTTATGCTGGTGGCCACGGTGCTCATTCCGGCCGCGAAGATAGAGGCAATGAGCAGTCCGCGCAGGCCCACGGGCAGGCCCGTCACGATGAAGTAAGGAAAAACATAATCGGGCTTCTGACTTATCTCGGCAGGCAGCAGAGCCGGGTAGGCCGTGTAATAAGAGTAGAGCGCCGTGCCTATCAAGAAGAACAAAGCCGACACGGGAATAAACAGATAGCCCCCGAAGAGCGCCGAAAACTTAGCTGCCTTCATGCTCTTGGCCGTGTGGTAGCGCTGCACATAGTTTTGGTCTATACCGTAGTTTTGCAGGTTGATGAAGATGCCATATATCAGACACACCCAGAAAGTGCTCTCCGTGACGTTCCCGCCAAACGAGCCCAGCGAGAACTTATTGCCCTGGTCGGAGTGTATGGCAAGGTCGAACACCTGGCCGGGACCGTCGGGCATACCCGTGAAGAGCAGGCCCAGGCAGAGCAGCGCGCCCGCTATGAGGATGAAGCCCTGTATGGCATCGGTCCATATCACGGCCTTGATGCCTCCTGCCATAGAGTAAACGATGATGGCCAGGCTCGTCGCTATGATGACCAACTGAATGTTCCACCCCATCAGGATGTTCATAGGCACGGCCAGCAAATAGAGAATGGAGCCCATGCGGGCTATTTGCGTGAGCAGATAACAGGCCGAAGCGTAGATGCGCGCCCACCTTCCGAAGCGCTCCTCCAGAAAGGAATAGGCCGACACACTGTTGCTTTCGCGATAGAACGGCACAAAATATTTGGCCGCGAAATAAGACGCTATGGGTATGGAGAGGCTGAAGACAAAGGCGTTCCAGTTGCCTGCGAAGGCCTTGCCCGGATAGCCTATATAGCTGATGGAGCTCACATAAGTGGCGAAGATAGACATGCCCACGAGCCATCCCGGCAGTGAGTGTCCGGCAGAGGTAAACTCTTCGGCCGACGTTCCTTTCTTAAAGAAGGAGCAACCGAATATCACCACACCTGCGGTAAAGAGCAAAAAAACTATGAAATCTATCGTGTTCATTGCATGTTGATTAAAGGTTAGTAGCCTCACTGGGGCGCAGCAGGCAAAGGATATGAGGCGGCAGAGGCTGGCTGCCGCCCCTTGTCAGAACACCAGTTTGCCGTTTTCTATGGGCAGAGCGGCCAATGCACGCTCTATCTTTCTACGCTCTGGCGGATAGAACTTATAGAAAGGTGATGCCACAAAATCGTCTTTGATGATACCCAAGATAGACAAGGCACACTTCAAGCCCTTCAGATAGCTTGAGCTGTGCTTGCCCACGGTGTAGATAGAGTCGCTTATCTGCATAATCAACTGCTGCAGTCGGAGCACCTCAGCCAGGTTTCCGGCGTGCGCGGCGTTATACATGGCTACGTAAAGCTCAGGAAACATGTTGGCACCACCATTTATTCCGCCGTCGGCACCCATCAGCACGCACTCGCCCGTTATCTCTTCCGGACCCACAAACATGGCAAAGTCTTTGCGGTTTTGCATCTTATACATCACCTGCTGAAAGTAAACAGCATTGGCCGAACTGTCCTTAAAGCCTATCACCTTGGCGTTTTTAGAGATCTGTTCAACTGTTTCTGGAGCGAAGTTCACCTTTACATGGCTCGGCATGTTGTATAAAAAGAGAGGCAAAGGCAACTGCGACACCAGCTCATCATAAAACTGTACCAGCTCGGGCTGACCCGTAGCGGCATAATAGGGCGGCGCCGACACCACGGCATAAGCGCCACACTCGGCAGCCACCTGCGCCATCTTCAGGCTCTCTACGATGGAGGTGTCACTCACACATACCAGCAACGGCAATCTTCCGGCGTTAATTCGGCACGACTCTCTTATCATCTTATGCCGCATGTTGTAGCTCAGGCTCTGCTCTTCGCCTGTGGTTCCCAAGATAAAGAGTCCGCTCACGCCGCCTTGCACAAGATGCTCTATGAGGCTCTCCAGGCTGGCTATGTCCAGCGTCTCGTTGTCTATAAGGGGTGTAACCAGTGGAGGTATAATACCGTTTAGGGGTGATTTTCTTACGATTGGCATAGTAAATAAGTTTTTAGTTTTTTACTATGAAGACGCATCACCCCCCGGTTTGTCATCATTTACCGTTAAATTTTGCCCCGATCCCTACCGCTGAGGCGCCACGCATATCATCCGCAATGGAAGGCAGCGCGCACCAGTGGTGGTAGATCTTCGGGATGATCGGTTGTGGTTTGGCGCAGGTTGCGGTCCTTAAACGAACGCAGTTGCCGCTCCACACCGTCTATCATGGCAGGCGAGAACACACCGTGCTGCTCAAAGATGCCGCGTTGTGCCTCCAGGCAGTCGGCAGATGCGGCACAGCTGTCGGGCAGTTGCTTCAGCCTTGCCAGCCTCTCGGCATATTGTTCTTCGTGTATGTTCACGTCTACATAGGTGTCGGCAGCCAGCTGCAAGGCGTTTTCCATCTCCAGCCCATGCAGACAACCGGCGCAGATGCCTGCCAACATCTGATAAGGATCGGCCGAACCGTCAGCCGACCGTATCTCAAAGGTCTGCTTGTCGGTTGTGTCATAGCTCTGCTCGGGCTGCTGCCGGTTGGTCTGATGGCACATGTCTACTCCGGCATTCCATCCCAGCGGCACCCTGATAAGGGCCGAACGGTTGCGGTCGCCCCAGCAAACATTGGTGGGAGCTTCCTGATGCGGCACCAGCCGGAAGTAAGAAGTGGGAGTCTTATTGCCGAAGGCGGTGAGGGCAGGCGCCACGTCTATAAGGCCGGCAATGGCCTTGCGTGCCGTGTCTGAGAGCCTGCCGTGCTCGGTCATCACGCTCTTTCCGTCGCTCATCAGCCTGATGTGGAAGTGCAAGCCACTGCCTGCCTCGCCCGTGGTTATCTTAGGCGCGAAGGTAACGTCATAGCCCTCGCGATAGCCCAAGTTGCGTATCACCCACTTGGCGATGAGCAGTTCGTCGGCAGCCTGCATGGCAGGAACGGGCAGAAACTCTATCTCACACTGCTCATACGACATGCCGTCCTTCACAAAGTTGCCCACCTCAGAATGGCCATACTTAATGTTGCCGCCCGCCTTGGCTATATATTCCATGCACTTGGTGCGAAAAGCACCGCTCTTGACGAAGGGAGCCGACTCATGATAGCCGTGCTGCTCACGGGCGGGATAAACATTCTCGGCCGGCTTAATGACGTAATATTCCAGCTCGCCCATGGCATGAAAGTCTATGCCGGCATGATCCTTCATGGCTCTGACGGCCTTGCGCAGTGCCCATTCGGGCGCACTCTCCATGGGCTTGCCATCCTTGTCGAAGTAAGAACACAAGAAGCACAGCGTGGGCTCTTCGGCAAACGGGTCGAGAAAAGCGGTAGAGAAGCGCGGCAAGACATACAGGTCGCTGCTTGAAGCTTGTATGAAGTTGAAGAGCGACGAACCGTCTACACGTTCGCCACAGGTGAGTATCGACTTGAGATGTTGAAGACTTGTGATGACAAAGTTAAGCGTCTTGAGCTTGCCGTCACCACCGGGATACATGAAATTAAGCAAGTGAACGTTGTTGTTTCTCACAAACGTTACCATGTCTTCAATGGTAAACTGCTCCGGCGACTTCCTGAGTTGGGCCACCAGTGGATTGATGTTCATAGTTAGTCTTTCATCGTCCATAGCATCAAATGTGTTTAGGTTAACAATCGATGCAAATATAGTTCATTATTTTGACCCGCCAAAATAAAAGTCAAAATTTTTATTCACGACCCGCAATTATTCCGTTTAACCCTCGTCCGATGGCCATCAGTGCACTACGGGGTGAAGCAATCTGTGCCCTGCCCCAGCACATGGCAATCAGCAAAAACGGCCGTTTTACGACTCAAAACAGGCACTTTCGCAAAGCAAAACAGGCACTTTTGAAACGCTAAAATACCGTTTTTGTAAAGGGCAAGTCAAAAGGCTGTCAGTCAATAATTTCGCTTAAGTGATACTCATTCATTAACAAAGTCGTCAAACAGTCGCCGTAGCCATCGGCGTATTCGCTTTCTGACGGCCACAAGAATGATTAATAATTCATTAAAGTCGCCATCAAACCCTAGGGATAAGGTAGGAGAGACACCGCCTCAGTGTCTTTTTTCATACTGCTGCAAGGGTGGATGGCGAATTGACATCAAGTAGCTATCAAACCGTAGGGGTGCGTGGGGGGCGTAATATAAGGTGAAATAAAGTTATCTTACCGGGATGCAGACCTCCACAAAAGGTGGGTTAAGAGTTCAAATCAAGACACAATAACCCCGTAGGGACGCACTCCTCGTGCGCCCGTAAGAGTATAAAAGCGTGGCTATCCGCTTTTACGCGAAGCGGGGAAGTCAGGTATATGATTAATTGAAAAGATGAGTAACGCCGAGATATTGCTTGAAAAGCCACGACTTACTCTCGCCTACCACCTTGGCAATCTCGGCAAAACAGAACAAGCCGACAAACACCAGGATGATGAAAAGAATGGAGAAGCCGAAGAAGAGCCACAGGTCGGCATCGTCATAGGTCTCTCTGAACTGCTTGATGCGGCTGGATGACCAGTGAAAGAAGATGGATAGGTGGGCCATGAACCACATCACGCTCCACTTGATGGGTGCCTGCTTAGCAGCCATTGTGGCTGTCTGACCGGGTTCGCTGCCCTCCGTCTCTACAAAAGGTATATCGTCTGACACGTCAGCCGACTCTGCTACGGGCACCACACTCCGGGCCCTTGTAAAGTGTTCGGGCTGCTCAAACCGGCAGGTCATGATATGTCCGCAGTGCGGGCAGCGGTACTTATACTCTCCGGGCTGTTCACTTTGTGCGATGAACTTCTTTCCGCACTGGTTGCATGTAACCGTATATTTCATTTCTTCTTCTGAAAGCTGCTCTCCTTATGAAACCATACAACTTCCCTGGCCGATTTGTAGTACCGGTCAGGGAAGTATCTTTTAGCTGTTATATCAATGTAACCTAAGGTTACTTGAAGTAGCGGTTGTAAAGTCCGATGAAGCCTGCAGCGTGGCGAGCCTCGTCTTTAGCCATCTCATGAATGCTGTCGTGCAGAGCGTCAGAGCCCTCCATCTTAGCCTTCTTAGCTGCCTCGAACTTCTCAGCGCAAGCACCCTTCTCAGCTGCAATGCGCACCTCGAGGTTCGTCTTGGTGTCGTGCAGGATAGAGCTGCCCAACATCTCAGCGTAACGGCTAGCGTGTCCAGCCTCTTCCATAGCGTAGTGCTCGAAAGCGCGTGCTATTTCAGGATAGCCCTCTCTGTCAGCCTGGCGTGCCATAGCAAGGTACATGCCCACCTCGCTGCACTCACCAGCGAAGGTGCTACGGCAGTGCTTGATGAGATCCTGGCTCACACCGTCCTTGAAAGCCTGGCCCAATTCGTGTACAGTAGCGAATTCCGGTGTTGTATCTTCGGTCAGCTCGTTGAACTTGCTAGCAGGTGCGCCACACAAAGGGCACTTTTCAGGAGCAGCATCACCCTCATAGATGTAGCCGCAAACGGTGCAGATAAATTTCTTCTTCATAATGTTTTTGTTTAATTTTAAAAGCGTTATTGCTTATGTCTGATATAATGTTTTTGTTTGTTGTGTGAGGTATCACTTCACGAAGCCTTTTGCTTTTCAGCCTCCAGGCAGTGGCTGCAAATGCCACGATAGTATAGTTGGGTGTCTTCGATGAGGTTTCCGTGAATATATTTTGTGATGTTCAGCGGAGCTTCCTCATCCATCATGTCATACACCTTGTTGCATTTCTTGCAGTAAAAGTGTACGTGTGGCTCGGTGTTTCCGTCGTAGCACACGCGGTGATCGTCTATGGTAATCATCAGCGCGGCCTTTTTCTCGGAAAACATACGCAGGGTGTTATACACCGTTGTACGGCTCAGCGTAGGCAGTTGCGGGCATAGATCCTTGTAAACATCATCCACCGTGGGATGAGTGTGATGCGTCATGAGATACTGCATGATGGCTATCCGCTGCATAGAGGGATGAATCTCGCAGTCAATAAGGTGCTTGTATGCTTTTTCTCTGTCTGTCATTGTCGTTTCTAATGTTTTGCGATGCAAAGGTAAAGAGTTTTTTTGTTATCTCCAAATTATCTTTGGAAAAATTACAAAATTATGTTTCTTTCACCCGTTCTTCTCTTTTTTCAGCCCTTTCCTGCGGCCTTTTGCGCTGTTTTTCATGCGTTTTAGACGCTTTTCAGACGGCAAGCGATGTGAAGAAAAGACACGGCCGGAGACTCTCGGTGGGGTCTCCGGCCTTGCTGTCAGATGTTTCTTCTATGTGAGGAGAGACGTTCAGGCTGCCTGATTCTTGCGTCTTCTATATTCTACCACGCCGCCCAGGATGATGGCAAGGGCCAGAATGGCATAAGCGGCATAGGCAATATCTTCGGTCACCGTGATGCTCTTGGGGTGGAAGGTGAGCACGATGTCGTGCTTGCCCGGAGCTACATTCAGAGCGCGCAGCGTGTAATCGGCACGTCCTATCTCTGCCGGCTTGCCGTCTACAGTAGCCGTCCACTCCGGATAATATATCTCAGAGAACACCACGATGCCGCCGTTCTTTGAGCTGGCTGTGTAGTGCAGCTCGTCAGGAGCATAGCTTGTTATCTTCACCACGGCCGTTGTGTCGTTGGCCTTGCTTTGTCCCAGCACGCCCTCAAACTTCTTGTCGGCCACTGCCTCATGCCTTAAGTCGGTGTTGCCCAGCGCGCCCAGCTCGGCATCGGCATTGCCCACGTAGGTTACCTTGTTGACAAACCATGCGTTGCCCAGGGCATAGGGGTTGGCCATAGCCATGGTCTTGCCACCCTGCAGAGGCAGTATGAAGTACTTGGCATTGAGCATATTGATTACTCTGAAGGCGTTTTGCCCGTCAACAGCCTGCATGTTGCCGCCTGCCTTAGCTATGGCGCTCATGCCGCTTTGCATCTCTGGCGCGATGTAATGGTCGATAAGGTCTTGATAGCGCATGAGCTTGGCGGGATGATAACCACCCAGGCTCTTGTGGAAATAGGATGTCTCGTTCTCGTTAAACGTATTGGAGGCGAAGTTCAACACACGATAGTCAAGGCTCTTATCCTTGAGTATCTGCCTGTCGGCATCGCTCATCTGCACGGGATTTTCTCTCTCGCTCTTGTTGACAAACATGCTGTCGTTGAGGTAGCGCTTGTCTATTTGCCACAAATCCACCAGGCACAGCGCCAGGATGATGCCCGTCATGTAGGGTGCCTTGAGCCATTTGGCCTTATAGCACAGCAACACGGCCAGGCCCAGGATGATGAATACGAGCGAGCGCAAGGCGTCGCTGGTGACCAAAGCCTCACGCATACTGGTCAGACTACCCGTAATCATGTTGAGCACATCGGGCGTCATGCCCTGTATACTGCTAAGCATCTGACGCTCTTGTTCGGTGACAAAGGGCGACATAAAGCCCGGAGCTATGGCCAGGATCAGTGACACGCCGCCGGTGAGTGCAAAGCTTATCCACACAAACTTCATCTTCTTGCTGAGCAATTCGGGCTGGTCGATGATGGCCTTGAGCGTCAGCGCGGCCAGCAAAGGAATGGTAAATTCGGCTATAACCAATATGGAGGCTACCGTACGGAACTTGGCATACATGGGCACATGGTCGATGAAGAAGTCGGTAAGGCCCATGAAGTTCTTGCCCCAAGCCAGCATTACGGACAATAAAGTGGCAGCCAGAAGGGCCCACTTCATAGGTCCTCTGACAATGAACAGACCTAATATAAATAAGAAGAGCACGAAGGCGCCTACGTAGACGGGGCCGCTTGTGCCCGGCTGAGAGCCGAAGTATTGCGTCAGACCGTCGTAAATGCCCGGCAACATCTGCTCTACCTGCGGGTTAGCCTTCTTCATGGCCGTCTCGCTCTGGCTCAATGGCACCGAAGCACCACCCTTGGCGTTGGGCACCAACAGCGTCATGGTCTCGTCGATGCCGTAGCTCCAGTTGGTGATATAGTCGCGGTCGAGACCCGAAGTGGCTTTCTGGGCGCCCCGGGCCTGCTGTGTGAGCTCGCTCTTGCCGCGCATGCTCTGCTGTGAATATTGCCACGTGTGATACAAGCTGCTGGCGTTGAGGGCCAGACCGAGCAACGCGGCCATAACACACACGCCCGTAGCCTTGAGAAATTGGGGCAAACGGTGGGTCTTGATGGCCTGAGCCAGGAAGGCCAGCACCATGAACAGCATGACGTAAAGGAAGTAATAGGTCATCTGCACGTGGTTGGCCTTAATCTCAAAAGCAGTGAAGAGGGCTGTGACAATGAAGCCCCAGAGATATTTACCTCTGTAAGCCAGCACCACGCCCGCTATCATTGGCGGCAGGAAAGTGAGTGCCTGAACCTTCCAGCCATGGCCTGCGGCAATGATGATAAGGAAATATGACGAGAACGCCCAGGCCACGGCCCCCGCTGCGGATAGCACTTGCTTCAGGCCGAAGGCTCGCAAAAGAATGTAGAATCCCAGCAAATAGAGAAACAGCCAGCATACGTAGTCAGGCAGCCCAAGCTGATATACCTTCATCAAAAAGGTCAACCCGGAGTCTGACTTATACGAGGGTGAAATCTGATAAGTGGGCATTCCGCCGAAGATGGAGTTGGTCCAACGGTAGTCCTTGCCTGTTAGCTCACGATAATGCTGCAGCTCAGCGCCCGCGCCTACGCCGGCTGAGGCATCGTGCTGAAACAATATCTTGCCCTGAGAAACGGGCACAAAGAAGTAAGCAAAAGCAATCAGGATGAAAAATACCACGGCCGCAAGGTCGGGTAAGCATTTCTTCAAATTATTCATATTTCCTTATTTATGATTTACCATACAGGCCACAAAATTACAAAAAATATTTATTCCCTAACCATTAATACTCAAACTTTTATTAATTTTGCAACATGAAAATCGTTATTCTCGTTGCCATGGACAAAGAGTTCAGGCAACTCAAAGGTCTCCTGGACGGCGCAAAGGCCGAGGAGCACAGCCATTATGTTTTCGTAAAGGGCACCATGGGCAAGCATGAAGTGACGCTCATGAAGTGTGGTATAGGTAAGGTGAACGCTGCCGTGGGCGCTACCGTGGCCATAGAGGCCTACCGCCCCGACCTGGTAGTGTCTAGCGGATGTGCCGGAGGTGCCGACACCACACTGCATGTGGCCGACTGTGTGGTGGCTTCGGCCTGTGCCTATCACGACGTTTATTGCGGTTCGGAGGTAACCTACGGCCAGGTAATGGGTATGCCGGCCACCTTTGTCACACCGCAGAACCTCGTAGAGAAGGCTCTGGCCCTTAACAACGAGCCTGCTGAGACACGGCTGCCGCACGTGAGAAGCGGACTGACCGTGACGGGCGACTGGTTTGTTGACTCGCGTGAAAAGATGCAAACCATCATCAATAACTTTCCTGATGCCACGGCGGTAGACATGGAGAGTTGCGCCATAGCACAGGCCTGCCACATTATGAACGTACCTTTTGTGTCGTTCAGAATGATAAGCGACGTGCCACTTACCGACCATCACGCCGGTCAATATTTTGATTTTTGGGAAAACATAGCACAATATAGCTTTGAAGTGACACGACATTTCATTGAATCATTATAATTCATTAAACGATATGAACAAGATACCTAGTTTCACCATCAACCATGAGCGTTTGCTCAGAGGCATCTACGTGAGCCGCAAAGACGCCGTAGGCGCTGAGACCATCACCACATTCGACATACGCATGAAGGAGCCCAACCGCGAGCCCGTGCTGCATCCGGGTGCCTCACACACCATAGAACATCTGGCCGCCACCTTCCTTCGCAACGACGAAGAGTGGAAAGACCGCATTATATATTGGGGACCCATGGGTTGCCTCACGGGCAACTACCTTCTGGTAAGGGGCGACTATGAGAGCCGTGACATCGTAGACTTGATGCGCAGAACGTTTGCCTTCATAGCCAACTACGAGGGCGAGGTGCCGGGAGCCGCACCACGCGACTGCGGTAACTACTTGCTGCACGACCTGCCCATGGCTAAGTGGGAGGCCCGCAAGTTTCTTGTTGAGGTGCTGGAACGCATCACGCCGGCTCAGCTAAACTATCCCACCGAATGAGCCTGGTGACATTCGAGCATCTGAATACACCATTTATATATATAGTAAAAGTGCGGCCATAATACAACGGTCGCACTTTCTGTATACTTAATTATAAAGAAGAATCGCTAAAAGCTGAGTTATTGAAGTTCAACACATTAGCTACAACTTCGTAAAAGGGGCCTTTTTAGCTTGTAAAAAGGCCCTTTTTACAAGGCAAAACAGGCACTTTAGCCTTTCAAAATGCCCTCTTTCACAAA
>SAMEA3663054__coassemble_477_pt1 | contig 64916 bp, 49 predicted proteins | sample SAMEA3663054__metabat2_low_PE_005 | metagenome-assembled genome bin SAMEA3663054 (sample SAMEA3663054) | pig gut metagenome | biome: pig gut; feature: pig-associated habitat; material: faeces | place: France | collected 2012 | reverse complement strand
GCTATGAACTTCTGTCCCTTCGGGACGTGCTGGTTTGACTTTCGACACACCCTCTTTGTGATTTTTTTAAGAATCAGGGAGTTTTGACACACCCTCTTACAAGTTGAGTGTGGTTTAATAGCATTGGGACATTTATTTCATGTAGGGAGCAATCCATGGAGCATCCACATCCTTGTTCATCCAATCAACACTCGATGCAGAGTGCGACCCTTTAGGTCCATCCGCACCAACGATCGTAATAATGTCGCGCCAAACACACCCATTTGTAGTGACCGCACCTTGTAACGGCAAACAAGCAGCGTGCGCCAATCGATTGTAAAGAACATCCAGTGCGGGATGAAGACCGATGTATAGAGCATATCCCTTTGTTGTTGAATGCTGAACAAGTTTGCGGACGGCCACAAAGGGCCGCCCCTGCATGGGATGTCATTGAATGTTCGTTGGTGCCTGGACATCGGAGCATCGTCCAAGCCTAGTGTTGGCCGACACAAGGCACGGCCACCATGATGAAAAATAATTGGTATTGTGCTTGCTGCACGTGGATGTTGGCCGGCACAAGGCACGGCCACTACTTTTCAAAAGAGGCGGCATTTGGCCCAGAGACCGAGGGGCATAAACGCAAAAGAGGAACACCCAAGCGAATATTCCTCTAATAATAAAGTCGGGATTAGGGCGGCCTTTGGCTCAGAGACCAAGGGGTATAAACAGCAAAAGAGGAACACTTTTTTAGCATTCCTCTAATAATAAAGTCGGATTAGGGCGGCCTTTGGCTCAGAGACCGAGGGGCATAAACAGCAAAAGAGGAACACCCAAACGGATATTCCTCTAATAATAAAGTCGGATTAGGGCGGCCTTTGGCTCAGAGACCGAGGGGTATAAACAGCAAAAGAGGAACACCCAAGCGGATATTCCTCTAATAATAAAGTCGGGATTAGGCGACTCGAACGCCCGACCCCTACGTCCCGAACGTAGTGCGCTACCAACTGCGCTAAATCCCGAAGCCTTTAATAGCGACTGCAAAGGTACATTAATTTTCTGAAACACGTGCATTTTTTAATCAAATAATTTATCACGTGCCATTATATCATAGCCCGAAAGGCAGTCGCCACTATTGTTACAGCAATTGAGGAAGCTCAAAAAGCTTGATGCTGTTAGAGCCTTTTATCAATATGTAATAGCCTTCCGGACGGTTTTCGGCTATGGCCTTCTTCACCTCCTCCACATCATTAAACTTACGGAAGGGGCATTGCGTCTTGGCAAACTCGCTGCCCACCAGCCATACCTCATCCAACGAGCAGGCGGAGATGGCATCCACCAATTTCTGATGTTCCTCGGCCGACACGTCGCCCAGCTCCTTCATATCGCCGAGTATGGCCATCTTGGGGCTCACCTGCATGTCACGGAAGTTGGCCAAAGCAGCCTGCATACTTGTAGGGTTGGCGTTATAGGCATCCACGATGAGCTTGTTGTGCGCCGTCACGGTGAGCTGCGAGCGGTTGTTGCTGGGCTTATAGCCCTCCAAAGCCTCGTTTATCTGCGCAGGAGCCACGCCGAAGTGCAGACCAACAGCAATAGCTGCCAGCATGTTGTCGATGTTATAAGCGCCGATGAGTTGTGTCTGCACCTCATAAACCTGCGGTTCGCCCTCAACGCCCCAGCTGAACTTGAGGAACGGCGCGCAGCTCGTCACGGTGCCACGCACGCGTCCGTCATCGCCCGTACCGTAGCTCTCTATGCGCGACAGCTCGCGTTGGCGCGCCATGTCTACAAGGTTTTCGTTGCTCTCATTGAGGAACACGAGTCCGTTGTGCGCCTTCAAGAAGTCGTAAAGCTCACCCTTTGTGCGCTTCACCCCCTCAAAAGAGCCGAAGCCCAACAAGTGAGCGCGCCCCACGTTGGTGATGAGTCCGCACGTAGGCTCAACATATTCCACCAGCTTCTTGATGTCGCCCGGATGGCTGGCGCCCATCTCCACCACGGCAATCTCATGCTCCGGAGCCAGTCTGAGCAGCGTTTTGGGCACACCCACGTCATTATTGAAGTTAGCCTCTGTGTAGAGCACGTTGTATTTCTTGCCCAGCACGGCCGACACAAGTTCCTTGGTTGTTGTCTTGCCGTTGGTTCCCGTGATGCCCACCACGGGAATGGCGAACTGTCGGCGATGCTCTCTGGCTAGTTCCTTATAAGCCACCAGCGCGTCGTCTACCAGTATGTAGCGACTGTCGGAGGGCACAAAATAGTCCTTTTCATCGATAATAGCATAGCTGCATCCCTTTTCCAAGGCAGATGCGGCAAAGCGGTTGCCATCAAACGAGGCACCCTTCAGCGCGATGAAGATGCTGCCCTCGGGGCACACCCTGCTGTCGGTGGTCACCACGGGGTGCTGCTTGTAAATCTCGTAAATGTCTGTTGCATTCATATCACTGTGTAGTTTTTGCTGCAAAGTTACAGCAATCCTCTAACAAAACAAAATGCGCCGGCGCCTTTTTCTGCTTTTTACCCCATTCCTTGCCACCGCCGGTAAAGGTTTGTGCGCTGCACCCGGGCGCCACATCCGGGCGTATGGAAGTGGCCGCGAGCCCTATCAGAATATGTTAAAAAAAATATCTCTTTGTCAAATAATTACCTTTCAGGGCTTTCGAATTGCTCTTTTATGATTAACTTTGCCCGTATGAAACCTTTTAACGACTATACTTTAAACATTCGCGGAAAGCTCTTCTCTCTCCGCGAGCCCGTGGTCATGGGCATTCTCAACGCTACACCAGACTCTTTTTACGCTGCCAGCAGAGTGCAAACTGCCGATGAAATCGCCAAAAGAGCGCACCAAATTATAGCCGAAGGCGGCAAGATGATAGACGTGGGAGCGTGCTCCACGCGCCCCGGAGGCGACGTCTGCACCGAAGAAGAAGAGATGGAGCGCCTGCGCAAGGCCCTGCCCATTGTGAGAGAGGCTGAGCCCGACGCGGTGGTGTCGCTTGATACGTTCCGCGCAAGCATAGCGCGCGAGTGCGTGGAGCACTATGGCGTGGACATCATCAACGACGTGGCGTGCGGCGCAGACCCCGACATGTTCGGCACAGTGGCACAACTTCAGGTGCCCTACATACTGATGTCGCTGGACAGCAACACGCGCGACATCTGCATGACCTTTGCCCGCAAGGTGCAGGAGCTGCGCGACCTGAAGGCCAAGGACATCATCCTCGACCCCGGGTTTGGCTTCGGCAAAGACGTAAAGCAAAACTATGAGGTGCTGCGCAACATGGACAAGCTGCAGGTTTTCGGCCTGCCCATCCTGGTAGGCATGAGCCGCAAACGTATGATACACCAGTTGCTGGGCATCACAGCCAACGAGAGCCTCAACGGAACAACGGTTGTCAACACGCTGTCGCTGCTCAAGGGAGCCAGCATTCTGCGCGTGCATGACGTGAAAGAAGCCGTGCAGGCAACAACCATCGTAGACCAAATGCTGCAAGCATAAGACCTGTCAGCCCTACCGCATAACCCTTAACACCCAATAGCATGTTTTTTGAATTCGGCATAAAAGACTTTATCGACATTTTCCTTGTGGCGCTGATGCTCTTCTACATCTACCGCCTGATGAAAGAATCGCGCTCACTGAATGTCTTCATAGGCATCATGGTGTTCGTGCTGGTATGGCTGTTTGTGAGCCAAGTACTTGAGATGCGGCTGCTGGGCAGCATTCTCGACAAGCTCGTCTCTGTGGGTGTGATAGGACTCATCGTGCTCTTCCAGGAAGAGATACGCCATTTTCTCTACACCCTGGGAGCCCATCAGCACTTTCGGTCACTGCTCAAGTTCTTTCGCGAAGACGACAATGCCGAGGCCGACAAAAAGGCCATCATGCCTCTGGTGCTGGCATGTATGAGCATGGGCAAGAACAAAGTGGGCGCGCTCATCGTCATTGAGAGGGCCGCGCCGCTGGATGATATAGTAGACACAGGCGACTTGATAGACGCCAATATCAACCAACGGCTCATTGAGAACATCTTCTTCAAGAACTCGCCGCTGCACGACGGAGCCATGATTATCAGCAAGAAGCGCATCAAGGCAGCCGGTTGCATCCTGCCCGTAAGCCATAAGCAAGACATACCCAAGGAGCTCGGACTGAGGCACCGCGCCGCTATGGGCATCTCGCAGGCGTCAGACGCCATTGCCATTGTGGTGTCTGAGGAGACGGGACGCATCAGCGTGGCCATCAAAGGCGAGTTTCAGCTCAGGCTCTCAGCCGAACAGTTGGAGAGCATTCTTACTCATGAGATGACGGTGTGACGCAGTTGCGGTTGCGATATTCTTTAGGCGTCACGCCAAACTTGGCCTGGAACAGACGATAGAAGGTTTGAGTAACGGGTATGCCACAGTCTCTGGCTATACCTTCTATCTTGTATTTGGGATAATCAACGAGCAGCTTGGCAGCGTAATCCAGACGCAGGCTGTTGATATAATCGGGGAAAGACTTTCCTGAGCAAGCACGGAACAACGGAGCGAACTTGTTTTTCGGGATATGTACATAAGAGTCTAACAGTGTCCTCGACATGTCATGCCGGAGATAAAGCTTATGCTTCAGTATCACTGACTCCACCTTTTTAAAGAGTATTTCGTCGTTGCTTGTCATCAGAAAGACTATTTAGATTACGCTTTTATTGTGCAAATTTATGAAAAACAAATGTAAGTGAAGTATGTTTTTTTGTTTCTTTTATCGCAAAATTTCCTATATGTTATCACTTTAATTCACAAAATAAAAGTTTTTGTCGCAATATTTGCATGATAAGCCCATGAAACCTAAGGCGTAGCTAACATATTGTCAAAATCATCTTTTAAATATCTTAAATGTTCGCATACATCTTCGTTAAATACCGTTTTATCGAAACAAAAATCTTGTTAACACCTAGAACCATTGCGAAAAGTGGACTAATAAAAGTCAAAAGCAAGGAAAACGGGTGCAAATATAGCTTATTTTGTGTCGTAATATAAATTATTTTACATTGTATTATAATTTGTCTTACACGCCTTTTTGGGCTAAAACCGGCTATAAAAGCATTTTTCCAGAATGAAGAAAAAAAAGAATACCAAGATTGAAAAGCAAGAAGAAAAATTACACAAATCGTGCAAACAACTGTAAAGATTATTCGCATAAAAAATACGGAATGGCATGACACCGCGCAAGCCATGCCCCAAATGCGCTGAAAGCCAATAATTTTAGAAATTTTATCCGTTATATTCCGAACTATGCAGATTATTTTTTGTACTTTTGCAAAGTGTGACAAACACTGCTAATTTTCAATATACTAAATACAAATTATGGACTTATTAGAGCAAATTGTGGCGCGTGCTAAAGCTGACAAGCAGCGCATCGTGCTCCCCGAAGCTGAAGAGGAGCGCACCCTTAGGGCAGCAGACAAAGTTCTGGCCGACGATCTGGCTAACCTCATCCTTATTGGCAATCCTGACAACATACGCAAGGAGGCTGCTGAGTGGGGACTCTCTCACATCGACAAGGCTACTATCGTAGACCCGATGAACAACCCCAAGAGCGAGGAATATGCCGAGCTGCTGGCCGAACTGCGCAAGAAAAAGGGCATGACCATTGAGCAAGCCCGCGAACTGGTGACCAAGAACAACCTCTATCTGGGCTGCATGATCATCAAGACTGGCGATGCCGACGGACAGATTTCGGGTGCCCTCTCAACCACAGGCGACACGCTGCGCCCCGCACTGCAAATCATCAAGTGCGCTCCGGGCATCACATGCGTATCGGGTGCCATGCTGCTCATCAGCAAGGAGAAGCAATATGGCGAGAACGGTGTTGTGGTGATGGGCGACGTGGCCGTCACTCCTAACCCCACAGCCGACCAGTTGGCACAGATAGCTTACACCACGGCGCAGACCGCCAAGAGCGTGGCTGGCTTTGCTGAGCCCCGCGTGGCCATGCTGAGCTTCTCTACAAAGGGCTCTGCCAAGGACGCTAAAGACAAGGCTACGGGCAAGAGCGTGTATATCATAGACAAGGTGCTGGACGCCACCAAGCTGGCTAAGGAGAACTATCCTGAGCTGAAGGTAGACGGCGAACTGCAGGCCGACGCTGCCCTGGTGCCCACCGTGGCTGCCAAGAAGGCTCCGGGCAGCGACATAGCAGGCAAGGCCAACGTGCTCATAGCACCCAACCTGGAGGTTGGCAACATCGGCTACAAGCTGGTGCAGCGCCTGGGCGGAGCCATTGCCATAGGCCCCATCCTGCAGGGTATAGCACGTCCGGTGAACGACCTGAGCCGTGGCTGCTCTGTAGACGACATATACTATATGGTGGCCATCACCGAATGCCAGGCTCAAGACGCCAAGAAGGCATAACCGTAACAAACAAGAAACAATAGGAAAACAATAACAGAGAAATGAAGATATTGGTTTTAAACTGCGGCAGCTCATCCATCAAGTATAAGCTTTACGACATGAAGGACGAGAGCGTGCTGGCACAGGGTGGTGTAGAACGCATAGGCATAGACAACGCATTTATCAACGTGAAACTGCCCAATGGCGAGAAAAAGAAGATTATGCGCGACCTGCCTACTCATAAGGAGGGCGTAGCACTGGTGTTTGAGGTGCTGCTCGACCCCGAGATAGGCGCCATCAAGAGCCTTGACGAGATAGATGCCGTGGGCCACCGCATCGTGCAGGGCGGCGACTTATTCGAGAAGTCGTGCATCGTAACCAAGGAAGTGGAAGACGGCATTGAGAGCCTTTGCGACCTGGCTCCCGTGCACAACGCCGGCCACCTGAAAGGCATCAGGGCCGTAGACGCGCTCATGCCCAACACACCACAGGTAACAGTGTTCGACAACGCCTTCCATAGCACCATGCCCGACTATGCTTATCTCTATGCCGTGCCTTACGAGCTGTACACGAAATATCACGTTCGCCGCTACGGCTTCCACGGAACGAGCCACCGCTACGTGTCACATCGCGTGGCCGAACTGGAGGGTAAGGACATCAAGGACCTGAAAATCATTACCTGCCACATAGGCAACGGCGCGTCGCTGGCTGCCATCAAAGACGGCAAGGTGATTGACACATCCATGGGTCTTACACCGCTTGCCGGTGTGATGATGGGCTCGCGCTCGGGCGACATAGACCCCTCTGCCGTTACGTATATCATGGAGAAGCTGGGCAAGCAGCCCCAGGAGATGGCCGACTACCTGAACAAGGAGAGCGGCGTGCTGGGCATCAGCGGCGTGTCTAGCGACATGCGCGACGTGGAGAAGGCAGCACAAGAGGGCAACAAGATGGCCAGACTGGCTCTGACCATGTACAACTATCGCATCAAGAAGTACATCGGCTCTTACGCAGCTGCCCTGGGCGGCGTGGATGTCATTGTGTTTACGGCCGGCGTAGGCGAGAACCAAGCCTCCATGCGCGAGGGTGCTACCGACGGACTGGAGTTCTTAGGCATTAAGCTTGACAAGGAACTGAACAAGAAGGTGCACGGAACAGAAACCAAGATTTCGGCTCCTGACTCTAAGGTAGACGTGTGGGTTGTGCCCACCGACGAGGAAATCGTCATCGCACGCGATACACAAGAGCTGGTTATGAATGCTAAAAAATAAGTAATTTGTAACGAAATATAAAGAAAAGGTGGGGATTTTCTCCACCTTTTTTCGTATTTTTGCCAAACGAAACAAGCTACATCATGAAAAAGAACAAAATTGTTACATTCGGCGAGATTATGCTTCGCTTGTCGAAACCGGCCCATTGCAGGCTGTTTCAAGGAAGCACGTTCAAGGAGAACTATGGCGGCTCAGAGGCCAACGTGTCGGTTTCACTGGCCACGCTGGGCGACGATGTGGAGTATATAACACGTGTACCCGACAACCTGATAGGCACCAATGTGTGCCTGAAACTGAACGAGTATAACGTGAGCACTGCCCATGTGGTGAGAGGAGGCGACCGACTGGGAACCTACTTCTTTGAGGGTGCGGCTGCCATGCGCAACTCTTGCGTGGTGTATGACAGGCAAGATTCGGCGTTCTACAGCCTGCGGCCGGAGATGATAGACTGGCACCAGACCTTGCAGGGAGCAGGCATTCTGCACACAAGCGGCATATCGTGCGCCGTGTCGCAGGGGGCTCTCGACACGGTGATGGCCGCCATCAGCGCCGCCGAAGACGAGGGCTTGACCATTTCGTTCGACATCAACTATCGCAAGAACCTATGGAAATATGGCCGGAAGGCTGAAGATGTGCTGCCCGAGGCGTGCCGACATGCCGACATCATCTTCGGCGATCAGGGCGAATACGAGATACTCTCGGGCATGAAGCGCGTGCCTTTCACGGCCACTGACAGCAACTACAGCATGGACTTGGATGCCTTCAAGGCCTACTTTGAGGCTGTGCAGGCCCTGTACCCTAAATGCAAGAAGTTTGTCATGGCGTGCCGCAACCAGATAACAAGCAACCATCACACCCTCTCAGGACTAATCTATACCAACGGCAAACTATACTCCACACGCATCTATGACATCACAGAGGTGGTAGACCCCATGGGCGTTGGCGATGCCTTTATAGCCGCTTACCTACACAGCTACATGAAATGGGGCGACGACAATCAGCACTGTTTGGACTTCTCGCTGGCAGCCTCGGCTGTGAAGAACTCTATCGTGGGCGACTTTAACCTCGTAGACGAAGAGGAGATAAACCGCATCATGAACGATGATGATGAAGATTTTAAAATCTACGCAGAACTAGACTAATAAGCAAGAGAAAGGTGGAAATCTCACGACTTCCACCTTTCATTACTTGACTAAACTTAATCTACAAACCTGAGTTTTATAACATCTAACCCTATTGAAAAGGTGATTCAAACCAAAAACTAATCCATATTACCTAAACCAATACCTCTGATTTCTGTTGCAAAGGTAAGTCTTTTATTTGTAAGCATCAAATACTTTCAACGAAAAAGGCTTTTTTTTCAATGAAAATAACCTTTTTGAATGAAATTAAGAGGCATTTAGAGCTTTCGCTACTCATCATCTGTCTCTGCTCAAGTGGCTGAACCACTGTGGCATCAGGGTTGGCTCTCACCCTCAACATATTCCTCCAGAAACATGTGCTCGCCGTCGAAGACGGCATAGGTGAACTGCCATATCCAGTCGCCCAGTATCATCATGCGGGCACGACGGCTCAAGTTAAGGTCCAGCTCAATGTGCCTGTGCCCGTAAATAAAGTAGTCTATGTTGGGATGCGTCTTCATATACTGACGCGTAAAACGCACCAAGTACTCCTTGTTCTCGCCCATATAGGGCGCTTCTTTGCCATCGGCACGCTTCAGGCGGCTGTGCTTGGCCCACGTAAGGCCCAGCCACATACCCCAACGGGGATGCATGGCATTGAGAAGATGCTGACAGATGGTGCTGTGGAAGAGCTTCCTGAGCACTTTGAACTTCACGTCGGGGTCGCCAAGGCCGTCACCGTGCGCGAGGAAAAACACCTTATCGTATATCTCTGTTGTGAGTGGAGCACGGTGAACAATCACTCCGCACTCTGATTCCAGATAGCCATAGGTCCACAAATCATGATTGCCGGTAAAGAAATGCACCTCTACGCCCATGTCGGTAAGCTCTGACAGCTTGCCCAGAAAGCGTGTGAAGCCCTTGGGAACAACATATTTATACTCGTCCCAAAAGTCAAACATATCACCAAGCAGGTAAATGGCCGCGGCCTTATACTTGATACTGTCCAGAAAGCGCACCAGTCTGCGCTCCTGGGTTCGCCTATGCTGCAAGGCCAGAGAGCCCAGATGGGCATCAGAAAGGAAGTAGACATTGTGCCGCACGGCATCATGGCTTCCGCTCCAATGGCCTTGCTTTGATATTGAATTGCTACCTTCCATCATGCTACAGTTTAAGTGTTAATCGAAGCCCAGCTCTTCTCTGGCCTCTTCAGACATCATGCTCTGGTCCCAAGCAGGCTCGAACACCAGGTTCACATTGGCTTGCTTCACACCCTCAACACTCTCTATCTTGGTGCGAACATCCTCCAATATGAAGTCGGCAGCAGGACAAGAGGGGGCTGTGAAAGTCATATCCACATCCACAGAACCATCGTCTTTGACATCTATCTTATATATCATACCGAGGTCGTAGATGTTTACGGGGATTTCAGGATCATAGACTGTCTTCAGAACATCTACGATACGTTCTTCTAATTTTAGTTTTTCTTCGCTTGTCATGGACGTTACTTTTTTGCAAAGATACGATATTTTTCCATAAAACCATGCAATAAAGGCTTTTTTTCATGATGTGCCGTGGCGGCAAGGGCCTTGCTATGGGGCGGCAAGGAGGCTCTGGCTAAGCCAGACAACAGGCGCCGTCAGAACTCCACATAGGGCTCCAGACGTGCGATGGCCTCCGGAGGGAAGTCTTTCAACAGCCGTAGTTGCTGCAAACTTTTAAGGGGTCCGTGCAGCCTTCTGTAGTCGCAGATGTCTCTGGCCTGATAGAAATTGATGTAAGGATGGCGCCTCAGCTCATTGAGCGACAACTTATTGACATTCATCTTGCGCATGATGCCATTCTTGGCAACGAAAAACGGGAGGGCCTCATGGGGAAAATTGTCTATTTCCAACAACTGCCCCACGGCATAAAAGCCGCCCAGCCGCTCGCGATAACTCACAATGGCACGGGCCCACCCCGACCCTATTCCGGGCACTTTCTTGAGCATTGACGTATCGGCCAGGGCTACATTGACGTGTTCGCCGGCCTTTATCTTGATGGGAAAACGCACTGTGTCGCGGTCGTATTCCTTATAAGGTTTATGAGCATAGGTCGGTTCGTAGGTCTCTTGGGGTATCATGGAGGCGGCAGGCTCATAATCAGACGATATATGAATGTATGGCCGGAGCTCCATATACTGCTTTTTGGTGAGGCCGTAAAGGCGAGCAAAATCCTCCGGACGCCTGTAGATGCCGCCCTTCGACCTATACTTATAGATGCTACGCACCTGCCAGGGCTGCAAACCAAGCCTGAGCAGCTGAGCAGAATCGGCCGTGTTGGGGTCGAAGACAAACCGTTCAGCCCGCCGGGCCTCTCCTATCTGATAATAACCGCCCTTACTTCCGCTTCGCGTACCCCTGGATACGGATGCCGAAGAGAGCGAGTCGGTCTCTGAAGATGCCTTCATGGTGTACATTCTATCAGAGAAGAAGTACATCAGAAATATCAGAATGCAGATAACAGCCAGTAGGAAGAAGATGACTATTCGGTCGGTTTTGGATAGATAAAAGAATTTTATAAACATGGCATAAGGATATATTCAGGTTATAAGATGTTCATCAAAGCAAGTGCAACTGGTGAAGAAAGACGGCCAGGATGCACACGGGCGAAACTATCCTGACCATAAACAGCCACACCTTATATATATGTTGCGACACTGTTCCCCAGTTGGTAAACTCGTCTTTCACCAGTTTTCGGGGAGCCAACCAGCCCACCAGCACACACGTAAAGAACGATCCGATGGGCAACAGATAGTCGGATGTGAGATTGTTAAGGAAGTCCATGAGCGTGTCGCGGCCTATGCTCAGCCCTGGAACGGCTCCTACCGAGAGGGCGCAAAGCACAGCCAGCAGGCAGCACACGGCGGTTTCGATGGCTGCCGCCTTGCCTCTGGATATGGAAAACTCCTCACGAAAGAACACTGTACCTATCTCGTGCATCGATATGGTTGAGGTGAGCGCAGCCAAAACCAGCAACACATAGAAGGCCACCGAAACCAGATAGCCCACCAAGGGCACGCTGGCAAAAGCCTTCTGAAACACACTGGGCAGCGTGATAAAGATGAGGGCAGGCCCGCTGTCGGGGTTTACGCCCACCGCAAAAGCTGCCGGAAAAATCATCAGTCCGGCCAAGATGGCTATCAAAGTGTCTATCAAGGCTATCTGAACAGCCGTCTTCTGAAGGTTGGTGCTGCGCCCGAAGTAAGACGAATAGGTACAAAGGCACGCCGTGCCAAGGCTCAGCGAGAAGAACGACTGGCCCAAAGCGTCGATGACTATGCTTGAGTTGATTTGACCAAAATCGGGCTTCAGCAGAAAGGCTATGCCCCTCCCGGCTCCCGGAAGTAGACAGGAGGCTATCACTAAGGCCACCAGCAACACGAAGAATACAGGCATCAGCACGTTGCTAACCTTCTCTATACCATTGCGAACGCCCTTTACAACCACCCAATGGGTGATGAGTATGAAGGCAACAGCCATCAACGAAGGCCGCAGAAAGCCGCTGGAGAAATCACGAAAATAGCTTGTGGCCTGACTCAACCCACCGCTCACGCCCCCTCCTATGGACGCAAACATATATTGCAAGCACCACCCTGCCACCACAGAATAGAAGCTAAGGATGAGCATAGAGGTGAGCACGCCAAGGTAACCCAGCCAGCGCCAGAAGCCCGAAGGCGTTATACCGGCAAAGGCGCGGGCTGCATTAGAGGCTCCATGACGCCCCACCACAAACTCAGCCACCATACCGGGAATGCCTAAAAGCAAGATGCAGAAGAAGTAAACAATGAGAAATGCCGCTCCGCCATCGTGCCCCGTCATGTATGGAAAGCGCCAAATATTGCCCAATCCAACGGCAGAACCAGCGGTAACCAGGATGGTTCCCAAGCGTCCAAAACGTGCTCTTTCCTTCATATTACTTCTAATTTATACTTTAAAAGACATGCAACTGATGCAGGAAAATAGCCAGGATGGCCAGCGGACAGACATATCTCACCAGGAAGTAATAACATCCGAAGAGCTTGCCGTTAACCGTTCCCCAATTAGTAAACTCATCTTTCACCGTTCGCTTGGATATATACCAGCCCACGAAAAGGCTTGTAAGGAAGCCTCCGACGGGCAAGAATATCTGACCGGTTACAAAGTCGAAGGCATCGAAAAGCGTCTTGTCGCCTATCTGCAACACGCTGCCCTTACCCAAAGAGAGTGAGCACAAAGCGCCAATGAGCGAACAGCCAACGGTTACTATTGTGGCTCCCCACTTTCTGCTGATATGCAGTTCCTCTTGAAAAAAGGCCGTACTCACCTCATGAAGTGAGATAAGAGAGGTCAGGGCAGCCATGGTGAGAAGCACGAAGAACGAGAGCGAGATGACATAACCCAGTATGGGCATACTGCCAAACGCCCGTTCAAAGACGTTGGGAAGGGTGATGAAGACCAGTGACGAGCCGCTGTCAGGGTTCACGCCTACGGAGAACGCCGCCGGAAATATCATCAGTCCGGCCAGAATGGCGATGAGTGTGTCTATCGAGGCTATCTGCACTGCCGAGCCAGGCAGATTGGTTTGCCTGCTGAAATAAGACGCATAGGTGCAGATACATCCCATAGCAATGCTCAAAGAATAGAATGATTGGCCCAGCGCATCAAGAAAAACCTCGTGCGTAACCTTGCTAAAGTCGGGCTTAAACAGGTAGCTGATGCCCTTCATGGCATCAGGCAGCAGACACGAAGCCACTACTACGATAAGCAAAAGGATGAAAAGCAACGGCATAAGCATCTTAGAAGCGCGCTCTATGCCATTGCGAATGCCATGTATAATCACCATGTGCGTTATGCCTAATATAACTATCATCCACAGAATTGGCTTCCACGGGTTAGACGCAAAGTCGGAGAAATACTGCTGAAAATAGGTTGGCGAACCATTGAGGTGCCCCATGAGCGAGGCAAAAACATACTGGCAGCACCAGCCAGACACCACTGAGTAATAGCAAGTGATAAGAAATCCGGTGATAACACCCAGAAAGCCCACCCACTTCCAGGGTGTTCCGTTGGCCAACTTGGCATACGCTCGGGCCGTGTTTGAGGCCGCATGGCGACCTATGATGAACTCACTCACCATGCAGGGAAAGCCCATCAGTATCACGCAACCTATATATATAATAATGAAAGCGGCGCCTCCGTTGTGTCCTGTCATGTAGGGGAAACGCCAAACATTACCCAATCCCACGGCACCTCCGGCCGTTGCAAGTATCAATCCTAACTTGCTTCCAAAACTTCCTCGTTCTTGTTGTGACATAGAAACAATCTTTTAGATAGATGCAAAAGTACAAAATTTAGCGCTATTTACACCTAAACAGTTACAAAAAGTTACAAGAAAGCTATGATTTATTATTTTATTTAGCTTTTGTCTCTGTCTTTTCTATAATTCGGCATAATAGGTTGCGTCGGTCCAACAAGCGGCAGTCATCCTGCCCGAAGCCCTATCTGTAAGCTTCAGGCAAGGTATCTTTCCAGTTCTTATAAGGATTTTGGCGCATGTGCGAGTTGTAGAAGCGAGCGTCGCCCGTCACTTCCGGGCCGATGAAATCGGGCTTTTCGAAAGGTTCATCGGGCTTTTGCAGTTCCACTTCTGCCATCACGAGCCCCTCGTTGTCGCCATAAAACTCATCCACCTCAAAGGTATGGCTTCCGCTCTTCACCAAGAATCGTCGTTTGTCTATCACTCCCGGCGCGCACAACTCCATGAGATGGCGTGCCTCGTCAAGGGTTATCTCCTTTTCAAACTCATATCTTGATATGCCGTCACGCGAAGGTCCCTTGATGGTAAGGTAGGCTTTCGAGTCGCGTATGCGCACCCTGACCGTGTTGACAGCAGCAAAATAGCCCTGCACGATGTGGCTGCTGGCATAAGCCTGCGCCTTCCAGTCCATATCCTTACGCACCAAGAACTTTCTTTCTGTCTCTATACCGCTCATCCGTTAGCAAGCCATATTACATAAATCATATAAACGATAGCCAGCAAGAACAACACTCCGGCTATCCATTTAATCACGCGCTGAGCCTGCTTTTCCTGCTTTTGCTCGCGCTTGCTTCGGTTAGTTTTACTTCTTTCGCTCATAGTTTAAATTTTTATTAAGGTATTTACTGATTGTCATCTGTGGTAGGGAACTCCATCAGATAGGCTTTGATAAAGTCGTCTATCTTGCCGTCCATCACGCCATCCACGTCAGATGTCTGATAGTTGGTACGATGATCCTTCACCCGTCTGTCGTCAAACACGTAGCTGCGTATCTGACTTCCCCACTCTATCTTCTTCTTCGAGGCCTCTATCTTGGCCTGTTCCTCCATGCGTTTCTTCATGGCCCGGTCGTAGAGTTGGCTCTTCAAGAGCTGCATAGCCTTAGCTCTGTTCTTGGGTTGGTCGCGTGTTTCGGTGTTCTCAATGAGTATTTCCTCTTCCTCACCCGTATCAGGATCTTGGTATAGATACCTCAGTCGCACGCCCGATTCCACCTTATTGACGTTCTGACCGCCTGCTCCACTAGAGCGGAACGTATCCCACGACACGCGGGCCGGGTCTACATACACCTCTATGGTATCGTCTACAAGGGGCGTAACAAACACGCTGGCAAAGCTGGTCATGCGTTTTCCCTGCGCATTAAACGGACTTACGCGCACCAGACGGTGCACACCGTTCTCGCTTTTCAAAAAGCCGTAGGCATATTCACCGCCTTCAAACTTCATTGTGACGCTCTTTATGCCGGCCTCATCGCCTTCCTGCATGTCAGACACCGTCACTTTATAGCCGTGAGCCTCGCCCCAACGCATATACATACGCATGAGCATGGACGCCCAGTCCTGGCTCTCCGTGCCCCCGGCACCGGAGTTTATCTTCATGACACACTCCATAGGGTCTTCTTGCTGCCGCAACATATTGCGCAGCTCCAAGTCTTCTATGGCTTTAATGGCCTTGGCATAGTCGGCGTCAACCTCTTCTTCGGTCACCAGGTTTTCCTTATAAAAGTCAAAAGCCAGGCTCAGTTCGTCGGCCATCTGCTTCACTTCCTTATAACCTTTGAGCCATTTTTCTATGCCCTTCACCTTCTTCATCTGCTCTTGGGCGCGCTTAGGGTCGTCCCAAAAGTCGGGAGCCTGCGTGCGCAGTTGCTCCTCTTCATATTCTATTTTCTTTGCGTCTATATTCAGATAATGGTGCAAAGCCTCTGTGCGCTGCTCTACATCCTTCAGTTGGTCGGCTGTTATCATTCTTCGTACATCTTATCTATGACATCCTTAAAATTCTTGTTGATCACCGGTCGCTTCAGTTTCAGCGTATTGGTGAGCTCTCCGTTCTCCATGGAGAAGTGGTGGGCAAGCAGCGTGAAGCGCTTGATTTGCTCGTAAGAGGCCAGCTGCTGCTGCAGCGTCTCTATGCGCTCCATCATCATCTTGTGTATTTCCTTGCTGGCGCACAGGTCCTCTCGCGTCTTGAAAGGTATGTGATGCTCCGTGGCATACTCCTCCAGCAGGCGGAACTCCGGCACGATGAGCGCCGAAACAAACTTGCGCTGGTCGGCTATCACGGCTATCTGGTCAACATACTTGTCTACGAGCAGCTTGGCCTCCAGTGCTTGCGGCGCGATGTATTTGCCGTTAGAGGTCTTGAAGAGGTCCTTGATGCGCTCTTTCAGATATAGCTCTCCGTCTTTCAGATAGCCTGCGTCGCCCGTATGAAAGAAGCCGTCTGCATCAAAAGCCTTGGCATTCAGCTCGTCACGATGATAATAGCCGGGCGTGATACTGGCTCCTTTCAGCATAATTTCATCATTCTCTCCTATCTTTATCTGCACGCCGCTCAGAGGTCGGCCCACCGAACCTACGGTGTAAGGTTCGCCTACATGGTCGCACGACACGGTGGCCAGACTCTCCGTAAGGCCATAGCCCACAATCATGTTTATACCGATGGAATGGACAAATTCTTCCACTTGAGGCGACACCGTAGCACCTGCCGTAGGGAAGATATTAGGCTTTTCGAGCCCCAACTGTTTGCGCACAAGGCTCAGTATGGCCTTGTTCACCACGTTATATTCAAGCCTCAGCGCGAGGGGCGGGCGCTTGCCGCGGCTCAAGTAGTCGATGTTATACTTCTTTCCGACGGCCAGTGCATGATAGAAGATCTTACGTTGCACCTGGCTGGAGGCATCCATACGGGCCATAACGGCCACATATACCTTCTCCCAAAAGCGCGGCACAGACGACATGCTGGTGGGATGCGTCTCACGCATACTGTCTTGTATCTCTTTGGGATAGGTGTTCACAATGAGCTGGGCGCCCTCCGAGAGAGCCAAATAGGCCCATCCGCGCTCAAAGATATGGGTGAAAGGCAGAAAGTCTATCACCCTGTCTTTCTCGCCAACCGGCACACACTTGTCGTTATTTTCAAGCGCGGCATGATACTGTCCGTAGGTTAGCATCACGCCTTTGCTGTCGCCTGTGGTTCCGCTAGTGTACAGAATGTTGCACAAGTCATCATAGTTGGCCTCCTTCCACAGCTTTTCCACCTCCGGCTGACGGGGGAATCCCTCGCCCAACTTCAGGAAGTCCTCAAAGTAAAGGGCATACGGGTCGTGCGTGCTGATGCGCACGCTAGGGTCGAAGATGACGATACGTTCCAGCGAAGGACATAGGGCAAACACTCTGTGAGCCTTGTCATATTGCTCTTGTTCGCCCACAAACACTATTCTCACGCCGGCATCCTGTATCATGTATTGTATCTGCTGCTCCGAGCATGTAGCATAAAAGGGGATGGAGCACACCCTCACTCCGTAAGCGCCAAAGTCGGTATAAAGATACTGTACACAGTTTTGCGAAAACACAGCAATGTTTTCTTGCGGTTTGATGCCTAAGTTTAAGAGGGCATTTGACACCTGTTTCACTCTAACGGAAAACTGGTTCCATGAAACGGTCTTCCACTTCAGACTTCCGAAACTACGGAACGTAAGGGCTGGCTTAGTTCCATATTTCTTTGCCTGCTCATGAATTAGCACTGAGAGATGGCAATTTGTCTGCATAGTATAATGTGTGTTTTATTTATGCAAAGATAAAATAAAATAAGCAAAAAACAAAATTTTTTGTGTAAATTTGCGAATGCAATTCATCTCTACCAAGTACAATTTATGAAGAAACTATCAAAAAAATCCCATTTCATCGCAGTTATTTCGTTCCTTCTGAGCATCTCAGCCAGTGCGCAGACAGGCGTGCAAGCCCTGTCCGAAGCAAGTATTGAGCCCATTCAGGCACCCTTTGACATGCCACAGTTGCAAAGGCCTGCCATACCCAAAAGAAGCATCAGCATCACCCAGACGGGTGCCCGACAGGGCTCGCTCTGCACAAAGGCCATTGCCAAAGCCATAGACCGGATGGCCAAGAAGGGCGGCGGAACGGTCGTCGTGCCGCAAGGCAAGTGGCTCACGGGGCGCATCACGCTGAAGAGTAACATAGAGTTAAGAATAGAGAAGGGGGCCGAACTGCACTTCTCCGGCAACATCAACGACTATCTGCCGGCCGTTGCCACACGCAATGAGGGGGTAGATGTCATCTCGCTGGGGGCGCTTGTCTATGCCTATAAAGCCGAAAACATCGCCCTGACAGGCCAAGGCAAGCTGGTGGCACCGCCCCGCGACTGCCCCATCATGCAGCATGCCAAGGGCAGCATAGACGAAGCGCTGCAACAAATACCCTTCAATCAGCGGCTCTTCAACAGCACATCGACGGGCGTTTTCCTGCCCGTTTTCTTCGGACCGATGTATTGCAAGAACGTCATCGTAGAGGGGCTGACCTTCGAAAACTCGCTTTTCTGGAACCTGGTGCCCTGCTATTGCGAGAATGTAATCATTCGTGGGTGCACCGTATCGAGCAGAGGAATAGCCCGCACTGACGGCATCGACCTCGACTCGTCGCGCAACTGCCTCGTTGAATACACCACCTTAGACACTGGCGACGACTGTTTCACCCTCAAGTCGGGCCGCGGCATGGACGGAAAAATGAAGAACATGCCCACCGAGAACGTGGTGATAAGGCACTGTAAAGTGCTCTCTGGAGTGGGCGGAATAACCATCGGAAGCGAAACGGCGGCCATGATACGCAACGTATATGCCTATGACGTAACCATGAAGAGCCCTAGATACGCCTTCTACTTCAAGACCCGGAGGCCCAGAGGGGGCGGAGGAGAAAATCTATGGTTTGAGAACATCAAGGCAGACTCTACGTCACACACCGCCATCAACTGGGACATGCTGGGTTCAGCCACCTATGTGGGCCGACAGGCCGAACGCTTCTACAAGCCCGAAACCGATGTCCTGAAGCCCGTTTACCGCAACATCTTCTTCAAAGATATCACCATCAACAAGTGCCCCGCACTCATCAAGGCCAAAGGGTTGCCCGAATCGCCCATAGAGAACGTGAGCTTCGAGAACCTGCAAGCCGACAATCACGACATCAGTTTGCAGGATGTGGGCAAGTTTTCGATGAAATGGGGAAAAACAAACGATAATAACCATGAATGAATATCCATCACACACCCATGAAGCAGTTGCCTTGCTGAGCCGTCTCATCACCATTCCCAGCATCAGCAGGGCAGAGAAAGAGGCGGCCGATGCCTTGCAGGCATACCTCGAAAAGTGCGGTCTTGCGCCCAGACGTGTGGCCAACAACGTGTGGTGCACAGACCCTCTGTATGACAAGAGCCGCCCCACGGTGCTGCTCAACGCGCACATCGACACGGTGAAACCGGCCGCCTCATGGACCAAGAAGCCCTTTGAGGCCACGCTCGAAGACGGAAAGCTCTACGGATTGGGCAGCAACGACTGTGGCGGCGGATTGGTTTCACTGCTCCAGGCTTATCGCATCATGCTCGACAAGCCACGTTGCTATAACCTTATATATTTGGCTTCGGCCGAAGAAGAGGTGTCGGGCAAAAATGGCATCAGCCTCATCCTGCCCGCTCTGCCCCCCATCAGCGTAGCCATCGTGGGCGAACCCACGGGCATGAAGCCCGCCATAGCAGAAAAAGGACTGATGGTTCTCGATGTCATAGCGCACGGCAAAGCGGGTCATGCCGCACGCAACGAAGGCGTGAACGCTATCTATGAGGCTCTCGACGACATGCTCTGGATACGTGACTACAGGTTTAAGAAGACGAGCCCACTGCTGGGTCCGGTGAAGATGACGCTCACTGTGATAAACGCCGGCACGCAACACAACGTGGTGCCCGATGAATGTAGGATGCTGGTAGACGTGAGAACAAACGAGATGTACACCAATCAAAAGGTGTACGACATCATCAAGAGCCACCTCAAAAGCGAGGTGCGGGCCCACTCCTTCAGGCTCAATTCATCACACATAGACCCTCAGCACCCGCTCATCAAGCGCTGCCGAGCCCTAGAACTGGAGCCTTTCGGCTCGCCCACCCTATCCGATCAGGCCCTCATGCCCTTCCCTTCGTTCAAGCTGGGGCCCGGAAACTCGGCCCGCTCACATGCTGCCGACGAGTTTATCAAGCCTGACGAGATAGCCGAAGCTATATCACTGTATGTCAAGCTGTTGCAAACGCCCGAGTAAAATAGCCCTTTTTAGGAGTCAAAAGTGCCTGTTTTGGCTCCTAAAAAGCATGGTTTTACAACGCTAAAATCAACTGCCGAGTTGATAACGGAGTCTGTCTCAATGGGCTTATAGAGGAGATAGTCGAGCTGCGTGGTCAACAAGGCATAGTAAGCGGCATCAGATTGGCGGGTAAGGCCCATCATGGCAACCTGCCTCAACACTGCTTGCGCCTCGCTGAAACGACGTTGCTGCAACAGTGAGTCGGCTTGTTCCAGGGCCTGCTGGGTGTGACTGCGGCCACATCCGGCCAACATCACAACCACAAGCCCTACTAACAAGCATATCACCCTCATTATGACAGATGATTAAGAACGTTTAGTCATCATCCAAGAGGATTATCTCAGCCAGGCTTCCGGGTTGAGCTTAGATGTCTCCTTGCGCAACTGGAACTGCAGAATGCCGTCATTGCCCACCGTGCCGATGGTCTGATAAGCGCCCACTTTGCGCCCTCTGCCCACGCTAACCGACTTGAGGTTGCAGTAAACAGAGATGTAAGCACCGTGTCTAATCATCACCACCATGGTGCCAGAGAAGCCAAACACGGCACTCACCTCGCCTGCATAGACGCTGTGCACGGCACCTCCGGGGGCACCCTTGATGCTTATGCCGCTGTTAGAAAGCTGCACATTGCGCAGTCCTTGCACATGATACTGTCCGAAGTGGCTCACGATACGCCCTGCAAGTGGCATGGGCAGACGCCCGCGCTGGTTGGCAAAGCCCCCCGTAGCACGCATATCCTCGCTGCTAAGGTCCATTCTGGCCATCTCTTGTTGCTTCTTTGCCTGAGCCTCGGCCCTTGCCTGACGCTCTCTGTCGGCTGCTGCCTTGCGCTCAGCGGGCACTCTGGTTTCCTCAGCCTCACGTGCTTTCTGCTCGGCACGGGCCTTTTCAGCTGCCGCAGCGGCTGCCGCACGTTGCGCAGCCTCGCGTTCAGCTTGCTGTCTGGCCGTTGCTTCACGCTCAGCAGCCTCTCTTCGTGCTCTCTCGGCGGCCTCGGCAGCCCTCCGGGCTTCCTCTCTGGCTCTCGCCTCACGCTCTTTAGCCTCCTGAATGCGCCGCGCGTTCTCTCGTGCAGCGGCAGCTGCGGCAGCGCGTTTGCGTGCCAGCTCTTCCTGATAACGGCGCTTTGCGGCAGCACGGGCAGCAGCCTGAGCCTTCGCCTCAGCCGCAGCACGGGCGCGGGCCTTTTGTATTTCAACAGCAATAAGCCTGTCTATCTGCGCGTTAAGAGCCTGTTGCTTCTTTCGTCTCTCGGCAATCACGCCTTGCAGAGTGGCCTGCTCTTGCTGCAACGAGTTCACTACATTCTGCTGCTCAGCCTTCTTTGTCTCCATCTGAGCATGTACCTGACGGTTCTTGTAGAGCAAGGTATTCTTGTTGCCACGCACCGTTTCCAACTGCTTATGCTTGTTGTCTACCTGCGCTTGCTTGGCTTGCAGCAGCTCACCTTGTGCTCTTTGATACTTGGCATACTCGCGCACGAACCTCAACCGGCGGTACATCTGCGTGAGATTCTTGGCACTGAAGATGAACATCAGCTTGTCTTGAATGCTGCGATGGCGCGACATATAGCGCATGGAGCGTATAAACTTAGCTTTACGTTCGCCTAACTGAACCTCCAAAGAAGAGAGTTGGCCCTTCAGAATGCCTATATTGCCGTCCAGATGCTTGATATCAGCCTGTATATGATCGATGGAATGCTGGTGATTGTCTATCTCTGTGTTGAGCTGTACAAGGTTTTGGAGTCGCTTTTCCACGTCAGCCTTCTTGGCATTCAGCTCTTTTTCCTTGTCATGAATTTCTTTTTGCAGCTTAGAGCGCTCGCTCTGCAAGCCCTTTATCTCAGCCGTAGTCTGCCATTTCACGGCATTCTTTTTGGTGTTTCGGCCCGTAGCGCCCTTTCGTTGAGCCTTAGTCCGAGCATGAGCCTGCTGCTTGGCAGGCTTTTTACTAACAGTCTGAGTCTGCTTGGCCTTAGCGTGAGCCTTCTTAACCTTAGCCTGCTGGGCGAAGGGAGCCATGCAAAAAGCGAGCAACAAAAATGTGATAAGAAAACGTTTCATGCCTAGAGTTTAGTTATTTTGGCCAGAATGTCCTTTACATCCATTGGGGTATACTTTTCAGGCACGGCGGTCTGTGCCTCCCAACTGTCTGAAGTATTCACTTCACTAACACTGATATTGAGTTGTGCCTCGCGCTTTTTCTGCGTTGCCGTGGTTGAAACGGCAATGTTTTGAGCATACGGATATTGCTTTGAACCCAGGGGTTTGAAGTCAGAATAAGTCCATTTCATCGAGGAAGTGCCATGTTCCTTACTGCTGTAAGCAATGTCTGCCTCCTGAATAATCCCTGTCTGGCCGTCGGCCAACCACTGGTAGCTCATCTTATCGCGTGACAGTTGCACCGCCTTGCATTGCAGTTGGGCGCTGTCTCTCACGCTATAGTCTTCTAATGCAGCCTCGCCCACTCTCTCTTTGCCCGGCATGAAGAGCTGATTCCAGAACAATGCCTGCAGCGAATAGAAGTTAAGACCGTTGTCGCGCAAGAAGTCCACCTTATTATAATCGGCCTTTACATACTCCTTATGCAGTCTGTCGATAATCAGCACATAGTCTGGCGTGAGCTCCATGCGTGCCACCTCAATGCCCAAGATAGGGGCCAGAAACTGCAATCTGATTACCTGGTCCTTGCGCAAGCGCACTTGTCCGGGCACCGTGATATGGTTGTCGCCCGCCTGTATGCTCATCGTGACGCGCGCCACGATGTTCTTCTGATAGAGTGCGTTGTCTGAAACCTTCTGCACAAAGGCCAGTTGCTCTTTGTCATTATGCTTCTGCTTGCTAGCCTCCACCTTTGACTGGCCCCCCTGATGAGCCACTACGGCCTTGCTCGTAGAGCAGGCACAGCAGGCCATGGCGAGCAAAGCAGCCGGCAATATATTCTTCATTCTCATTCCTTAATATATTTCTTGAGTTTTATCTTCTTTTGCAACACAGCGTTGTCCTTATTCTTTTGCAGCGCTTTCTGCCAATAATCAAGAGCCTTAGCCGTATCTCCTGTCATGGCATATATATCCCCCACGTGCTCCAGCACCAGTATATTCTCGGCGCTGTCGCGCGAAAGGGCGTGCTCGATGTATATCTTTGCCTGCTCATAACGGCCCTGATTGAAGAGCACCCAGGCATAAGTGTCGAGGTAAGTGCAGTTGTCAGGCTCAGCCTTAATGGTTTGATAGCTCATCTTCTCGGCCTTATCGAGGTTCCGGCCCAGCATACAGAGGTTCCAGGCATAGTTGTTCATGCAGCCATAGTTGTCTGGTTTCCACTGCAAACAGCTGTCGTAAGCGGCGAAGGCATCCTTATAGAGCTTCTTTTCGTATAAGATATCGCCCATGGTAGCATAGAAATCAGACACGAAGTCGGCGTTGCTGCCTTTGTTGATTTGGCTAACGCCCTTCTTAAAGGTCTCCAACGCCTCGGTGTCTTCACCTTTCTTATATTGTGCCATGCCCTGGAAGTAGTAGAATATCATCTCGCTGGGGCTGTATTCTTGTGCGGGCTTGCACAAATCTATCACCTTATCATATTCCCCTTTATCCCAAGTATACCTGATAAGCTCAAATCTGGCGCTCTTGTTTTCGGGTTCCACCTCCAGCGCCTGCCTGTAAACGTCGTTTATTTGTTCCTGTGGCATCTTCTTAAGCGTCATATATGCCGCCTTGAGCATATACAGATCGCTGGTCTCGTGCTGCCCTTGCAGAGCCAGGTTCATCAGTTCCAGCACCTTCGTACTGTCTTCTCCGCTCTGCGCGGCCTGCGAAACAACCTGCCTGAGCAGCGTTGCCTTGTTGTCGTCGCCCGTATTAGGACTCGACAAGAGATGCCTCAGCAGCTTGTCGGCCGCGTCGTTTTGCGACAGCGACTGATAATAATCGTACATCGAGAGTTGCGCCGAGAGATTGTCAGGCTCCTGCTTCAGCACGTTGTGATAAGCTTTCAGCGCCTGCTTGGGCTTGCCGTTCTGCAGCAGCCAGTTGCCCATCATGACCTGATAGTTGAGGTCTAGCGGATGCTTCTCTACCAAAGCCTGCAGCTCGGCCAGCTCTTTGCTGGGCTGTCCCTGCTGCTCATACACCTGCATCTTAGACAAAGAGATTTGCTCGCTGCTGCCTTCCAGCGTCTCCATGCGGTTGAGCACGTCTATCATCTTGTCGTAGTTGTTCTGCATGGCATAGAGTTGCAGCATGATGTGTAGCACGTCTGAGCGGTCAGACTGCATCTTGCACAGCTCCTCATAGGTAGAGAGCGCCTTGTCGAAGTTCTTTTGCGTAATGTAAAGCTGGGCCAGCCGCTCTTTATAAAGGGCGTTGCTCTTGTCTAAAGCCGATGCCAGCTCGAGATGACAACGCGAGAGCGAGTCTTTATGAAGGTCTACATAATAGCCCGCCAGATGATAATGAGCCTCTGCCGCCTTGGGATTGATGGCCGCTGCGTGGCGCATCAGGTCGAAGGCAGCCGCGTAGTCGCCCTTCTGTTGTTGTATCATCGACTGCAAAAAGAAGTAGTCGTAGCGGCGCAGCATATTGCGCGTTGACTCTTGCTGCGAGGCTTGCGCGGTGCTGTCGGCGCCATGTGTCTGCGCAAAGACATGCACAGGCGCGAGTGATGTCAAGCCCACGGCGGCCCAGAAGCACGCTGCCACAAGCGGCGTATGCGCAGTTATGTATTGTATTTTCTTTCTCATAAAACTCATTTCAGACCGGTATGGCCGTAGCCACCCTCGCCTCTCTCTGTTTCATCCAGCTCATCCACCACGCTGAAGGCCACCGTTTCGTGGCGTGCCACCACCATCTGGGCGATGCGCTCGCCATCGTTTATGACGAAGTCTTCGGCCGAAAGATTGATTAAAAGCACACCCAACTCACCACGATAGTCGGCATCTATGGTTCCGGGAGCATTGAGCACGGTGATACCATGCTTCAGAGCGAGCCCGCTGCGGGGCCTTACCTGCGCCTCAAAACCGGCGGGCAAAGCGATGTGAAGTCCTGTGGGTATGATGCGGCGCTCCATGGGCCGGAGGGTAACGGGGCCATCCAGATTGGCCCGAAGATCCATGCCCGCGCTCTGGGGCGTGGCATAGGCGGGCAAGGGCTGATGGCCTTTGTTCACTACTTTTATCTGTATCATAGTGCAAAAATACGCATTTCCCGCCATAAAAACGCATTTTTCTAATCAAAAAGAGCTAATTTAGCCAATTTTACATTACTTTTGTCGCCGGCCGCAACCATTGGGCCAAGGCAGAGAAACAAAGAAGCAAGAAAATGAACTGGCAGAAATTGATATCTAACATGCGGCTCGGGCAGGAGCACAAGCACCCCGAACGCCACGACGACAGGTCGGAGTTTAAGCGCGACAGCGACAGGCTGATATACTCGGCACCCTTCAGACGACTGCAAAACAAGACGCAGGTGTTCCCGCTTCCGGGCAGCATCTTCGTGCACAACAGGCTCACCCACTCCATCGAGGTATCGTCGCTGGGCAAGTCGCTGGGCGATGATGTGGCTCATTTGCTCATTCGCCGGCACCCCGAACTGGCCGGCACGCTGTTTGAGGAGATAGGAACCATCGTGCAAACAGCCGGTCTTGCCCACGACATGGGCAACCCTCCGTTTGGCCATAGCGGCGAGACAGCCATACAAGCATACTTTCTTGAGGGCAACGGAGCGTTCTTGCAAGAGCACGTGAGCGCGCCTTTCTGGAGCGACATCACGCATTTTGAGGGCAACGCCAATGCCTTCAGGCTGCTCACCCACCGCTTTCAGGGCCGTCGCGAGGGCGGTTTCGTGCTCACCTACCCCATGCTGGCAAGCATAGTGAAGTATCCTTGGGAGTCGGCAGCGGCAGGCAAGAAGCGCAAGTTCGGCTTCTTCTACACAGAGAAGGCCATTTATGAGCGTATTGCCGATGAATTGGTCATTTTAAAGCTACAAACTCAAGATGGAAAGGTGCGCTATGCACGCCATCCACTGGTTTATCTCATGGAGGCAGCCGACGACATTTGCTATATGATAATGGACATAGAGGATGCCCACAAGCTCAAGTTGCTATCGTTTGGAGAGACTAGCGAGCTGTTGTTGGGCTTCTTCGGAGAGGCCGACCGGCAGCATATCGTAGACAAGGTGAAGGAAGAAGGCGTTACGGATGAAAACGAGCAGGTGGTGTATATGCGTGCCTGCGCCATCGGAAAGCTGGAACATGCGTGTGTGGAAGCCTTTGTCAGGCACGAGGAAGACATACTTGCCGGCAGGCTGGACGGGCCGCTCGTAGAGCACATAGAGGCTCCGCTGCGCGACGCCTACCACCATTGCGCCGAGGTGTCGTACCGCAAGATATACCAAAGCAAGCTGGTAACAGACGTTGAACTGTCGGGTTACAAGATAATGGAGACGTTGATGGACGCCTTTGTCATGGCGGCTTGGCAACCCGAAAAGTTCCATAGCAAGCAGCTCATTCGCCGTGTGGGCAGTCAATACAACATCAAGAGCGACGACCTGGAGACGCGCATCATGGCCGTGATAGACTATATCAGTGGCATGACCGACGTGTATGCGCTCGACATCTATCAGAAGATTAACGGCATATCCCTGCCCATTGTCTGACAAAAACAAGGCCATTGCCTTCTCTAAAAGCCTGTACTTATAGGTTAAGACGCGGCATATAGTGACGTAAAACAAATTGTTTTGCGTTGCAATATAGATTATATAGCAACACAATATAGTTTATATTAAAATGTGATATTGCTTATATAACATCACGAAAGTGATGCTTTGAGAGTCACAAAAAGTGACAATAATGCGATGAAATGGGCTGAAATAGCAAAGCCAAGGCCACTTTCACAACGGAGAGAGTGGCCTTGCCACAAGCTATTTAGCGCTTTTGTCTTTGTAGATAACGTTGTTGGCACCCGACGTTATGTGCAGTGCCTCAGGGTGTTCCTTAATGAAACTGTTGATGTGGCGCACACGTTTCTCCTCGAATATCTCATCAACGGCTATGAGAATACCCGTTTCTTCCACGTCGCCGAAGCCATAGTTGATGGCCGTACCGAAGAGTTTCATGGTGGGACTGAGGTTCATATATGCATTGACAAGAGGCGGAATGTTGTAGCCCAACTTGCGAACCTCATGATTAAGGATGCGGTAATCGTCTTTGAAGTTGTCCTTATAGAATATCTTCTTGAGCTCATCCTCGGGCGTATCTATCACCAACGGCTTGATAGGCACAATGAGATTGTCCTTGTCATCAAAGTATTTCTTGAGAAAATAGAGTATCATGTCGCGTCCCTTACGTATGTAAGAGGGATACATGGTCATCTTTCCGAAGAAGTATTTCAGGTCGGGATTGATGACGGTAAGGGCGCCCAGGCCGTCCCAGAGATTGTCTAAGGCAAAGATGCTCTTGGTGTTTTTGCGCACGTTCTGATATTCCAGCGACACGAAGGAGCGTCCCAGTTCGACGGTATAGGGCATGTATTCTTTCATGAACCTGTCGGAGAAGTGGAACATGTGGCTTGTTGCCAGCTTGGGCTGACCGTTTTTTTCTATCTCCCAATCACGCCCCAGGAGGTATCTGTAGCCCCCAATGATTTCCTCTTCTTCGGGGTTCCACACGATGAGTTGCTTATAGCAGTTGTCGCAAACATCAAATTCATCAATGTCAACGGCCTTTCCTGTGCCTCCGCCTGCCGTTCGGAAGGCTATCTCACGGAGCCTTCCAATCTCCCGCATGACGTTGGGCGCGTTGTGAGCGTCTACTATATAAATTTCGTTATGGCTCTTATTGGTCATGCGCAACTGCCTTTCAGGTGTCAGTTCCTGTCTCAGCAGTTCCTTGCTTATGGGTTGTATAATTTCTTCTTCCATGTTACTCATTCTCTCTAATCATTGAAATTAATGCTTGAATAGGCTTATTCCAGACTTTGCTTGTTATAGTTTATAAACGGATTCCTCAACAAATTGCGCCCATTCCATCGGTGTTTTAGACTTGTCGAAGGTCTGCCAGGGAATGGGTTTTCCTATGGCTACTCTGAAGGTTTTATGCACATTGCGATACATCTCGTCTACCAAGAAGAGCGTAGCCAGGTTCAGTTTGAGGTGCAAAGCTTTGCAAATGTTGGCTATTCGGTAGAATCTGTCGGAGTTACGGCCTCCGAAATGAATGGGCACCACGTCTCTATGGTATTCCACACTCTTGGTAATAAATGTCTTCTTCCATGGTATGTCATGTATTTTACCGTTAATCTTTCTCGAACAAAGGCCTGCGGGGAACATCAGCATGTGGTTGTCGCTCTTGAATCCGGCCTCTACCATCTCCGGGAAGCGCCTGCTCTGATGGCCCGTCTTATTGATGCCGATGCTCACGGGCTTGAGTCCGGGCAGCCAAAGCAGCTCGTCGCGCACCAGATAGCGGAAATTTCCGTCGTAATGGCGACCGATGATGGAGCCCAGGGCAACGCCGTCGGCCCCACCCAGCGGATGGTTTGACACGAAGGTATAGAGCTTTCCGTCGTTCTTGTCGGGCAGGTTCTCGGCACCCACTATATCCAGTGTCATGTCGAGATAGCGCACACACTCCTCCAGCCACTCCGTTCCTGACTCGTGGCGGCTCTGCCACAAGTAGCGGTTTACCTCGTCTTCATGCAGCGTTTTCTTCAGCCAACGCACCAGAAAACCGGGAACGTAACGGGCCTTGCTGCCCATTTTAGCCGAAAGAATCTTGTCAATATCTATCGTTTTCTCTATTTCTTCGCTCATGCTTAGTTTGTTCTTTCATTCTGCAAAAATAACGAAATGTTTTCTAAAAGTAAACTTTTTAGGCAGAAAAAAACGCATTAAACATGATTTTGTAACTGTTTTGTGTTTGCACAACCATCTATCTGGTTTGCAAGAGCCTATATTCCACAAAATCAAGACGTTTTTGGAGGAAAAGTAAAAGCAGCCTTTTTGGCTTCCAAAAACATGCTTTTTACAAGCCAAAAAGCCCTATTTCGCCTTGCAAAACCATGCATTTCAGAAAGCAGCCACGCCGGACCCGGCTCAGCAGACCATCGTTAAAATATCAAAAAACAAGTGGCATTAGGAAGAAAAGTGGAGCATAGTGGCGGTTTGTGGGGAATTTTGTGTAACTTTGAAGCCCAAATCGGATTATATAAGAAGTACACATGCGATTTATAGGAAGTGCAGAGGCAAAAATAGACGCCAAGGGAAGGGCTTTCCTGCCGGCATCTTTCCGCAGGGTGCTGCAGGCATCCGGCGAGGCCGGACTGGTGATGTCGAAGGACATTTTCCAGCCTTGCTTGTCGCTGTATCCCGAATCGGTGTGGAACGAAAGGCTGGACGCGCTGCACGCAAGGCTTAATCCTTGGAGCAAGACCGACCAGCAACTGCTGCGCCAATACATATCCGACGTAGAGCAGGTGGTGCTTGACACGAGCGGAAGACTGCTCATACCCAAGCGCTACATGAAGTTGGCCGGCATTAGCGGACAGCAAATCAAGTTCATAGGAATGGACAGTTACATAGAGATATGGGCTGAAGCCGAAGACGAGAAGTTGCGCGTCAGCGCGGAAGAGTTTGCCAAAGCCATTGAAGAAAAGATGAGCCAAAGGCAGGAAGGAGGTCAGACGCTATGAGCATAACCACCGCAAGAGGCTATCATGTGCCCGTGTTGCTGAACGAAAGCATAGAGGGGCTCAACGTGAAAGAGGGCGGCACGTATGTTGACGTGACCTTCGGAGGCGGCGGACACTCGCGTGCCATACTGCAAAAACTGGGCGGAAGCGGGCACTTATACAGCTTTGACCAGGACGCCGACGCCGAGCGCAACATCATAGACCAGCCCAACTTCACTTTCGTAAGGAGCAACTTCCGCTATCTGAAGAACTGGATGAGATATTACGGCGTGGAGCATGTAGACGGCATATTGGCTGATCTGGGCGTGAGCAGCCATCACTTCGACGACGAGACGCGGGGCTTTTCCTTCCGCTTCAACGCTCCGCTGGACATGCGAATGAACAAACGGGCCGGCAAAACGGCAGCCGACTTACTCAACAACTATAGTGAGGAGCAGCTGGCCGACGTGTTTTATCTCTACGGAGAGCTGCGCAACGCGCGCCGAATAGCGGCAGCCATAGCAAAGGCACGGCAAGAAAAGCCCATCAACATGACCTCCGACCTGGAGCAGGCCGTGGGTAGTCTCTTCAAGAGAGAACGTGAGAAGAAGGACACGGCACGACTTTTTCAGGCTCTGCGCATAGAGGTGAACCAGGAGATGAGCGCTCTCAAGGAGATGCTTCTGGCCGCTACAGAGGTGTTGGGCGTGGGTGGCAGGCTGTCGGTCATCACCTATCACTCTCTCGAAGACCGTCTGGTGAAGAACGTAATGCGCTGCGGCAATGCCGAAGGCAAGTTGCATCAAGACTTCTTCGGACGCATAGAGACTCCCTTCAGGCTGATAAACAACAAGGTTATCACGCCTACAGCCGAGGAGCAAGCGGCCAATCCAAGAAGCAGAAGCGCGAAACTGAGAATTGCAGAAAAGAAAGACAATGAATCAAGATAAGGACAATCATAACACCGCAAAGCTTATTATCCCTACCGGAGAAAAGGTTGACGACGACAGTTTGAGGCCAGACGAGGCTGAAGACAAGCAGCCGGCAGGCAAGAAAAGCATTGCGGCCGACAGCAAGGTGGTGGATGCAGACGGGCTGGATGACGATGCCGACGTGCAATCGCTGAAAGACTCGCTCACCGAAAAGCTAAAGGCGGGCAGCCATTCTGAGGGGGGCGCCAACACGCTGCGCATGATTCTGGGCGGCGACATACTCTCGGCACAGGTGCTCAGACGCAACGTATGGCTCATCATGCTGATAGTTGGCTTCATGATATTGTACATCACTAACAGATATAGCGTGCAGAAGAGCCTGCTGGAGATAGACAAGCTCAACACGCAGCTCACCGATGCCAAGTACAGGGCGCTCTCTACAACCAGCGAACTGACAGAGGAATGCAGGGAGAGCCACATACTGGAACTGCTGAAAAACAGCAAAGACAGCGTGCTGAAGATACCCAATCAACCACCTTACATTATTAATGTACCTGACAAATGAGCAAGTTCTATTATAAGAAAGTATTGCCTCGATACAGCCTGGTGGTGGCCATCATGACCTGCATAGCGCTGGCCGTGCTGGGTAAGGCATTCTATACGATGACGGCCGGACGCGCTTATTGGATGGCTGTGGCCAGCCAGCAGAAGCGCGACAGCGTGAAGGTGATGCCGCTCAGAGGCAACATTCTGAGCTGCGACGGGCAGCTTATGGCCTCTTCGCTGCCGGAGTTTAAAATGTATATGGACTTCGACGCACTGAAAAAGGCGGGCAACGACACGGCATTCGTAGACAGCATCAACTACATAGCCAAGGGCTTGAACCGCATATTCCCGCAACGCTCCAGCGAGATGTTCAAGCAACAGCTCATAGAAGGCTTCAAAAAGCTCAGCAAGCACTGGCCTATCTGGGACGATCGAGTGGACTATAACACCTTCAAAGAGGTGCAGGAGCTGCCCATCTTCAAGCGGAAGAAATATCAGAGCGGCTTCCACTGGGAAGAGTTCAACGCAAGGCAACGCCCCTTTGGGTCGCTGGCACAACGCACCGTGGGCGATATGTTCGGAGCGAAAGACACTGCGCGCTGCGGCTTGGAGCTGTCGTACGACAGCATCTTGCGCGGAACAACCGGCATCAAGCACCGCCGCAAGGTGCTCAACAAGTTTCTCGACATCATAGACACACCGCCTATTGACGGCGCAGACATCGTGACCACCATAGATGTTCAGATGCAAGACTTGGCCGAGAGAGCCGTCATCAACGAGCTGAAAGAGATTAACGGCAACGTGGGCGTGGCCATTGTCATGGAAGTAAAGACGGGCGACGTGAAGGCAATCGTCAATATGGAGAAGTGTGTAGACGGCCAATATCGCGAGATAAAGAACCATGCGGTGAGCGATTTGCTTGAACCTGGCTCCGTATTCAAGACTGCCAGCATCATGGCAGCACTGGATGACGGCGTGGTAGACACCAACTACGTGGTTGAAACGGGCAACGGCGTGTGGAATATGTACGGCCGCGACATGAAAGACCACAACTGGCGACGCGGCGGTTACGGCACCATGAGGCTGCCCAAGACGCTGCTGGTGAGCTCAAATATCGGCGTGAGCCGCATCATAGACTTGCATTACCACAACAATCCGGAGAGGTTTGTGCAAGACATATACCGGTTAGGCCTCACAACCAACTTTCATATCCCCATCGTGGGAGCCACTCCGGCTCGCATCCGAATGCCAAAGAAGAACAAGCGAGGGCAGTATGTCAACTGGAGCAAGACCACGCTGCCCTGGATGAGCATAGGTTATGAGACGCAGGTGCCGCCCATCTCCACGCTGGCCTTCTATAATGCCATTGCCAACAACGGCTGCATGATGCGCCCGCGCTTTGTGAAGCAAATTGTGAAGAAGGGCGAGGTGATAGCCGATTTCCCGCCTCAGGTGGTGAAGAAGCAGATAGCCAAGGAAACAACCATCAAGGAGATACAAACCATTCTTGAGCATGTGGTAAGCCAAGGCTTGGGTAAGAAAGCCGGTTCGCCATCGTTCAAGGTGGCAGGAAAGACCGGAACAGCGCAGATGTCAAAGGGTGCGCTGGGCTATAAGACAGGTGGAACCGACTATTTGCTGAGCTTTGCGGGCTACTTCCCGGCCGATGCGCCGCGCTATAGCTGCATTGTCTGCATACAGAAGCATGGCCTTCCGGCATCAGGAGGCGGCATGAGCGGCGTGGTGTTTCATAACATAGCCGAGGGAATCATGGCACAGAGCCTGAAACTGAGCGTTACCGACGCCCGCGACTCAAGCTCCATACTCATCCCAACGGTGAAGAACGGCAACCTGATAGCCGCCAACTACGTGCTGTCACACCTCGGTTTTAAGGTAAGCGGCAACTTCAACCTGTCTAACAGTCTCTCTACGCCCGTCTGGGGAATGGTGACCGACAACCGCAACTCACTCACCCTGCGGCGCTATCGCCCCACAAGAGGCAACACAGTGCCCGATGTTATGGGCATGGGAGCACGCGACGCCGTGTACGCTCTGGAGTCTAGGGGCATCAAGGTGCGCCTGACGGGATGCGGAAAAGTAACGGAGCAGAGCCTTGCCCCAGGCACTACGGTGCGCAAAGGCATGGTGTGCGACATCATATTAAGATAATAACAAACAAATAATACACTTAGTAAAGATGAAAGTTTTAAGTGATCTTATCAAGAGCATCAAGACTCTGAACATTACAGGTGACACGAACATAGCAGTTACTGGAGTGAACATCGACTCACGAAAAGTGGAACCGGGCAACCTGTTTGTAGCCATGAAGGGCACGCAGGCCGACGGACACAAGTTCATACCCAAGGCCATTGAGAAGGGCGCAACATCCGTGCTGTGCGAGGATATGCCTGAAGAGCTGAAGCCGGGAGTGACCTATGTGCAGGTGGCATCGACCGAAGAAACAGTAGGAAAGGTGGCTACCATGTTCTATGGCGACCCCTCCAACAAGCTCATACTGGTGGGCGTGACTGGCACCAATGGCAAGACTACCATCGCCACCTTATTATATAATATGTTCAGAAAGTTTGGCTACAAGGTGGGATTGCTCTCAACGGTGTGCAACTACATCGATGGCGAGGCCATACCGGCCGACCATACCACGCCCGACCCCATCGAGCTGAACGAGCTTCTGGCCAAGATGGTTGACGCAGGATGCCAGTATGCCTTCATGGAATGCAGCTCTCATGCCATACACCAGCACCGCATCGGCGGCCTGAAGTATGCCGGAGGCATCTTCACCAACCTCACCCGCGACCATCTGGACTATCATAAGACCTTCGAAAACTACAGAAACGCCAAGAAGATGTTCTTTGACGGACTGCCAAAAGACGCATTTGCCATCACCAACGCCGACGACAAGAACGGCATGATAATGGTGCAGAACACCAAAGCCACGGTGAAGACCTACAGCACACAGCGCATGGCCGACTTCCGTGCGCGCATTTTGGAGTGCCACTTCGGCGGTATGCTGCTCGACATAGACGGTAAGGAGGTGGCTGTGCAGTTCATCGGCCGCTTCAACGTGAGCAATTTGCTGGCCGTTTACGGCACTGCCGTGATGCTGGGCAAGAAGCCGGAAGACGTGCTCGTGGTGATGAGTACCCTGAAGAGCGTAAACGGCCGCTTGGAACCCATCCACTCACCCGAAGGATTTACCGCCATCGTAGACTACGCCCATACGCCTGATGCCCTGGAAAACGTGCTGAAGGCCATTCACGACGTGCTCAACGGCAAGGGACACGTGATAACCGTGTGCGGAGCAGGCGGTCACCGCGACAAAGGCAAGCGCCCGCTGATGGCTCAGGAGGCCGTGAAGCAGAGCGACAAAGTCATTCTGACAAGCGACAACCCACGCGACGAGGATCCGCAAGCCATCATAGACGACATGATGGCAGGCCTCAACGCCCAGCAAAAGAAGAAGGTGCTGACAATAGTAGACCGCAAAGAGGCCATCCGCACTGCCTGCATGATGGCACAGAAGGGCGACGTTGTGCTCGTGGCCGGCAAGGGACATGAAACCTATCAGGAGATAAACGGCGTGAAGCACCACTTCGACGACCATGAGGTGCTGCGCGATATATTCGGTATAAAATAAACGTTTAAAAGACATACAACATGTTGTACTACATCTTCAGATGGTTAGACCAATTCGGTATCAGCGGTTCCCACCTATGGGGCTACATCTCTTTCCGCGCCATTCTGGCCCTGATCCTGTCACTGACCATTTCGGCTTGGTTTGGAGAAAAATTCATCAAGCTACTGAAAAGCAAGCAGATTACAGAGACGCAACGCGACGCCAAGATAGACCCCTTCGGCGTTAACAAGATTGGCGTGCCCTCCATGGGCGGCATCATCATCATCGTTGCGCTGCTCATACCCGTACTCCTGCTGGGCCGTCTGCGCAACATCTATCTCATACTGATGATCATCACCACGGTGTGGCTCGGTTTCTTGGGCGGCATGGACGACTATATCAAGATATTCCGCCACAACAAAGCGGGTCTGAAAGGCAAATACAAGATAGTGGGCCAGGTGAGCATCGGCCTCATCGTAGGCCTCGTGCTGTGGGCCTCACCCGACGTTAAGGCCAACCTTAACCTTGAGGTACAGCAGCAGAACGGCCAGGAGGTGGTTGTGAAGCACAAGGCTACACCCGAGAAGACCCTCAAGACGACCATACCGTTTGTGAAGAGCCACAACCTCGACTACTCCAAGCTCATGTCGTTCTGCGGTAAGTATAAGACGGCAGCGGGATGGATTTTGTTTGTCATCATGACCATCTTCGTTGTGACGGCCGTGTCTAACGGAGCCAATCTCAACGATGGCATGGACGGCATGTGCGCCGGCAACTCGGCCATCATAGGCGTGGCACTAGGCATACTGGCCTATGTGAGCTCGCACATAGAGTATGCCGCCTACCTCAACATCATGTACATACCGGGCTCAGAAGAGCTTGTGGTGTTCTTCTTCGCCTTCATTGGCGCGCTGGTGGGCTTTCTTTGGTACAACGCCTACCCCGCTCAGGTGTTCATGGGCGATACGGGTTCGCTCACCATCGGCGGTATCATAGCCGTGGGAGCCATCATCATACACAAGGAGCTGTTGCTGCCCATACTGTGCGGCATATTCTTTGTAGAGAGCCTGAGCGTAATCTTGCAGGTGTGGTACTTCAAGGCTGGCAAGCGAAGGGGCGTCAAGCAGCGCATCTTCAAGCGCACGCCGATACACGACAACTTCCGTACGCAAGACTCGCAGCTAGACCCTGAGTGCACCTATCTCATCAAAGTGCCTCACAAGGCTGTGCATGAGTCGAAGATAACCATACGCTTCTGGATTATCACCATCATCCTCGCGGCCCTCACCATTATCACGCTGAAGATAAGATAGTTGGGCTGCGCGCCTGCAAAAACGGCGCTTTTGCCATGCGAAAGTGCCTGTTTCGGACGCTGAAAAGGGCCTTTTGAGAAGGCAAAAAGCACTATATTGAAAAAAGAAACAACATATAAGCAAAGAAAGGAATATAAGTTTATGGCTAGAATCGTTATATTAGGAGCTGGTGAGAGTGGCGCCGGAGCCGCTGTACTGGCCAAGAAGGAAGGCTTCGACGTGTTTGTCTCTGACACATCTGCCATTAAAGACAAATACAAGAAGATGCTTAACGACCATCACATAGAATGGGAGGAGGGCCATCACACGGAAGAAAAGATTCTGAACGCCGACGAGGTGATAAAGAGTCCGGGCATTCCCAAGGAGGCTCCCATGATACAAAAGCTCATGAAGCAGGGCACACACATCATCAGCGAGATAGAATTTGCGGGAAGATACACACACTCTAAGATGATATGCATAACGGGCAGCAATGGCAAGACCACCACCACCAGCCTGATATACCACATCTTCAAGGAGGCCGGATATGATGCCGGACTGGCCGGAAACATAGGCCGAAGCCTGGCTCTGCAGGTGGCCGAAGACCCACATGAGTATTACATCATAGAGCTGAGCAGTTTTCAGCTCGACAATATGTACGACTTCAGGGCCAACATTGCCATCTTGCTGAACATCACCCCCGACCATCTGGACCGCTACGACTATAAGTTTGAGAACTATGCCGACGCCAAGATGCGCATCACACAGAACCAAACGCCGGAGGACAGCTTCATTTACTGGAACGACGACCCCGTCATCAAGAAGGAACTGAAGAAGTTTGACATCAAGGCTATACGCTATCCGTTCTCCGAACTCAAGGAAACGGGTTCCATCGGCTACATAGAAGAGGGACAATATAAGATAGAGAAGCCCACGCCCTTCAACATGGAGCAGGAAGACTTGTCGCTTACGGGCAAGCACAACCTGTATAACTCGCTGGCTGCAGGCATAGCCTCCAACATCAGCGGCATCAAGAAGGAGTGCATACGCAAGTCGCTCGGCAACTTCCCCGGCGTAGAACACAGGCTGGAAAAGGTGTGCAAGGTGGCCGGCGTGCAATACGTGAACGACTCAAAGGCCACCAACGTAGATGCCTGCTGGTATGCCCTGGAGAGCATGAAGACCCCCGTCGTCCTCATCTTGGGCGGAAAAGACAAGGGCAACGACTATCATGCCATAGAGCAACTGGTGAAGCAGAAATGCGTAGGACTGGTATATCTGGGTGCCGACAACACCAAGCTGCATAACTTCTTCGACGGCATGGGCATACCTGTGCGCGACACTCACAACATGAAAGACTGTGTACAGGCCTGCTACGAGATGGCCAAGCCAGGACAAACCGTGCTGCTGAGCCCGTGCTGTGCCAGCTTCGACCTCTTCAAGAACATGGAAGACCGCGGCGAGCAGTTCAAGTCGCTGGTGAGAAACCTTTAATTCATCGATGGAGAAGAATAAGATAGGCAACCTTTTTAAGGGTGACAAGGTGATATGGATGGTGTTCTTCTTGCTCTGCATGATTAGCATCGTGGAGGTGTATTCGGCCTCCAGCTCGCTGTCATACAAGGGCGGAAACTACTGGAGCCCCATCCTGAAGCACTGTGGCCTGCTGTTTCTAGGCGTAATGGCTATGCTGGTTATTGTGAACATTCCCTGCAAATACTTCAAGTTTGCCACGCCGTTCCTCATAGGCATATCGCTGTTCATGCTAGCCATGGCACTCTTTGGACCTAAAATCAACGATGGCGGCAGATGGGTGAGCATCCTGGGCATACAGTTTCAGCCTTCCGAGATAGCCAAAGGCACCCTTGTGCTGTCGGTAGCGCAAATATTGAGTGCCATGCAGACAGAAAAGGGAGCCGACAGACAGGCTTTTAAGTACATCATGATTATCAGCTGCGTGCTCATCTTGCCCATCATGGTGGAGAACTTGTCTACTGCCATGCTCATAGCGCTAACGGTTCTCATCATGATGTTCTTGGGCAGGGTGCCCGGTTATCAGCTGGGCCGACTGCTGGGCATCGTAGCCATCACGATAGTATTGATTGTATCGGCTATCATGCTGGTAGGCGACGACAAGCAAGCCGAACTGGATGAGAAGCAAAACCTCACCGAGCAAATGGCCGGACAACCCAAGGAAAAGCCGGGCGTGATAAAGAGGGTGTTTCACAGATTCGACACATGGAAAGCCCGAATCATGAAGTTCTCTGACCATACCTATGTACCGCCAGAGAAATATGACATCACCGACAAGGATGCTCAGGTGGGTCATGCCAACATAGCTATAGCATCTTCCAACATCGTAGGCAAAGGTCCTGGCAACTCTACCGAGCGCGACTTCCTGTCGCAAGCCTTCTCTGACTTCATCTACGCCATCATCATAGAGGAGATGGGCATAGAGGGCGCAGCCTTCGTAGCGCTGCTTTACATCATCCTACTGTTCAGGGCGGGCATCATAGCCAACCGTTGCGAAAACAACTTCCCGGCCTTTCTTGCCATGGGACTGGCCGTGCTGCTGGTGAGCCAGGCACTGTTCAACATGCTCGTTGCTGTAGGCCTTGCACCCGTGACAGGCCAGCCTCTGCCCCTCATCAGCAAGGGCGGAACATCCTCTATCATCAACTGCCTTTACATAGGTGCGCTGCTGAGCATCAGCCACACGGCCAAGCGCAAGACAGAACTGGCCAGCAGCAGTAAAACGAGTGGAGCGAACCGGGCTGACAACGATGAAAATTGACGAATAAAAACAGATACGAAAATTGCAGAAAGATTAAAAAAATAAGTATCTTTGCAAGTTAATAAAGCTGATTTATGAACGAAGAACTCAGAGTAATCATAAGTGGTGGCGGTACAGGAGGGCATATCTTCCCGGCCGTGTCTATTGCCAACGCCATAAAAGCGCAACATCCGGACGCTAAAATACTGTTCGTAGGGGCGCTGGGTCGCATGGAGATGCAACGCGTGCCCGCTGCCGGCTACGAAATCAAGGGACTCCCCATTCAGGGATTCAACCGCAAGCACCTGCTGAAGAATGTTTCCGTGCTCATCCGGTTATATAAGAGCCTGCGCATGGCACGCAAAATCATCAAACAGTTCAGGCCTATGGTGGCTGTAGGCGTGGGAGGTTATGCCAGTGGCGCCACGCTCTACGAGTGCGCAAAGATGGGCATACCCTGCCTCATACAAGAGCAAAACTCCTATGCCGGAGTGACCAATAAGTTGCTGGCTAAGCGCGTTCAGAAGATATGCGTGGCCTATGACGGCATGGAAAGGTTCTTCCCAGCCGATAAAATCATCATGACAGGCAACCCTGTAAGAGAAAACGTGCTGCAAACGAGCCTCTCACAGCAAGAGGCAAGGACGTCATTCGGCCTGCAACCCGACAAGAAAACCATTCTCTTGGTGGGAGGCAGTCTGGGAGCCCGCACCATCAACGAGAGCGTGATGAGCCATCTCGACATGATAAAGGATAGTGACGTGCAGTTTATATGGCAAACCGGAAAATACTATCATGCCGACATCATGAAGCGTCTGGAGGGCAAAGACCTGCCCATGCTCAAGGTTACAGACTTCATCAGCGACATGGGCGCAGCCTATAAGGCCGCCGACGTGGTGATAAGCCGCGCCGGAGCAAGCTCTATCAGCGAGTTCCAGCTCATCGGAAAGCCCGTCATACTGGTGCCAAGCCCTAATGTGGCCGAGGACCATCAAACAAAAAATGCCCTGGCTCTGGTCAATAAGCAAGCCGCGCTGCTGGTTCGCGACGCCGAAGCAAGGGAGAAATTGCTGCCACTGGCGCTCCAGACAGTGAAGGACGACGCCAAGCTGGCATCGCTAAGCGAAAACATCAAGAAATTAGGTAAGGGAAACGCCGCCGGAGTAATAGCCCAGGAGGTGCTTCGATTAAGCAAAAAATAAAAATGGAAATCAAAGACATTAAAGCTGTATACTTTGTAGGAGCAGGCGGCATTGGCATGAGTGCCATCGCCAGATATTTCTTGCATAAAGGTGTTGTAGTAGCCGGTTACGACAAGACACCCTCTGACCTGACACACGAACTGGAGAGAGAGGGCATGCTCATACACTATGACGAAAACACCGAAGAGATACCTCAGGCGTGCCGCGACAACAAGAGCACGCTCGTGGTATACACCCCCGCCATCCCTGAAACACACAAAGAACTGGCTTACTTCAGGCAGAACAACTTTGAGATAGAGAAAAGAGCGCAGGTGCTGGGCACCCTGACACGCACGCATAAGGGACTCTGCGTGGCAGGTACACACGGAAAGACAACCACATCCACTATGTGCGCGCATATCATGCACCAGAGTCACGTAGACTGCAACGCCTTCTTGGGAGGCATAAGCAAGAACTATGGCACCAATTATATCCTGTCTGACAAGAGCGACTACGTAGTGATAGAGGCCGATGAGTTCGACAGAAGCTTCCATTGGCTGCGCCCATGGATGTCGGTCATCACAGCTACCGACCCCGACCATCTGGATATTTACGGCACTAAGGAGGCTTACTTGGAGAGCTTCCGCCACTACACAGAGCTCATTCAGCCGGGAGGCGCGCTCATCATACATAAGAATCTTGAGATGAAACAGCATGTACAAGAGGGCGTCAGGGTGTACGAATACAGCCGGGACGAAGGCGACTTCCATGCAGAGAACATCAAAATAGAGAATGGCGAAATATCATTCGACTTCATCTCTCCGCTTGGCAACGTGCAGGGAGTGGAATTGGGCCAGCCTATACCTATTAATATAGAGAACGGTGTGGCCGCCATGGCAATGGCACAGCTCAATGGCTGCACGGCCGAAGAGCTGAAATACGGCATGAAGACCTACAGCGGAGTAGACAGAAGGTTCGACTTCAAGATTAGAAACGCCAAGCATGTGCTGCTGTCTGACTATGCTCACCACCCCAAAGAAATATACCAGAGCGCCAAGAGCTTGCGCGAGCTATACAAAGGCCGCAAGATAACAGCCATATTCCAGCCACATCTCTACACGAGGACAAGAGACTTCTACAAGGATTTTGCCGATGCGCTGAGCCAGCTCGATGAGGTTGTGCTCACAGAGATATACCCGGCACGCGAGCAACCCATACCCGGCGTGACGAGCCAGCTGATATATGACAATCTGAAACCGGGCGTGGAGAAGCACATGATAAAGAAAGACGACGTGCTCGACTACGTGAAGAGCCGCGACTTCGACGTGCTCGTCATTCTGGGTGCCGGCAATCTGGACAACTATGTGCCGCAGATAACCAAGATTATTCTGGCTAAAGAGAACAACTAAGGAAGTGAGATGAAAGTGTCAGTGAACTGGAAAAAGACGTTTATTTGCCTCATGGACGTGGTCATTGCCGGCTATCTGGTCATGGCCATAACGTCGTGGAACAAGCCGGTGGAGAAGATGTCTGTCTGCACAAAGGTAGACATCAACATTGCTGACACCAACAACGCAGGGTTTCTAAGTGCCAAGGAGATAAAATCTATACTGCAACAGCAGAACCTCTACCCACTGGGCAAGAAGATGCAAAGCATCAATCCGAGGAACATAGAAGACATGCTCAAGGTGAGCCCCTTCGTCAATACGGCACAGTGCTACAAGACCAAGAACGGACATGTATGCATGAATGTCACGCAAAGACTGCCCATCATACGGATAAAGAACAGTCAGGGCGCCGACTACTATCTTGACGACAAGGGCGGCACATTGCCCAACTCCAACTACACCAGCGACCTGATTATCGCTACGGGAAGCGTAAGCAGATGGTTTGCCAAATACTATATCACCCCGCTGGCCAAGGCTATCATGGCCTCAGACTTCTGGAGCAACCAGATAGAACAAATCAACGTGCTGCCCAACAAGGGCATAGAGTTGGTGCCGAGGGTGGGCGATCAGATTCTCTTCTTGGGCTTCCTGCCCAGAGAGAAGAGACAGGCTGAGCGAGAAAAAGCCATATCCGACTTTGCCAACCGCAAGTTGAGCAGGCTCGAAAAGTTCTATCGCTACGGACTGTCGCAAGCCGGATGGAACAAATACTCCTACATCGACGTGGAGTTTGACAACCAAATCATCTGCAAGAAAAGAACATCAAACAACGAAAACAATAATAATATAGAATAAAAAAGCGTATGGCAGAGTTTATAGTAGCCATTGAGCTGGGCTCATCTAAGATTACAGGCATCGCCGGAAAGAAAAATCCCGACGGCAGTATATCCGTGCTGGCCGTCGTAAAGGAGAATGCCGCTGAATGTATAAAGAAAGGCGTTGTCTATAACATCGACAAGACCGGACAGTGCTTAACCAACATCATCAAGAAGCTGCAAAACCAACTGAAGTGCGAAATTCTGCATGTTTACGTGGGAGTTGGCGGAAAATCAATACGCAGCGTGCGCAATGTGCACGTAAAGAACCTGCCTGCCGAAACCATCATCACATCGGAGATGATTAACGAGCTGATGGATGCCAACCGCAACATGGTATATCCCGGCAAGGAGATACTGGATGCCGCTACTCAGGAATATAAGGTAGACAATCTGTATGTCGTCGATCCTGTAGGCATAAAAGCCACCAAGCTGGAGGGCAACTTCCTCAACATCCTGGAGCGCAAATCTTTCTATGACAACCTGAACATCTGCTTTGCCAAGGCCGGAATAAACATCGCTGAGATGTATCTCGCTCCTTTGGCTCTGGCAGACAGCCTTCTGTCTGAGCAAGACAAGTTGGGTGGCTGCGTGTTGGTAGACTTGGGAGCTGACACAACCACCGTTTCTGTTTACTACAAGAACATTCTGAGGCATCTGGCTGTTATACCATTGGGCGGCAACAGCATCACAAAAGACATTGCTTCGCTGCAAATGAGCTTTGATGATGCCGAGAAAATGAAAATAAAATACGCTTCAGCTTATACGGAAACCAACGAGATAAACCCCACCATCAAATATCCTATCGATGCCGAACGTGACGTTGAGAGCTCTAAGTTCATCAACATCGTAGAGGCAAGAGTGATGGAAATCATCGAAAACGTGTGGAACCAGATACCAAGCGAATATTCTGACAGGCTGCTCGGAGGCATCGTGCTCACCGGCGGTGGCTCTAATATGAAGAACATCGAACGGGCTTTCCGCATCGTAACAAGGACAGACAAGGTGAGAATAGCCAAGTTTGTCACACAAACCATCAAGTCGAGCAACGCCGACATCAACGCCCACAATGGTATGATGAACACCATTCTGAGCTTACTTGCCAAGGGTGACATGAACTGCGCAGGCAATCCGATAGACCCAACACGCGACATCTTCCATCAAAACGGAGCACAGCAGACCTCTGCAACAGGCGCAGCTCTGCACAATCCAGCACGAAACCCTAACGACTTAAACGGTACTGGCGTTGTGATGACACCGGCTGAAAAGGAAAAGGCAGAGTTGGAGAAGAAGAAGAAAGAAGCTGAAGAAAAGACAAAACGCGACAAGGAAGAAGAAGAACGCAAACGCTTGGAGGAAGAAAACAAAAAAAACAAGACCATCAATAAGATAGGCAAGTCTATCAGAAGTTTCCTCGACAAAATGATGAACCCGGAGGAATAAGCCTTCTGAAGTCAACTACAGCTGTAACAAACCCACTTTAATTATTATGTATATGCCAAACGATAAAGATAAGAAAGAGCAGCAAGCCAAGCCAAACATACAGATTCTCGACTTTGACGACAACGAGAAGCACGGCAGCATCATCAAGGTCATCGGTGTAGGTGGCGGCGGCGGCAATGCCGTAAACCACATGTACAAGCAAGGAATACACGATGTGTCATTCGTGGTCTGCAATACTGATGCCCAGGCACTCAACGATTCGCCTGTGCCAGTGCACCTGCAACTGGGCAAGGAAGGACTGGGAGCAGGCAACAAGCCCGAAAAAGCACGGCAGGCTGCCGAAGAAACCATCGACGATGTGCGCAACATGCTCAACGACGGCACCAAGATGGCATTCATCACTGCTGGTATGGGCGGCGGAACAGGAACGGGTGCAGCACCTGTCATTGCCAAGATAAGCAAGGATATGGGCATACTCACCGTGGGCATCGTCACCATACCGTTCCGCTTCGAAGGTCCGAAGAAGATAGACCAGGCACTAGAAGGTGTAGAGGAAATGTCGAAGCACGTAGACGCACTGCTCGTCATCAACAACGAGCGACTACGCAAGATATACCCAGACCTCACCGTGCTGGATGCCTTTGCCAAGGCCGACGACACGCTGAGCGTGGCTGCCAAGAGCATTGCGGAGATTATCACGGTGCACGGACTCATCAACCTCGACTTCAACGACGTGAAAACCGTGCTGAAAGATGGTGGCGTGGCCATCATGAGCACAGGCTACGGCGAAGGCGAAGGCAGGGTGAAAGAGGCCATCAACGACGCTCTCAACTCACCGTTGCTCAACGACAACGACATCTACAACTCAAAGAAGATACTTCTGTCCATCAATTTCAGCGGTGACAACACAACCGACAACAACGCTCTCACCATGGAGGAGATGAACGACGTGAACGAGTTTATGGCTCAATTCAACAACGGCTACGAACTGAAATGGGGACTTGCCGTAGACCCTGAGCTGGGCAAGCGCGTCAAGGTGACCATTCTCGCAACCGGCTTTGGTCTGAACAGCGTAGACGGCATAGAGGAGAGAAACAACCGACAGGCTGAGAAAGACTCGCATCAGAGAATAGAAGACCGTGAGATAGAGGCAGCCAAAGAGGCCAAGCGCAACAGATACTACGGCACCGACAACGATAAATCATCGTATAAGATACGCCCACACATCTTCTACTTCCGCCCCGACGACCTCGACAACGAGGAAATCATACTCAAAGTGGAAGAAACGCCTACCTATAAGCGCACCAAAATGGAACTGAAAGAGCTGAAAGGCTCCAGCGACCAAGACCAGGACGACGACGAGAAGGATAAAGGCGATAAGTTTAACGGAACAATTAAATTCGCATAAACAGCATCATGGATTTATTCGATCAGATTAGTGAAGACATCAAGGCTGCCATGAAGGCGCGCGACAGAGTGCGCCTCGACACCTTGAGAAACATTAAGAAAGTGTTTCTGGAGGCTAAGACCGCACCGGGAGCCAACGACACGCTGGACGACGCAAAGGCTCTGAAGATACTCCAGAAGCTGGCCAAACAGGGCAAAGAGTCAGCTGAAACCTTCAACCAGGCCAACAGAAAAGACCTTGCCGACGGCGAGCTGGCACAGGTAAAGGTGATAGAGGAGTATCTGCCCAAGCCTCTTTCTGAAGAGGAGATAACCGCCAAGGTGAAAGAAATCATTGCTCAGACAGGGGCTTCTACTATGAAAGACATGGGCAAGGTGATGGGCATCGCCTCAAAGCAAATGGCCGGACGGGCCGAAGGTGGAACCATATCAGCCATCGTTAAAAAGCTCCTCGCCTAACCATTGCGGCAGCTTTCCGTTTCAGTATGAAACTATTCCATTCTCCCCAAAGGGCATACCATGTCGTGGCATAACCCTTTGGGGATTTTTCATACCTATAGCACACAGCCAAAGCCCGCAGACATATAGGAGACAAGCAGTCACAGTGTCAACACTCCCAACACCCCCCAATGCACGGTGCCATTCAGTTTTGTTTTGTTATCTTTGTAGCATGATTGCCCATAAGAAGAAAAATAAATGCAGACACCACCAGCATTGTCGTCGTAAACAAGCATGGCTGTTTATAGAAAACTTTTTTTCTTCTATCTGGTTAGGTTTCTTACTTTTCATGTGTATAGAGAGTAAATGATGAACAAAGAAACCATAGCACAACTGTTTCGCAGTTACTACCCCGACATGTTGCGGCTGGCCCGTCTGCTTTTGCACGATGGAGCGGAGAGCGAGGATGTCGTGGACGAGGTCTTCGCAACTCTCATGCACAAAGACATCGTACTCACAGGTTCCACCATCCGGCCTTTTCTCATGACCGCTGTACGCAACCGGTGTCTCAACATTCTGCGAAGCCGCAGCATTCAGCAACGCATACAAGGTCTCTACCTTCTCGACAGTCAGTTGGAAACAGCCTCGGCCGAAGACATCGAAGAGCGCATCGGCCACATGAGAGTGGCCATTGAAAGCTGTCTCGATGACAGAAGCCGGAGGGTGATCGGCCAGCGCTACACCCAACAACTCTCCTACGCCGAGATAGCTGCCGAGGAAGGCATCAGCGAAACAGCCGTTTACAAGCGCATCAAGAAGGCGCTGGACACACTCAGAAAGGAACTCATAAAAACCAAATAGAACATGGACAAGATTGAACGCCTCATCGAAATGATGGAAAAGCTTGACCGCTATTCCCAGAAGGAATGGCAGCAAGTGCTCAGCGATAAAGACTGCCGGGAATACTACCAGCTGATGTGCTACACGTCGGCCGCGCTCCACGACCACCGACCTGACGAAACAGAAACGGAAGAAGCACTGCAACGCTTCGAGAAACGATACATGCCCGAGAGACGACACATCACCCTCTGGCGACAGCTGGCTGCCGTATTCGTCGGTCTCATACTCATCTCGGGATTGACTTTTGCCACCATCACGATGGTGAGACACCGCCAGCAGGCTCCCAAGAAGGAAGTCGTCGTGACTCCCGCCAAGGCTAAGGCCACAGCAAAGACCACTACGGCTGTACGCGACACCGTCAAAAGCCAGCCACAAAAAGCCGACGGCATGAAGCAATTCATCAACATGCCCGTTGCCGACATTGTCAACGAGATAGCTTCCTACTATGGTTTGAAGGCTGAAGTTCGCAACTCTCAGGCAGCTGGTATCCGGCTTTACTTCAACTGGAACCGGCAGTGCAGCGCCGCTCAGGTGGTGAGCCAGCTCAACCAGTTCGACAACATTCACCTCACCCTCGACGGCAACAGCCTCGTGCTGGAATAAACAAGGAGGACCCATTATGAGAAAAAAGATCATCCTGCTTGCCGTTCTGGCACTGCTGACTTTAGGGATAGATGCACAAACCGTCACCCATTCTTTTCGCAACACCTCCATGTCCGATGCCCTGCGCTATCTGAGCACTGCCAACAGGCACTATGTCATCAACTTTGCCTACAACGATCTTGAGGACTTTAAGGTCACCTCTGAGGTGCGCAACCAGAGCGTTCCCGATGCCATCCGTCAGATCATAGGCTTCTACCCCATCGCCATGAAAGTTGTCAGGGGCGAAGGTCATGACAGCAAAGGACACGCGCTGCCCGACATGATCTTTGTGGAGTGTATACAGAAGGAGGACCACAAACTCACAGGACGTGTCGTCGACGAGAAGGGACAGCCCATGGAGTTTGTCAATGTCGCCGTACTCAGCCCGCGCGACTCATCGTTCATCAATGGCGGCGTAACCACGGCGGCCGGCGACTTCGTCATTCCCTGCAAAACCACTAATGTGCTTGTCAGTCTCACCAGTGTGGGCTACCGCCGGCTCGTCCGCCATCTCACCACGGCCAATGCCGGTGTGCTGACCATGCACCCCGATGCCTACCAGTTGAAGGCGGTAATTGTAAAAGGCCGGCGCAAGGTGGAACACGAGGACCGCAATGTCTACACCTTCTCCGATGAGGAGGTGAAAGCGTCGCGACAAGCCCAGCAGCTCATTGCTACGCTGCCCGGACTACGCGTAGACATGCTCAGCGGACAGCTCTCCACCCTATCGGGCAAGCCGCTGACAATTCTCATCAATGGCATAGAGGCTAGCGACAACGACCTGAAAGCACTGCAATCCAAAGACATACGCAACGTCGAATACTATGTGGTGCCACCTGCCCGCTACGCCGATGCTGGCACCGTGCTCAACATCCACACCCGTGCCGCCGAGAACGGCTACGCCACAGGCTTCGACGTGATGCAAGGCACAAAGGCGGGATTCAACAACACCAACGCCTATGCCAAGTACAACCACGGCCCGCACCAGTTCTCGATCGATTATCGACTCGAACTGCGCAACGCGTCTAACTGCGACGAGCAGGACACCTATACTTTTAAAGACGGAGACAAGCAAGCTACCTACGACTATAGTGGTACCTATCACTTCGGATATGCTCAGCACGACTTCAACCTGAAGTACCTCTTCACCCATGGCGACAGCCTCAACTTCCAGGCGAAGTTCACCCCCACCATCTTCACCTGGTTCTGGAACAGTGACATGGCCATCAACGCAGAAGGCAACCCGCTGTGGAACAATGGCACGCAGGACAAGCGGCAGCGGCGCAACAGCTTCTCGCCATCACTCGATCTCTATTTCGACCGCAAACTCCCCGGCGGACACGAGATCATGCTCAACGCCGTCGGGACGCTCTTCCACAACAGTCAGCATGTGCACAACATCCAAGACAACGAGACCCAGCAGATCCTCGACGACGACATGCGGCAGCACAACAACAAATACTCGTTCATCGGCGAAGCGGCTTACACCAAGAATTGGGGACGCACACAGCTAGCTCTCGGCTACCGTGCCACGCTGGCTAAGTCAGACTATCGCATCAGCAACATCCTCTCCGACTATACGGAATACGACTACCATGCCACCGATGACAAGCACTATGCCTACGCACAGCTCAACGGCAGCATCGCCAAGATCGGCTACCGCATAAGCCTAGGCGCCACCTATATCAACACGAGCAACGACAACACGCACTTTCATAAGCTCTACTTCACGCCCGAGGCTCTGCTTTCCTACAACGTGAAGAATGGTGCCCTCCGACTGCATGGCAAGATGTCGACCATCACGCCTAACATCTCCAGTCTGAGCAACAACAGCACAGTGACCATCCCCGGACTGCTCTACTCGGGCAATCCTTGGCTGAAGAGCGCGCTCGACAAAAATATCTCACTCACCTACTCGCTCAACCTGCCTTGGCTTAATATGGACCTGACAGCAGACGCCCGCAAAATCGACGATGACTTCAGCACCTATTACCAGTGGCAAAATATAGACGGCAACCACGTCATCGTGGGACGCGATGAGAACTGCGACTACCTGCTCAACTATGGCTTCTCGGGCACGCTGAGCCTCAAGCCATTCAGCAACGACCTGCTCTCGATAGAATTAGAGAGCGGCTATCGCTGGCAGAAAGAGAAGAGCGAAATCATCGGCACGCACCACCATCACTATATGCCGTTGGCATGGACGGTGAGCATGCGTAAGGGCGACTGGGGCGCCGAATACTACCAGTGCATCCCACACAAGCAACTCAACGGCAGCTTCATCAATTCGGCCGAGAACACACAGAACCTCATAGTCTACTACCAGAAGAAGCAGCTGATGATAGGACTGGTGTGCATCTTCCCCTTTGCCGCGGCCAAATACGACAACAGCATTCTCGACAACAAAGTGATCGACATGCACTACCACAACAGCGTCACCAGTCAGAAGCGCACCTTCTGCATCACCCTGAGCTATAACCTCTTCTCGGGTAAACAGAACAACGACGCAAAGAAGCTCTACAACAAGGACAACGACCGGGGATTCTTCTAGATTATACGAAACCAATAAAAGAGGATGTATCATAATAGTGTTCTATGGTACATCCTCTGTATTGCTAATCTATAGATAATTGAAACTTAGAGTAGCTTCAACGCTTCAAGTACTTCGCGCCTTTCGTAACAACAATGCCATGAAAGGAGTTGCTGACGCGCTGGCCACTCATATTATATAACGGCCCATGATTATTGCCAGGCGCTGGTTTATAATCACTCACATGTTGGATGCCTGTGGCCGAAGCGTTGATAAGCTTTATTTCCTGACCCGCCATAGTGGGAATGTCATAGAGCCAAGTCGTAGGAAGAGTGGTTTCGGGTATCTTGCTCATATCCTTCACAATAGGTGCGGGCATGTTATAGGGCTGCATCAGCGGATTGCTATTGTCACCTGTAGCTGCCGTGAGTGCCGTTCCGTCGGCATTTTTGAGTTCTGTTGCCGTTCTCAGTCGGAGGTTTCCACCTATCGTAGACTGGATGGTGAGCGACTGTATGGCTCCGTCCTGCCAAGTCATCTCAGAAATGACAAATCCGCCACGAGCGCGCAGACCCTTCACGCTTCCGCTTTCTTTCCATTCAGAAGGCAGGGCAGGCAGCACATGCACGAATCCGGCATGCGACTGTACTAGCATCTCAGCTATGGCGGCAGTGGCACCAAAGTTACCGTCTATCTGGAAAGGCGGGTGTGCGTCGAACATGTTGGCGTAAGAGCCACCGTCGGACGCGGCAATGGTAACATTAGGATCGAGAAGCACCAGCTGATTCTTGAGTATCTTCAAGGCATGGTCGCCATCAAGCATACGGGCCCACATGGCTTCCTTCCAGCCCATAGACCAGCCGCGAGCACCGTCGCCACGGCCCACCAGACTTTTATGAACACCCTGGAAGAGCGTTGTGTTCATGTAAGGAGACACTTGACTGCCGGGATAGGCGCCCCACAGATGCGACAGATGTCTGTGGCTGGATGTTTCTCTATCCCAGTCTTCCTGCCACTCTTGCACCTGCCCGTATTTTCCTATTTTCCATGGGGTGAGCTGTGCTTTAAGTGCATCCAGCGAGTCGGCAAACTGACTGTCTACGCCTAAGGCACGGGCAGCAAGGGCCGTGTTCTTCAGCAAGTCATACACCATCTCATTATCCATGGCTATTCCTCCGAAGAGGGCTATGTTGCCTTTCTCGCCATTGCTCTTTGTGTAAGTGCCAATGCTGGGATGATTCTCGGGCGAGTTGCTCGGGCACACCACCATATAATGGGTGTTAGGATCTTCTACCAAGAAATCCTGGAAGAACATGGCAGCCCCTTTCATGATGGGATAAGCCTCGGCAAGATAAGTCTTATTGCCTGAGAAGAGATAATGCTCCCACAGATGTGAGCAGAACCAAGCATTACAAGTAGGCCATACGCCGACGGTACCATTATCTACGGCGCCCGTAGTACGCCATATATCGGTGTTGTGATGCAACACCCATCCTCGTGCGCCATACATCTTCTTAGCCGTCACGGCACCCGTCTCGCTTACGTCTTTAATGAGCTTCAGGAAGGGTTCGTGGCATTCAGCCAGGTTGGTTACCTCTGCCGGCCAATAGTTCATCTCCACATTGATGTTAGATGTGTATTTAGAGTCCCAAGCAGGATATTGCCGTGCGTCAGGATTCCAAATACCTTGCAGGTTGGCAGGTTGTGTTCCGGGCTGCGAAGAGCATATGAGCAGGTAGCGACCGAACTGGAAATAGTTGGCAGCCAGCTGAGGATCGGCCGTCTTATGATATTCCTTGATGCGCAGCTCGGTGTTTTTGCTCTCCTGAGCACTGTTATGCCCCAAGTCCAGATCTACGCGTCCGAACTCGCCGGCATATTTCGTTACATGGTCAGCAAGTGTCGTGGCATAATCCTTATTGGCGTTCTCATAAGCCGTGAGATAAGCCAATGCCTGGGCATCAGCATCACCGCTCACGTCGTTATAGCTCTTGAAGTTGGTGGCCTGCGATATAACGATCGTGGCATGGCTCGCACCCGTCACAATGAGCTGGGGCACATTGTTGGCCGGACCTGCCGTTCCTTGCTCATGTATGGTTGTCGTACCGTTGGTTATGGTGCCATCGCAGTCGATGATACGGATATACGTGCATAGGTTAAGCTTGTTGGTCACGCCCTCGTTAGAAGCTCTCGCCGGGCCCATCTTGGCCTTGATGGTATGGTCATCATACAAAACACTAGACAGCAACTTCTCTATATTAGTTTTGTTGCAGCCCGTGTAAGCGGCGTTGAACTGAAGTTTTCCACTCTCGGAAGACTCAAGGCGAACAATGGTTACATTGTCGGCAAACGACGTAAAGACGGTTCGCTTGTACTTCACATCACCTATGTTATATATAACCTGACTGGTAGCTGAGTCCAAATCAAGATACCTTACATAGCCCTCGGCACTCACTGCATGAGCGCCAGCACCCGATTCTTCATCGTCATATCGTTGTAGGGGGAAGCCTATCAGCAGTTCGCCGGCAGCCCGATAGGCAGCACCTTGCGAGTTCTTAGACATCCAGTTGGTAACAGCCATATCCTGAACAGAGGCATAATTCTTTGCGAAGATACCGCTCTGCACCCGCTTCAGCACGCCCAAAGCATTGGAGTTGTAATTCTCATTAGGTCCTTGATCCCAGAACGTATCCTCATTAAACTGTAGCGTGTCACAGGCAACGCCTCCGGAGTGCATCACGCCCAGCCTTCCATTGCCCAGAGGCAGAGCCTCCTCCCAATATTTCGCCGGACGATTATACCACAAATGGTTCTTGCTAGCTATCACAGGGGGAGCCACAGGGTCTCTGTCGGCTGTAGTAAAGGCGAAGGTCACTGCTTTTTGAGACACGTTTCCGGCCTTGTCGGCCACCGTACCGCCATTCAGAGAGAAGGTATAAGGGGTACTCTTGTCAAGTGCCGAGTAGGCATATCTCACCACATTGTCTTTCACCACACCTGTTAGCGATTGGCTGGCATGGGTTTTCGTATTGGTCAGAGTGGCATGTGCCGTAGCCTCCACGCTCTCGTTCCATGTCAGGGAGATGGTTCCCGATGTAGGAACGTTTGTTTCGCCATCGGCAGGATACGACAATTTTAAGAAAGGCGCCTCATGGTCATCAGCCAGAATGTTCACATACTTCAGGTTATAGTTGCTCGACTTGGTGGCCGAAGTGATGAGAATGCGCACGATGACGTTCTCCTTATTATCGGCTTTCAGGCTGTAAGTAGAATCAACATACGTGTTCCAGTGCGACCCGCTCACATAATCGTTGAGCGCCGTCCAGGTAGTTCCGTTGTCGGTAGAGTAGATAACGCCAAACTTTGTACGGCTGCTAGAGCCGTCGCCTATGGCAAAGTTCACCTTGATATTGTTCAGGTTGATAGAAGAGAAGGTCACCTCAAAATATTGATCATGCTTCGACGCGTCGCCATAATCGGCTTTTGCCGTGAACTTATCGACAGAGGCGGTGTTCAGGCGAAGCACATAGCTGGAGCTGCTCTGCTTTACTTGCCACTTACCGTTGCTTGTCTTGAGGCTCAACCTATACTCGCTCTGCACGCCCGAGAAGGTGTTGGGCAAGAACACAGGCTGATTCTGCTTCCAGCTCACATTGGCCAGCTCCTGCCATCCGCTGCCGTCCGGGGTATAGGTGTACACGGTGCCCGTGTTAGACACATCCCATCCTTCTGAAAAATTCCAGGAGGCTACTTTTGTTTGCGTAGTGGCTTGCAGCGAACCGGCTACCCAGAAAAGGGCTGCGCAGGTGATGAAAGTCCGCAAACGCGATAATAATTTTAGCATAATAGTTGTACTTTGATTTTAGTTATTTATGTTTAGATAGATTTTTCCGAACCAAGCAACCGTGAGCCTCTGCTACATGACCGAGGACAACGGGCAGACATCTGCCATTTATCAAGTGCAAAATTAGGTAGATGCCCTTGCAAGTATGTTTAAAATCGTACAAAAATAGACGATTATCGTACACCGATGCACAAATTGCCGAAAAAAACAATTATCTTTGTCAACGATTGAAACAACAAACGCATGAACCGCATCATCATCGCCTTAACAATGCTACTAACCTGCCTACCTTTGCTAGCCGAAGAAACAGAGGTACGCATAACGCATTTTGACGAGCGCGACGGATTTACGGAAAGCTACATAACAGGTGTCATACAAGACCGTGAGGGCCTTATATGGGTGAGCAGCTGGAACGGTCTGAGCAGGTATGACGGCTATAGGTTTGTGACCTTCAAGGCACGGCCGGGCGACGGATGCCCGCTTGAAACCAACCGCATCAACGGTATAAAAGAGCTGGCCAACCACAACATTCTGTGCAAGAGCAACAACAGATATTATATTTTCTATCCCAAGACACAGAAGTTCAGCCTTCCCAAGCAGATGGACAGAAGTTGGCTGGTGAGGCCCTACCACACTCCGGAGGCCGTTCGGAACAGAATAAAGAGCTTGCCGGAATATGCTCACATAGAGGTAAAGTTTCTTTGTACCGACCGTCAGGGCGGTATATGGCTTCAGAGCAACCGTGGACTGGAGCGGGTGTGGTTCGTCAAGAAGGCTGCCTTGCCCGAAAAGTATGGCTCTGGGGGCGAGGAACCCGTGCGCGGGGCTTATCGTGACAGCAAGGGGCGAATATGGATAGCTGACAAGAACGGTGTGGTGCGTATATATAATAGGCTCAACACCAATGTTCCTTTCCTCCGGCAAACGCCACTTTTTCTTACTCCAACAGGACAATTATCCACCCGACACGCCGTGTTTGGAAGCAACGTGTATGTTTTTTACGAGGATAAGCAAGGCACCATGTGGCTCGGCACGAAACCTCACGGACTGTTCCGCTTGCAAACATCGGGCCCAGGATATAAGCTTATTCACTACGTGCACAACGCAAACGACAGATGGAGCCTGAGCGATGATAATATATACGACATCAAGGAGAGCATCTACGGCGACCTTCTCATAGCCACTTTTAAGGGGGGACTGAACATCATCAAGCCCCAACATGAAGGCAAACCACGGTTTGTCAATCCCCACAATCTGCTCAGACAATACCCTCAAGATGCCATGCAATGCAGAAGCATTCTGACTACGTCTGACGGCACGGTACTCGTAGGCACAACAAACGGTCTGGTGTCTTTCAGACCCAGCCCTAACGCCTCGGCCATCAGGTTCACGGTCAATCGCCGTAACCCACAAAAGGCTTGGTCGCTGAGCAGCAATTACATTATGGGCATGTTGCTCACCAGGAGCGGTAAGGTGCTCATAGCAACATCAGGAGGGGGCGTTGACTGCACTGACAGCCGTCATCTGCTGAGTAACAACATGCACTTCAGCCATTTCTCTTATGACGATGGACTATCGTCTGACATGACGCAGGCTCTTCAAGAGGATCCGTCCGGACGCGTGTGGATTATCTCTGAAGCTTCGCTTAGTTGTATAGACATCAAGCGTCACCAGTCAGTCAACTATCTGAAAAGATACTTCAGAGGGTATTTCGCCTTCACCGAGATGCCGCCATTGTGCCTGCCCAACGGCCTTATCATCATAGGAACCACGCAAGGCACGCTGACAATCAACACGCTACAGATGGATAAGAGCAGGTTTGTGCCCAAGATAATCTTCAATTGCGACAGCATCATCACCATGCAAGGCGGCAGTAAGAACTTGGACCTGGCGTTCGCAGCCCTCGATTATAACAAGAACGAAGTCATCGTGTATGCTTATAAGCTGGAAGGAATAGACAAGGAATGGCATTTCACGACATCACATAAGCTGCATTACGTGGGACTGATGCCCGGAACGTATAAGTTGCGCGTCAGATCGACCAACGGCGACGGCGTGTGGGTAGACAACGAACGAGACATCACCATACGCCGCAGGGCTACATTCATAGAGACACCTTACTTTTGGCTCACTCTGGGCATGGTCGCGGCACTGCTGATATATGGCGTAACAAAGATGGTGCTGTATGTGCGTCGTTTACAGAATGAAATAAAAGACATCAAGCTTACTAGCGAGGAAAAGATTGCCGTGCTTGGCAACCGCATACGCGAGTTGCTTGCCATAGGCGAGAGCCTGCAAAAGGCAGATACGGAGACACCGAACAGCAAACTGCCGGCTGACGACCAACAGTTTGCCGAAAAACTGAAAGCCTACGTCACAGAGAATCTATCCAATTCAGAGCTACAGGTAATCGACATGGCCGCTGCTTTGTCCGTAAGCCGCACCATGCTCTTTGCCAAAGTAAAGCGCATCTTCAACTGCTCACCCAACAACTATCTGCAGAACATGCGCGTCAACAAGGCCAAAGAGATGCTCAGTCAGGGCGATAGGCTCGTTGCCGATGTTGCTTACAAATGCGGCTTCTCCGACCCAAAGTATTTCAGCCGATGCTTTAAGAAGTTAACCGGGAAGCGACCTACAGAATGGCGGGGATAAAAACACATGCCATCTCACCCATTGTACATGTTGCTTACAGCAAATTCGGTGCATTTGCTATTCCACCCATTCCACCCAAATTGCAAGTTGTTGATTTACAAAAACTTGCACTAGATCTATAAACTAAAACATTCCACCCACATTCCACCCACATCTCACCTTCCTGCTCTTTTCCCTCCATTTATACGGGTTTTATATAGAACGGAGAATGAGTTATAAGTATCATTTTGCTTCTATGTAAAACTACATGCGTTTCTCAGAGTTGAAGCTATTTCTTATACAAGAAGCCCCGGAAAGAAGTTCCTTCTTATTCTTATATTCGATAGAAATCGAGCTCTATGAAAAAGTAATCAAAGAAGATGTTTTTTAATAACATCTTTGATATATCTTTCCGCATTATATTTTCCCACTATTGCAATCAGCCTATTATAATTATTGGTGTCCGCTAAAAATTGATGCCCAATATCAAATTTAAGGCTGAATTCCACGCTTGGAATCCAGCCTTTTGTGTTACCTTTGTATTTGAAAACTAAACAATATAACACATGGACAAAAGTACACATTTTATCGGACAGCCGATACTGGGTCAGCTATTAAATTTTCTAGATAGGGAGAAAATCGTAATAATTAGCCGAGAAAACGGTGGCGAGAAGTATGTGAAGAAGTTCAATGCATGGTGGCATCTGACAGTTATGCTTTATGCCGTAATCATGCGTTTCGACTCCCTGAGGGAGATAACTTCTGCCACTATGATGGAGTGTCGCAAATTGGGGCATCTGGGCATAAAGGACTTGCCCCGCAGAAGCACATTAGCTGATGCCAACATTAGACGTCCCGAACAAGTGTTCGGCAAGATATATGCCAGTCTCTACTACCAGTACAAGGATAAACTTTCATCGGACAGCCGCTGTGGTAATACTCCCCGTTGGCTCAAGAAACTCAAAATCATCGGCACGCACCACCATCACTATATGCCGTTGGCATGGACGGTGAGCATGCGTAAGGGCGACTGGGGCGCCGAATACTACCAGTGCATCCCACACAAGCAACTCAACGGCAGCTTCATCAATTCGGCCGAGAACACACAGAACCTCATAGTCTACTACCAGAAGAAGCAGCTGATGATAGGACTGGTGTGCATCTTCCCCTTTGCCGCGGCCAAATACGACAACAGCATTCTCGACAACAAAGTGATCGACATGCACTACCACAACAGCGTCACCAGTCAGAAGCGCACCTTCTGCATCACCCTGAGCTATAACCTCTTCTCGGGTAAACAGAACAACGACGCAAAGAAGCTCTACAACAAGGACAACGACCGGGGATTCTTCTAGATTATACGAAACCAATAAAAGAGGATGTATCATAATAGTGTTCTATGGTACATCCTCTGTATTGCTAATCTATAGATAATTGAAACTTAGAGTAGCTTCAACGCTTCAAGTACTTCGCGCCTTTCGTAACAACAATGCCATGAAAGGAGTTGCTGACGCGCTGGCCACTCATATTATATAACGGCCCATGATTATTGCCAGGCGCTGGTTTATAATCACTCACATGTTGGATGCCTGTGGCCGAAGCGTTGATAAGCTTTATTTCCTGACCCGCCATAGTGGGAATGTCATAGAGCCAAGTCGTAGGAAGAGTGGTTTCGGGTATCTTGCTCATATCCTTCACAATAGGTGCGGGCATGTTATAGGGCTGCATCAGCGGATTGCTATTGTCACCTGTAGCTGCCGTGAGTGCCGTTCCGTCGGCATTTTTGAGTTCTGTTGCCGTTCTCAGTCGGAGGTTTCCACCTATCGTAGACTGGATGGTGAGCGACTGTATGGCTCCGTCCTGCCAAGTCATCTCAGAAATGACAAATCCGCCACGAGCGCGCAGACCCTTCACGCTTCCGCTTTCTTTCCATTCAGAAGGCAGGGCAGGCAGCACATGCACGAATCCGGCATGCGACTGTACTAGCATCTCAGCTATGGCGGCAGTGGCACCAAAGTTACCGTCTATCTGGAAAGGCGGGTGTGCGTCGAACATGTTGGCGTAAGAGCCACCGTCGGACGCGGCAATGGTAACATTAGGATCGAGAAGCACCAGCTGATTCTTGAGTATCTTCAAGGCATGGTCGCCATCAAGCATACGGGCCCACATGGCTTCCTTCCAGCCCATAGACCAGCCGCGAGCACCGTCGCCACGGCCCACCAGACTTTTATGAACACCCTGGAAGAGCGTTGTGTTCATGTAAGGAGACACTTGACTGCCGGGATAGGCGCCCCACAGATGCGACAGATGTCTGTGGCTGGATGTTTCTCTATCCCAGTCTTCCTGCCACTCTTGCACCTGCCCGTATTTTCCTATTTTCCATGGGGTGAGCTGTGCTTTAAGTGCATCCAGCGAGTCGGCAAACTGACTGTCTACGCCTAAGGCACGGGCAGCAAGGGCCGTGTTCTTCAGCAAGTCATACACCATCTCATTATCCATGGCTATTCCTCCGAAGAGGGCTATGTTGCCTTTCTCGCCATTGCTCTTTGTGTAAGTGCCAATGCTGGGATGATTCTCGGGCGAGTTGCTCGGGCACACCACCATATAATGGGTGTTAGGATCTTCTACCAAGAAATCCTGGAAGAACATGGCAGCCCCTTTCATGATGGGATAAGCCTCGGCAAGATAAGTCTTATTGCCTGAGAAGAGATAATGCTCCCACAGATGTGAGCAGAACCAAGCATTACAAGTAGGCCATACGCCGACGGTACCATTATCTACGGCGCCCGTAGTACGCCATATATCGGTGTTGTGATGCAACACCCATCCTCGTGCGCCATACATCTTCTTAGCCGTCACGGCACCCGTCTCGCTTACGTCTTTAATGAGCTTCAGGAAGGGTTCGTGGCATTCAGCCAGGTTGGTTACCTCTGCCGGCCAATAGTTCATCTCCACATTGATGTTAGATGTGTATTTAGAGTCCCAAGCAGGATATTGCCGTGCGTCAGGATTCCAAATACCTTGCAGGTTGGCAGGTTGTGTTCCGGGCTGCGAAGAGCATATGAGCAGGTAGCGACCGAACTGGAAATAGTTGGCAGCCAGCTGAGGATCGGCCGTCTTATGATATTCCTTGATGCGCAGCTCGGTGTTTTTGCTCTCCTGAGCACTGTTATGCCCCAAGTCCAGATCTACGCGTCCGAACTCGCCGGCATATTTCGTTACATGGTCAGCAAGTGTCGTGGCATAATCCTTATTGGCGTTCTCATAAGCCGTGAGATAAGCCAATGCCTGGGCATCAGCATCACCGCTCACGTCGTTATAGCTCTTGAAGTTGGTGGCCTGCGATATAACGATCGTGGCATGGCTCGCACCCGTCACAATGAGCTGGGGCACATTGTTGGCCGGACCTGCCGTTCCTTGCTCATGTATGGTTGTCGTACCGTTGGTTATGGTGCCATCGCAGTCGATGATACGGATATACGTGCATAGGTTAAGCTTGTTGGTCACGCCCTCGTTAGAAGCTCTCGCCGGGCCCATCTTGGCCTTGATGGTATGGTCATCATACAAAACACTAGACAGCAACTTCTCTATATTAGTTTTGTTGCAGCCCGTGTAAGCGGCGTTGAACTGAAGTTTTCCACTCTCGGAAGACTCAAGGCGAACAATGGTTACATTGTCGGCAAACGACGTAAAGACGGTTCGCTTGTACTTCACATCACCTATGTTATATATAACCTGACTGGTAGCTGAGTCCAAATCAAGATACCTTACATAGCCCTCGGCACTCACTGCATGAGCGCCAGCACCCGATTCTTCATCGTCATATCGTTGTAGGGGGAAGCCTATCAGCAGTTCGCCGGCAGCCCGATAGGCAGCACCTTGCGAGTTCTTAGACATCCAGTTGGTAACAGCCATATCCTGAACAGAGGCATAATTCTTTGCGAAGATACCGCTCTGCACCCGCTTCAGCACGCCCAAAGCATTGGAGTTGTAATTCTCATTAGGTCCTTGATCCCAGAACGTATCCTCATTAAACTGTAGCGTGTCACAGGCAACGCCTCCGGAGTGCATCACGCCCAGCCTTCCATTGCCCAGAGGCAGAGCCTCCTCCCAATATTTCGCCGGACGATTATACCACAAATGGTTCTTGCTAGCTATCACAGGGGGAGCCACAGGGTCTCTGTCGGCTGTAGTAAAGGCGAAGGTCACTGCTTTTTGAGACACGTTTCCGGCCTTGTCGGCCACCGTACCGCCATTCAGAGAGAAGGTATAAGGGGTACTCTTGTCAAGTGCCGAGTAGGCATATCTCACCACATTGTCTTTCACCACACCTGTTAGCGATTGGCTGGCATGGGTTTTCGTATTGGTCAGAGTGGCATGTGCCGTAGCCTCCACGCTCTCGTTCCATGTCAGGGAGATGGTTCCCGATGTAGGAACGTTTGTTTCGCCATCGGCAGGATACGACAATTTTAAGAAAGGCGCCTCATGGTCATCAGCCAGAATGTTCACATACTTCAGGTTATAGTTGCTCGACTTGGTGGCCGAAGTGATGAGAATGCGCACGATGACGTTCTCCTTATTATCGGCTTTCAGGCTGTAAGTAGAATCAACATACGTGTTCCAGTGCGACCCGCTCACATAATCGTTGAGCGCCGTCCAGGTAGTTCCGTTGTCGGTAGAGTAGATAACGCCAAACTTTGTACGGCTGCTAGAGCCGTCGCCTATGGCAAAGTTCACCTTGATATTGTTCAGGTTGATAGAAGAGAAGGTCACCTCAAAATATTGATCATGCTTCGACGCGTCGCCATAATCGGCTTTTGCCGTGAACTTATCGACAGAGGCGGTGTTCAGGCGAAGCACATAGCTGGAGCTGCTCTGCTTTACTTGCCACTTACCGTTGCTTGTCTTGAGGCTCAACCTATACTCGCTCTGCACGCCCGAGAAGGTGTTGGGCAAGAACACAGGCTGATTCTGCTTCCAGCTCACATTGGCCAGCTCCTGCCATCCGCTGCCGTCCGGGGTATAGGTGTACACGGTGCCCGTGTTAGACACATCCCATCCTTCTGAAAAATTCCAGGAGGCTACTTTTGTTTGCGTAGTGGCTTGCAGCGAACCGGCTACCCAGAAAAGGGCTGCGCAGGTGATGAAAGTCCGCAAACGCGATAATAATTTTAGCATAATAGTTGTACTTTGATTTTAGTTATTTATGTTTAGATAGATTTTTCCGAACCAAGCAACCGTGAGCCTCTGCTACATGACCGAGGACAACGGGCAGACATCTGCCATTTATCAAGTGCAAAATTAGGTAGATGCCCTTGCAAGTATGTTTAAAATCGTACAAAAATAGACGATTATCGTACACCGATGCACAAATTGCCGAAAAAAACAATTATCTTTGTCAACGATTGAAACAACAAACGCATGAACCGCATCATCATCGCCTTAACAATGCTACTAACCTGCCTACCTTTGCTAGCCGAAGAAACAGAGGTACGCATAACGCATTTTGACGAGCGCGACGGATTTACGGAAAGCTACATAACAGGTGTCATACAAGACCGTGAGGGCCTTATATGGGTGAGCAGCTGGAACGGTCTGAGCAGGTATGACGGCTATAGGTTTGTGACCTTCAAGGCACGGCCGGGCGACGGATGCCCGCTTGAAACCAACCGCATCAACGGTATAAAAGAGCTGGCCAACCACAACATTCTGTGCAAGAGCAACAACAGATATTATATTTTCTATCCCAAGACACAGAAGTTCAGCCTTCCCAAGCAGATGGACAGAAGTTGGCTGGTGAGGCCCTACCACACTCCGGAGGCCGTTCGGAACAGAATAAAGAGCTTGCCGGAATATGCTCACATAGAGGTAAAGTTTCTTTGTACCGACCGTCAGGGCGGTATATGGCTTCAGAGCAACCGTGGACTGGAGCGGGTGTGGTTCGTCAAGAAGGCTGCCTTGCCCGAAAAGTATGGCTCTGGGGGCGAGGAACCCGTGCGCGGGGCTTATCGTGACAGCAAGGGGCGAATATGGATAGCTGACAAGAACGGTGTGGTGCGTATATATAATAGGCTCAACACCAATGTTCCTTTCCTCCGGCAAACGCCACTTTTTCTTACTCCAACAGGACAATTATCCACCCGACACGCCGTGTTTGGAAGCAACGTGTATGTTTTTTACGAGGATAAGCAAGGCACCATGTGGCTCGGCACGAAACCTCACGGACTGTTCCGCTTGCAAACATCGGGCCCAGGATATAAGCTTATTCACTACGTGCACAACGCAAACGACAGATGGAGCCTGAGCGATGATAATATATACGACATCAAGGAGAGCATCTACGGCGACCTTCTCATAGCCACTTTTAAGGGGGGACTGAACATCATCAAGCCCCAACATGAAGGCAAACCACGGTTTGTCAATCCCCACAATCTGCTCAGACAATACCCTCAAGATGCCATGCAATGCAGAAGCATTCTGACTACGTCTGACGGCACGGTACTCGTAGGCACAACAAACGGTCTGGTGTCTTTCAGACCCAGCCCTAACGCCTCGGCCATCAGGTTCACGGTCAATCGCCGTAACCCACAAAAGGCTTGGTCGCTGAGCAGCAATTACATTATGGGCATGTTGCTCACCAGGAGCGGTAAGGTGCTCATAGCAACATCAGGAGGGGGCGTTGACTGCACTGACAGCCGTCATCTGCTGAGTAACAACATGCACTTCAGCCATTTCTCTTATGACGATGGACTATCGTCTGACATGACGCAGGCTCTTCAAGAGGATCCGTCCGGACGCGTGTGGATTATCTCTGAAGCTTCGCTTAGTTGTATAGACATCAAGCGTCACCAGTCAGTCAACTATCTGAAAAGATACTTCAGAGGGTATTTCGCCTTCACCGAGATGCCGCCATTGTGCCTGCCCAACGGCCTTATCATCATAGGAACCACGCAAGGCACGCTGACAATCAACACGCTACAGATGGATAAGAGCAGGTTTGTGCCCAAGATAATCTTCAATTGCGACAGCATCATCACCATGCAAGGCGGCAGTAAGAACTTGGACCTGGCGTTCGCAGCCCTCGATTATAACAAGAACGAAGTCATCGTGTATGCTTATAAGCTGGAAGGAATAGACAAGGAATGGCATTTCACGACATCACATAAGCTGCATTACGTGGGACTGATGCCCGGAACGTATAAGTTGCGCGTCAGATCGACCAACGGCGACGGCGTGTGGGTAGACAACGAACGAGACATCACCATACGCCGCAGGGCTACATTCATAGAGACACCTTACTTTTGGCTCACTCTGGGCATGGTCGCGGCACTGCTGATATATGGCGTAACAAAGATGGTGCTGTATGTGCGTCGTTTACAGAATGAAATAAAAGACATCAAGCTTACTAGCGAGGAAAAGATTGCCGTGCTTGGCAACCGCATACGCGAGTTGCTTGCCATAGGCGAGAGCCTGCAAAAGGCAGATACGGAGACACCGAACAGCAAACTGCCGGCTGACGACCAACAGTTTGCCGAAAAACTGAAAGCCTACGTCACAGAGAATCTATCCAATTCAGAGCTACAGGTAATCGACATGGCCGCTGCTTTGTCCGTAAGCCGCACCATGCTCTTTGCCAAAGTAAAGCGCATCTTCAACTGCTCACCCAACAACTATCTGCAGAACATGCGCGTCAACAAGGCCAAAGAGATGCTCAGTCAGGGCGATAGGCTCGTTGCCGATGTTGCTTACAAATGCGGCTTCTCCGACCCAAAGTATTTCAGCCGATGCTTTAAGAAGTTAACCGGGAAGCGACCTACAGAATGGCGGGGATAAAAACACATGCCATCTCACCCATTGTACATGTTGCTTACAGCAAATTCGGTGCATTTGCTATTCCACCCATTCCACCCAAATTGCAAGTTGTTGATTTACAAAAACTTGCACTAGATCTATAAACTAAAACATTCCACCCACATTCCACCCACATCTCACCTTCCTGCTCTTTTCCCTCCATTTATACGGGTTTTATATAGAACGGAGAATGAGTTATAAGTATCATTTTGCTTCTATGTAAAACTACATGCGTTTCTCAGAGTTGAAGCTATTTCTTATACAAGAAGCCCCGGAAAGAAGTTCCTTCTTATTCTTATATTCGATAGAAATCGAGCTCTATGAAAAAGTAATCAAAGAAGATGTTTTTTAATAACATCTTTGATATATCTTTCCGCATTATATTTTCCCACTATTGCAATCAGCCTATTATAATTATTGGTGTCCGCTAAAAATTGATGCCCAATATCAAATTTAAGGCTGAATTCCACGCTTGGAATCCAGCCTTTTGTGTTACCTTTG
>SAMEA3663054__coassemble_475_pt1 | contig 69375 bp, 54 predicted proteins | sample SAMEA3663054__metabat2_low_PE_005 | metagenome-assembled genome bin SAMEA3663054 (sample SAMEA3663054) | pig gut metagenome | biome: pig gut; feature: pig-associated habitat; material: faeces | place: France | collected 2012 | reverse complement strand
ATTGGGAGAATGCTCTCAAGCTTCTCCACAATGCGGTGCTGCTCGGAGAGAGGGGAAGTGGAATAAGCAGGTTATATATGCTTTGTGCGTTTAGGGTTTTTCCTTTTATTGCATCCTTAGACTCACCCCAATTTGATATTACAGGGAGAATCTTTAAAAGATAGTCTCGTGTATAGAATTTAGTATCGCATAGTGTTTGAATAGTTATGATTGCTTCATTATGATAAGCATCGATGCCAAGGATACAGGTTCTACCAATAGTCAATTTAAAACTCATTAATAATGAGCCAGCTTTAGATATGTTATATCCAAAGGTTTCTTCGGCAGCGTATTTAGAAATCCTTTCTTTTGTGGATGTTATTATACCATCTTGTTTCATGTCCGAAATTGATACCCAAGGGTATTCTCCATTTATCCAATATCGCCCATCCCCTCTTGCAGGAGTTTTACCAGAATGACTGTTAACAAGCCTCCCGAATCTTACCCACTCCCACGTTTCAGGAATATCGAACGGTATTTCGTCATCGATGCAGACATCCGGTCGCTTTTTATCGGTAAAGCGTTCCATCCAATGTCCATCCTCAGTGCGATAGATACGTGACTCGTTCTTAAAAAATGCGGCAAGCTTCATGGCCTGCCGCACTTTATAACTTTAGCTTACTTGGCTATCTCCGGTATGGCTGTGCCCACGCATCCGTCGGGCATCTGTATGTGCAGCATGGCGCATACGGTGGGGGCGATGTCGGTCATGTCGTAGTGAATGTTGCTCTGTCCGTGGGCCACGTGCCAGCCCATGAACACCAAGGGTATGTGTGTGTCGTAGGGATATGGCTGTCCGTGCTGTGTGCCCTTATAGGTTGGGCTGTCTTGAGCGCCGAAGAATTGCGGGCGGGTAACCACGCTTATCTCTCCGCTTCGGTGTGGGAAGTAGCCGTTGATGATGCGTTTCTTGAAGATGTCGGGCATGGTTGCCGTAGCCACCTTCTCATTGTCTACTGCATAAACAAATTGTGGGTCGTTGCGAAGCCACTGCAGTGAGGCGTCGATGAGGTCCTGCTTTTTCTTTCCGCAGGCTGCGATGAGGCTGTCGTTGAAGAAGAACTGATAGTTGTCTTCAAACATAACGGGGTTCTGGCTCATGCCGAACTTACCCTTCAGATAGGTGTTCAGCTCGGTGGTTGTCTTGTCATAGTCCCATGCTCCGGCCGGTATCTTGTGGCTCTTCATCTGATTATAGTTGTGAGCTGCGCCGTGGTCGGCCGTCAGAAAGATCAGGTAGTTGCCCTTGCCCACCTCGCTGTCGAGGGTGTTGAGGAAGGTTGTGAGGTCCTTATCTAACTGCATATACACGTCGTGGTTCTCCTTTCCGCGTGTGCTGTAGGTGTGTCCGATGGCGTCGGTAGACGATATGCTCACGGTGAGCATGTCTGTTGCGTCGTGTTTGCCCAGCTGTTCGTTCTTCAGGGCAGCCTCTGCCATTTTGAAGGTTACGGTCACTCCGAGGTTGGATGTCTTGATGTCGAAGCCCGGCTTGGTGTGGTTGGCCTTGTTGAAGTCGGTTACCCACTGTGGCAGCTCGTTCATATAGTAAGTGCTTGTGACGAAGTGTCCTGCCTTGGTGTCCCACCAATAGGCTGCGTTGGCCGACTGTCCGGCGGGCAGGATAGATGCTCGGTCTTTGAGAGACACGCCGATGACCTTTGACTGATAGTTGGTAGCGATGCGCAGCTCGTCGCCTATGGTGGTGACAAGCATGTTGTGTGGTGACATCTGTCCGGCTGAGTTGTTTGAGCCGACGCTCTTTACGCCATTGTCGGTGCAGCAATACACTTCCTTGTCGTTGATGGCAAAGTTGTTTCCGGCAATGCCGCTCACAGAGGGGAAGGCACCGGTGAAGATGGTGGAGTGGCCCACTGCCGTTACCGTTGGCGTGTAGTTAAGGTGCGTGTTCTCGCATGAGAATCCCTCGTTGAGCAGGCGCTTGAGGCCTCCGTTGCCGTATTCGTTGTAATAATAATACAGATAATCCCAGCGCATCTGGTCTACCACAAGGCCTACGACGAGCTTAGGACGTTCTACTTGTGCCGATGCCGAGAGCATGGAGCCTGCAAGCAGCAGCATGAAAAATAGTTTTTTAATCATATTGTTTGATGTTTAAGAGTTTCTTTTCTGACGTCTTCAACCAGTTTCTGCACCAGTCGGGGCAGGGCGTAATGGCCCAGCTCGCTCTCCTGAATCCATATATAGCCCTCAGGTAGGGTGGGGCGGGTGCCGGATTGGAGCAGATAGAAGTCGGCCAGGATAACGCGGTGGGTGAGCACATGCCTCACTTGGCTGCGCAAAAGGGTGAGACGGCCGCTGAGAGCGGGCATCTCGGAGCCCTCAATGAGCAGCGGTTGCCACAGTCCTTGCCAGATATCGTTCCCGGTGCGGCGGCAGATGGCGGTCTGATCCTTATACCTTATATATATAAGGGCCATGTGCCGCTCCTTCACCTTCACCGTCTTGAGTTTCACGGGCAGGTCGTTTACGCGCCCGGAGCGCAGCGCTTGGCAGCCCTCCATAAGCGGACAAGATGTGCAAGTTGGTGATGTGGGGGTGCAAAGAGTAGCGCCAAAATCCATCACAGCCTGATTGTAGTCGGCCGACCGTGTGGCGGGCACGAGCTCATTGCCCAGTGCCTCGAAGGTGTGACGGCCCCTGGTGGTATTGATGGGAGTGGCTATGCCGAAGTAGCGGGCCATCACTCTGAAGGCGTTGCCGTCTATAGCCGCTACGGGAAGGCCGAAGGCGAATGACGCTATGGCTGCTGCCGTATAGGGGCCAACGCCTTTTAGCTTGCAAATTTCGCCCATTTCATCGGGGAAATGCCCCATTTCAACAATCTGCTGAGCCGCTTTGTGAAGGTTTCTTCCGCGGCTGTAGTAGCCTAACCCCTGCCATAGGCGCAGCACATCGTCTTCGCTGGCTGCCGCAAGTGCCTCTACAGTGGGATAAGCATGCATGAAGCGCAGCCAATAAGCCGTGCCTTGGGCTATGCGTGTTTGCTGGAGGATAACCTCACTGAGCCAGATGGCATAGGCATCGTGGGTATGCCGCCACGGCAGGTCGCGCTTATTGACATTGAACCACGCCAGCAACGCTGTTGTGAATGGGTGAAAAGTGCCTTGTGTATTCATTTTTGCTTTGTGATGCAAAGTTACTAATAAAACTTTTAATGACTGTCTTAGCCTTGTTTCTTTTTTGTTACAACACAGTCATGGTGTGGGCATTGGCAAGCGTGCTTACACCTTATTTAATATGGGGAGGGCGCCGGAGGTGTGCCTTAGGGCTTGGTTAAACTTGTATTACAAGCGTTAAGATTACTTTTAAGGTATCAAAATTCAAGGTATGAATAGCATATATTATAGTGATTTTCGTCTATAGAATATGCCAGTATATCTATATTGAATAAAGAAGTTCTTGTTTAATTGCATAAATAGTGTTAACTTTGCAAAGAAACAGACAAACTTTGCCTCTACCCAAAGACAAAACTTTTAAACTTATCAAATATTAAAAAACAAACTAAAAGCCAAATGAAAGATGCAATGAACAAACTCTTTAGAATTTGCCTAATGGCATTATTCTTGCTTGCACCTTCTTCTTTGTTCGCCCAAGGCCTCGTGTCAGGCACGGTGATAGGCTCAGACAATGAACCTGTTATTGGCGCCACGGTGGTGGAAAAGGGCAACACAGCGAACGGTACAGTAACTGATCTTGATGGTAAGTTCTCATTGAACCTGAAGAAAGGCAAGATTGCTGTCATTTCTTATGTGGGTATGGAGACCCAAGAAGTTCATGTGGGCAGTAGCCAGCAAATCGTATTGAAAGAAAATCTTGACCAACTCGACGAGGTGGTTGTGCTGGGTTACACCAGCGCAGTGCGTAAGGACCTCACTGGTTCGGTGGGTTCGGTTTCCGGAGCACGCCTTGCCGCAGTGCCTGTAGCTTCGGCTGCCGAGGCTTTGCAGGGCAAGATAGCCGGCGTGCAGGTAACTACTGTTGACGGTCAGCCTGGTGCTGACATCAACATCCGCGTGCGCGGAGCCTCTTCAGTGACGCAGAGCAACGACCCGTTGTTCATCGTCGATGGTTTCCAACAAAGCAACATCAACGACATCCCGCCCTCGGACATCGCCAGCATCGACGTGTTGAAGGACGCTTCGCTCACCGCTATATATGGTGCGAAGGGTGCCAACGGCATCGTGGTGGTAACAACCAAGAGCGCGCAGGCAGGCAAGCTGAAGGTGGGCTTCAATGGTCGTATGTCGGTTTCGCACATATCCAAGACGCTCGACTTGATGAATACACAGCAGTTTGCCGACTATCAGTATGACCGCGCTGCTGCCAACGGCACGCGTTCGTCATGGGCCAAGGCCTTCAGAGGAAACTTTGGTAACCCCTATGACCTCGACTTGTATGGCCAGTTGCCTACCCACGACTGGCAGGATGAGGTGTTGGGCGAGACGCCCCTCAACTATTCGGCCAACGTAACCGTGGGCGGTGGTTCTGAGAAGCTGCGTTTCAACTCATCGTTGACGCAGAGTGAGGACAAGGGTATCATACGCGGTTCAGGCGTTCGCCGTACCAACTTGAACGTGAAACTTGCTGCCAACCTCACCAAGAACTTGGTGCTGACCTACAATCCCCGCATGACGTTCCGTCGCGACATCGGTGCCGGCGGCGATAACATCGGTACCGGTGGTATCATCGACGTGCTGAGGTATCGTCCTACCAACGGTTTGAGAGAGTTCGGAAGCTGGCCTCCCTACATGGCAGACCCGCGTGAGGAGCAGAACTTCCTCTATACCAATCCTAAATCGGATATTGACACCAACCAGCGCAAACGCCATTCATATACCATCAGCAACCAGTTCTCTTTGAAATGGACGCCCATCAAGGGCCTCGTGCTGACCACAGAGGGTAACTATACCTGGGCTTACGGCGAAGACTTCCGCTTCTTTGGTCCGATGACGAGCATCGGCCAGTCTACCGTGAACCAAGGCAAGCCCGTGGCTACCATCGCTGATTATACCACTCAGGCATATACTTGGACCAACACGGCCAACTATGCTTTCACGCTAAACGACACCCATAACTTCTCTATCTTGCTGGGTCAGGAAATCACCAACTCACAGAAGCGCTCAAAGTCGGTTACCAATAACCTCTTTGATGAGAACATCTGGGCACAGAAGGCCTGGGACAACATGGGCCTGGGTACGGCTTATACCACCACGTCATCGCTGTCTACTCCTGCCCGCATGGCTTCTTTCTTTGGTCAGCTGAATTATAACTTCGACCATAAGTATCTCTTCTCTTTCACGTTCCGTGCCGATGGTTCAACCATGTTCGCCCCCGGCAACCAGTGGGGTTACTTCCCTGCCGTGTCTGCAGCATGGGACTTGAAACGTGAAAACTTCCTGAAAGACGTGAAATGGATTGACCAGATGAAGCTTCGTGTGGCTTACGGATTGAGCGGAAACAACAATATATCGAGCGATTTGTGGCGCTATCTTTACAGCACTTCGTCTACGGGCGGCCCTGGTTTCGGCGAGGCAACTACCAACGGCGAGCTTTATTATTCCGTTCCTAGCTTGTTCCCCAATAAGGACATCAAGTGGGAGACAACTGTGAAGCGCAACATCGGTTTGGATTTGAGCTTCTTCGGAAACCGTCTGACCATCTCTCCTGAGATTTATTTCAACACAACTCGCGACCTGCTTTACAACTCTATCATACCTACCGTGACGGGTTATGAGCGCCAGATGCAGAACATTGGCCGCGTAACAAACAACGGTGTGGAGCTGACTGTCAACGGCGACATTCTCCGCGGAAAGGACTATGTGCTTTCAGGAAACCTCACATTTGGCTGGAACAAGATGACCATCAAGAAGCTGAACTCTACCGACGGAGTGCTCTATAACACTTCAAACCGCTGGAAGTCGAGCGATGCTGCCGACTATAAGCTGGAGGTTGGCGGCGAGCTTGGCCTATTCTATGGTTATGTTTATGACGGCATCTACTCGCCAAGTGAATTTACTTTCGATCCCGTACAGGGCTATTTGGCAGTGCCTAATCCAACAGAGAAGGATGAGAATGGCAACATCGTCAAGATGGGAACCGTGATCAACAACGCCCTCAACGCCTCTAACTCAGGCGACGCTACCCTTCCCGGCAAGATCAAGCTGAAGGATCTGAACGGTGATGGCGTGGTAGACCAGAACGATAAGACTGTTATTGGTAACACCAATCCTAAGTATCAGGGTGGCTTCGGCTTCTCCGGACAGTATAAGGACTTCGATTTCAGCACCAACTTTACTTATATGGTGGGCTTCGATGTGTATAACGCCATGGGTTATGCACTCTCCAGCTCAACCTCAAGCCAGTATAAGTTCTACAATGTATATAGCAAGTTTGCCAACAATCGCTGGAGATACACCGACCCAACCAATGGTGAGGCAATGTATAAGAACACTTATCTGGACAACAGCGTAGACACTTATCTTGCTCTCAACAGCAATGCTACGCTTTGGAACCCGGCCGACGTGGTTAACAACCAGATGATTTCATGCTTCGTAGAGGATGGTTCGTTCTTGCGTTGCACCGACCTGACCATCGGCTACACCCTTCCTCGTCAGCTCACACAGCGCTGGGGCATGGACAAGCTGCGCTTCTATGTGTCTGCCAGCAACCTCTTCATCATCACAAGCTACTCAGGCTACGATCCAGAAGTTGACGTGCAGTCAGGCCTTACGCCCTCTATGGACTACAACCGCTACCCGCGCAACCGTTCTTTCTCATTGGGCGTGAACGTTACTTTCTAATCATAAATCGAATATAAACATGAAATTCAAGAATATAATATTAGGCATTGGCATTCTGGGAGCAATGACAGGTTGCAACGACTATCTGGATGTTGATGCACCATCTCGGTATGACAATGATTATGTCTTCGGCTCGGTGGGTGAGATGAACACCGCCCTGAACGGAGTGTATGCCGAGATACTCAGCGGAAATACCTTCGGAGGTAACCTTTACAGGTCGTTGCAGCTGAACAGTGATGTTGACTTTTCAGCCAACTCTAATGAGAATGCGCAGACCAACGCACCGTTACGTTTTGACTGTACACGCGATGCCAGTTCGGCAAACTCGTTGTGGAACCAGCTCTATAAGACGGTTGAGGTGGCTAACAACTTTATTTATAACGCAGAGAACAGCCAAGTCAACAAGCCCGGTACTGAGGATTATGCCGACGTGCAGCAGAAGATAGGCGAGGCAAAGGTAATGAGGGCAATGGCTTACTACGAGTTGTTGTGCTACTTCGGCGATGTGCCTTTCACGTTCAAGAATACTTATCAGTCGCAAGATTTGGTGCCTCCGGTTACCAACCGCGACACTGTGTATGCTGAAGTTATCAACGACTTGCGCCAGGCTGCCCCTCACATGAAGTACACCTCTTCGCTCTCTGAGGGCGTGGAGCGCATCTCCAAGGAAGCATGTTGGGCTATGATAGCCCGCATGGCATTGCAGGCAGGTGGCTATTCACTTCGTCCTAATGGCGAGAACTCCTACGGTAAGATGGAGCGTCCCAACAATTACAAGGACTTTTATACCATTGCCCGCAACTATGCCGACTCTGTTATACTTGCCGGTACACACCATCTGAGCAACTCTTACAAACAAGTTTTCGAGAATGAGTGCAACTTCAGAGTGATCAACAACGACGATCCTATCTTCGAGATACCTTTCGCCAAAGGCTCAACTGGTGATTGGGGTTACTACCAGGGCCCCACAGCATCAAGCTCTAACGGCGTTACTCCTCACGTATATGGTGAGTGCAAAGGAAGCGTAAGGCTTGAGGCATTCTATCGTTACACCTTCGATGAGAAGGATTTGCGCCGTGATTATGTCAACGGATTGTGGTATTACTCATCTACCGGTGAGCCCGTGATGCGTGCCGACTATTCAGTTCACAACAACAAGTGGTCTAAGTTGTGGAATGCAACGGGCTTGGGAGCCAACACCACAGGTTCTACGGGCATCAACTTTGCTTACTTACGTTATGCCGATGTGCTGCTGATGTTTGCCGAGGCAGAGAATGAGCTCAACGGACCTACGGCAGAAGCACAGGCTGCATTAAAGGAAGTGCGCAACAGAGCCTTTAGTTCTGAGGACCGCGCAGAGAAGGTTGACGCTTACGTAGCACAGGCTGCATCGAGCAAGGAGAGCTTCCTCAAGGCTGTGCTCAACGAGCGTAAGTGGGAACTTGCGGGCGAAAACTCTCGTTGGAAAGACCTTGTACGTAACAATCTGTATGGCAAGACGCTCTTCGAAACCTTCATGCGCTACTATGCTGTGGCTGAGAATGCCGGCGTGTCTTCTTCTTACATGGATATGGTGGAGAATGAAGACGGCATCAAGTGGAGCGAGATTTTGCCAACAGACATCTATTCTTGCTACATTCAGAACCCAGGCGACGGCTCTCTCTTCCCAAACACCACGTTGCCAATACGCTTTATCGTAAATCCGTATAAGGCAGGAACGATACCTCAGGTAAAGCCGCAGACTTACTTCGAGCAAAACAATTTGCCTTACACCGCCATCTCTTTGAAAGACATCACAGGTCTGGCTGGTTCAAGTTCTACAATAGGTTGGACCGATACACAGTTCTACAACTGGTGGGAAGATGCCGGCTATCCAAGAGCTCAGGTGCTATACTCGCTCTTCGGATATATGCGTGGCGACGTTAACGGCAATATCTATCTTGTGCGCGACGGCAAGGCTGAGTCTGTAGACCCACTGGCTGTCAACAAGAACGACCTGCCCGTGGTGCGCTATCTGCTGCCTATACCACAAGAGGCTATCACGCGTTCTGGCAACGTTTATACCGAGCATTACGGTTATTAATACATTATTTATTATATAAAAAGCAATGAAGAAGTTATTATTATATACCATTTGCCTCATGGCAATATGCACTGCGTTCTCCTGCTCTGACGATGATGACGATGTGACAGCAAACGGTCGGCTCTTCAGGACAATGTTCAGATGCGACAATAACACAGGCAAAGGAAGCGACGACCCCTACAACTGTACCGTCGTTGACCTTAATGACGTTCATCTCTATTGGTATGGCGTAGACGGCGCAGCAGGCTATCACATCAAGTGGGCCCTCGTACCAAGTGTGTCAGGTGGCGCTGAGGCTTGGGCCAATGCCGACACCACAGGCCTTATCATAGGCGATACCATCCTGCCGCCAGACCAGTTAGACTGTGTCATCAAGGACCTTAACTATCAGACTGACTATCGTTTCGCCATCCAGGTGCTCCACTCCATGGACCTCAACGATCCGCTCAACTCGGGGTGGTATGGCTATGGCAACGGTCGTCAGTGGGCAGAGTACCTGGGCTTGCAGACAGATGCACGTTATGAGGTGCCCTCTATTATTCAGGTGAGCAACATTACCAAGACATCTTTCCGTGTCAATCTCAACCGTTCAACAAAGGGTTACACCGATGATCAGATGTCTGGCTTCCGTGAGCACTTCACCGTGCAGGGCGACCACTTCAAAGTAGACTATCTCACCATCAAGGCCAGCAACTCATCGCTCAACGCCAATGTGCCTGAGAAGTATGTCCACTATAACCTTACGGATGAAGACTGGGCACGCGGCTATGTAGACGTAGAGGGACTCTCAGAGAACTCTGTTTACAACATCGATGTGTGGGATAAGGACATACCCGTGGCTGTTGACGCATGCTACAACTCACTTATGAAGCGCACCAAGGGCGATCCAGGTCCTCCTATCCTCATCAAGCATGTGGAAAGCACCACCGATACTATCGGCACAACCAATGTATATGACATCTCATCATATCACTCTATGAAGCTCGATAACATCCTTAACGAATATTGTGCTTCTAATACATTGGCCGAAAATCAGCGCTTCTATCTGGAAGGAGGCAAGACTTATCACGTTTCCAGCAACGTTTCTCTCTATAAGGGTCTCACCCTGGAAACCAATCCTGCCGATCTGGCTGCCGGTAAGGGCAAGGCTAAGCTGCTGCTCAGCGGTATGACACAAACAGGTAACGCTATCAACACCTGCAACTTCATGCTGGGTCGTACTCCTCAGGCAGGCGAGAATGCTTCTATTCCTTTGGATATAGACACTGTTTGCTTCCGTAACTTGGATGTAGATGTGCCTTTGGCAAAGAACTACGGCCACTCTCAAGATGGCTCCGGATATAGCGCGTGTGGCAACTACTTTATGAATATGTACTCCAACGGTATGGGTATTAACGTGAACTTGCTGGAATGGGACGGCTGTACTTTCAATGGTTTGATACGTGGATTCTTCCGTATCCAAGGTTCAAACGACTTTAACATCCACCATTTGATATTAAAGAACTGCGAGTTCTACAACGATGGCTACTACAGCCAGAAGGGTACGGGCTATCAGTATATCTATGCTGACCACAAAGGAAAGCCTAAGAGCAACATCTTGGAGAAGGTGGAAATCTACAATAACACATTCTATGACGCGCCTATGGGTTCAGTAGTAACCGATGCCAACCGCAATATAACATGGGATGCTTCAGTGCGTTGGAACATCAGCATCATCAACAACACGTTCATCAACTTCCAGACACGCTCTGCAACACCTCTTGTCAATCTGCGTTACATGCCCGGTGGATCTGTTCTTACCATCAAGAACAACTTCATAACAGTAACCAAGGATGAGGCGGATGAGAACCGCACGCTCTATTGCTCAGGCTCCGACATCAGGTCAATTCAGGGCGGTGATGGTTCAGGTAAGGTTACCTTCGACGTGGCTAACAACTGGTGCACCAACAACAACCTTACATCAGGATCAGCATTTACCAGCAATGCCTTCTCGTCAAAGAGCAACTCGATGGGCAAGTTCCGTGATTCAAGCATCTTCCCTAATGGGCTCGAAGAGCTGGATCTGCATGTAGACAACATCTCAGCCACCGAGCTGATGGTGTCGCCTAATCCTAAGCATCACATCGGAACGGCTGCCAACCATCTCGATCACCACTGCGATAACCTCAATGGACTCTACTTCCAGAACACGGCTAAGGTGCTCAACAGCAACATCTATAAGCTGGGCATCGGCGCAAGCAAGTGGAGAAGCAAGCTGGTATCGGCTGCCAAGCGCAACCGCGTGCCCTATTATCTGCGCAGAAGATAAGGGCTGACATAAGCTATCATATCCTTATTATATAAGGTAAGGGGAGGCAGTTAGCGCTGCTTCCCCTTTTTCTTAGATGCGTTTTCTATCCTTTTGATATTCAATCCTTTATAGGCGCCTTTCTAAAAACGGCCTTTTTAGCCTCCCAAATAGGCACTTTCGACTTGCCAAATAGGCCTTTTTGCAAGCCAAAACCCATATTCTCGCGAAACAGACTGATACAAATCAATCGCTTTGATGTAAGACAAGAAAGGGTAAGATTATCGATTATTCAGGTTAAAATATTTGTTGTGTCCGCACACAATGCTTACCTTTGCAGTGCATTTAAGGAAATAAAGATTGTATAACAAAGCTCAAAGGGAGCTTAAAAAAAGGAGACAAAGATTATGATGACATTATTAGTAGTATTAGCAGTAGCAGTAGTAGCAGGTGTACAATTGGTTAACAACAACCACACCGCAGCCATGGGCAAGTAAGCCCGCGGCTTTTCTATTGGATTGAGATTAACAAGAAAGCGAGGAGAGAGCATGGAATTGTTTATGATAGCCGCCATTATCACAGCGTTGTTCGTTATCGTATCATCGCTCACGATGGGTGGAATGCATGACAGATATTAAAGTTTGGGAGTCTTATTCTAAACATGATATAGGGGCCGGAGCACATGGTGTGCTGCCGGCCTTTTCTTTTTACGTACTTACTTTTCGTCCTTTAGGTATTGTGTATGTCGTAAACTTTCACTACATTTGCAGATATGAAACGATTACTCTCCGGCATATTGTTGCTGGCCGTGGGCATGATGTGTGCCTGCGTAGGCGGTTCCGGTCATAAGCAGGCACTCTCCAAGGCTGAGAAAGCCCGCCAGGCCCGCCTCGATTCGGCAGCTTTTAAGGTGGCTGTCATGCCCACCTTAGACTGTCTGCCCCTTTATCTCATGCACGACAGCAACTATTATGACTCTGCCCAAGTGGATGTGAGGCTGCGCAAATTTACGGCCCACATGAATATAGACACGGCTCTTGTGGGCGGAAGTGTGCAGGCTGCCGCTACCGAACGGGTGCGTGTGGCCCGCCTCAGAAGTCGTGTGGCCTTGCGCGAACTGGCTTCTACGCCTCTTGAGTGGGCGCTGATAACCAATCGCCGCGCCCGCATCACAGAGCTGAGCCAGCTCAGCGACAAGATGGTGGCCATGACCCGCTTCTCTGCAACCGACGAGCTCACCGACCTGGCAGTGAAAAAGGGTAAGCCCAAGTATTACGTCTTCCATGTGCAGATAAACAGTGTTCCGCTCCGTCTGAGCATGTTGAAGACCAATGAAATGGATGCCATGTGGCTTCCGCAGCCCCAATGGGCCATGGCTCTACAGGCCGGTCATAAGCAACTCATGGACTCCGGCAAGGGCCATTACGGCGTCTTGGTGGTTCGCACGGCCGATGTGCCCGCCCGTCAGAAGCAGTTGCAAGCCTTCGTTGCTGGCTACAACAAGGCCTGCGATGCCATCAACGCACGGGGCGTGCGCCAGTATGCCGCGCTCATCAAGAAATATATGGGAGCCAACGACAAGGCTATAGACAAGTTACCTAATCTGAAATACAACCATGCCGAGTATTGAAAAGATATTAACCGATGCCATTCGTCAGCTCAACGCCGGCCGGCTGGGCGACGCCCTTCGCCTTTTGCGCCCCCTTTACGAGGGCCATCCGCAGCGCACGGGAGCTGCTGACGTGCTGTCGGTGGCCGAGGATTACGGGCTCATGCTGCAATACATGCGGCAAGGCTTTGCCGATCCCGGCCGCGAGAAGCTCTACAACAAGTTGCTAAGGCTTGCCTATAAGTCGGCTGCCGACCTGCTCATGAGTTGGCGTTGCAAGAATGTGTCCGTGTATGTAGAAGCCTTCCGCCGTGGCGACAGGCTCAATATGTCGCACGAATTTCTGAAGCAGGTGCTCGAATCTTTCGTCTCTGACGAGGCACTTCTCTCCCTCGAGCCCCCAGAGAGGCAGCGTTCGCGCAGCCAGGAGCTATATGCCCGGCACACAGCCTTCATGGACAGGCTGTTCAACCAGCTCTTTGTGTCGTGCCAGTGGAGCTCCGAAGACGCCTCTTTCTATGCCTCGCTGCTGCTTTCGCCCACCCTTTCGATGAGTGATGCGCTGTTTATGGTGAGCGCCATCAGCCTCAATGCCATGAACATCTTCGACATCCGCAAGAGCGAAACCCTGATGAATGTGTATTTGGGAGCTCAGGATGCCAAGCTCAGAGAGCGCGCTCTGGTGGGCTGGGTGCTCTCATTGCGCGACGATTTTGCCCTTTTTGCCGAGCAGAAAGAGCAGGTAAGCCGGGTGTGCGCCGACCCTGAGCGTTGCAAGGAGCTGTTGGGCCTGCAGCAGCAATACTTTTTTTGCATGAATGTAGACAAAGACAGCCAGACCATCAAGGACGATATTATGCCCGGACTGATGCGCAATCAGACCCTCAGGTTCAACCGCTTCGGCGTGATAGAAGAGCGTGAGGACGATGAACTGGAGGATGTGTTGCACCCGGACGCGCAAGACAAGGCCACCGAAGAGGTTGAGAAACACGTAGAGCGCATGGCCGACATGCAGCGCAAAGGCTCCGACATCTTCTTCGGAGGCTTCTCTCAGATGAAAAGATTTCCCTTCTTCGACGCCATGGCCAACTGGCTTCTGCCCTTCACCCTCAATCATCCCGACCTCACCACGGTGAGAGAAAAGATAGAAAAGCTGCGGCTCACCACCTTGGTGCAGGCACAAGGCTCTTTCTGCGACTCCGATTTATATTCCTTCTCGTTTGCTGTAGGCCATATCATAGACCGCTTACCCAAGAACGTTATAGAGGCTTTGTCAGCCCAAAGCGGCATGGCGCTCCGCCCTTCCGACGCTGAAATGTCGTCGCCGGCCTTTGTTCGCCGCCTCTATCTGCAAGATTTGTTGCGCTTCTTCCGTCTTTTTCGCTGGCGTGAGCAGCTGGTCAATCCCTTCAGCACCGGCAATAGCGACCGGCTCACAGCGGGTGATGCCACCGGCGTGAGGGGCTTCTTCATGGCCGACAGCCTTTTCTGCCAGCCCCAGCTGCACGATCAGCGTGTGCAGATGTGCAGCTTTCTGTTCAAGCAAGGACGATGGTCGGCCCTGCAGGCTTTGCTTTCCACCTTCGACGACGCCGATGTCAGCGTGCTGCCTTACCGTGCACGTTATGCGCTGAAGAGCGGTAGGCTGGCCGATGCCGTTGCTTCCTACCGCCGTTATGTGCAGCTACGCCCTGACAGCAAGGCTGCTTTGGGCGGACTGGCCAAGGCTCTGATGCTTACAGGCAATTATGCCGAGGCCGAGAAACGCTACGACGCGTTGAGCATGATGACGCCCGACAGCATTGTATACGACCTTGATAGATGCATGTGCCTGCTGAGGCTCAATCGCCACGATGAGGCTCTGCAGCTGGCATATAAGCTTGATTATGAGCATCCTGACAACAAAAATGTGCTCAGACTGCTGGCTTGGTCATTGCTCTGTACCGAGAAAGTGGAGCGCGCAACAACTATATACCAGCGCCTAATGGCCGATGAGCCCAACGCCGAAGACTGTCTCAACGCCGGCTACTGCCTGTGGGTGGGCGGGCAAATAGCCCAGGCCATTGATGCTTTTAAGGCCTATTGCGCGCGTAAGAGCGGCAAGAAGCCTGCCCAGGCACTGCAAGAAGCCTTTCAGGCCGACCAAGCGTTGCTGGAGAAATATGGCAAGGTGAAGGTAGAGCGGCTGCTGATGATAGAGCTGGTGACTGTGCCCTAGGCTCTCAGACAGTAGTGAGCACCCCAACAGAATGCCATAACCCTTAAATCATCGTACATGAGCAACACCTCTTTTCAATTCGTTCCCGACAGTAGTCAGCAGGCTGTGATAGATGCCCAAGGTGGCTATCATCTGGTGCTGGCACCCCCCGGATGCGGCAAAACGGGCATCCTGGCTGAGCGTATCAGCCGTGCCCACGCCATGGGAGTGCCTTACGACGACATGTTATGCCTTACCTTCACCAACAGAGCGTCGCGTGAAATGACCGAACGCATTGCCTTGAAGATGCAAGGACAGGCACCTGAGGGGCTCATGGTGGGCAATGTGCACCGCTTTTGCTCAAAGTTTCTCTTTGAAGAGGGCCATATAGAGGCCGACTCGTCTATCATTGACGATGATGAAGCCATATCCATACTCTCTGATTTCATGGCTGAGGACGACGAAGCCGTGAAGAACGACTTCAACAGGCTGCATGGTTATCAGCAAATCATACACTTCTCGCATCTCATCATGCAGATAGCGTGCCGTCACGGCGTGGGCATGCTCATGCATCCCGACTCCTTTACCAAGGAAGACCGTGAGGCTTTCAGCGAGCTATGCAAGCTGCGCGGATTGCATTTCGGGCTCGACGCGCTGCTGAAAGTGTACCGGCACATACCTGATTACATAGACGATGCCACCGACTTAGGGCTGAAGGGCATCACGGGACGCCACTTGCACTCGTTGCTTTGGAAGATATTTTATGCCGCTAAGTATGAAGGTTACAAGCGCGAAAACGATATGCTCGACTTTGAGGACCTGCTCTTGCGCACGTATGAGGTATATAAGAAGGACGCCACATGCAAGCGTTATCACTGGATACAGGTGGATGAGGTGCAGGATCTTAATGGTATGCAGCTGGCCATCATAGACCAGCTCACGGCCAAGGACCACTTCACGGTGATGTATCTGGGCGACGAGCAGCAAGCCATCTTCTCCTTTATGGGAGCCAAGCTCGACACGCTCACCGAGCTGAAGATAAGGTGCAAGGGCCACTTACACCACCTTATGCAGAACCATAGGTCGCCCAGCTACCTGCTGGATGTGTTTAACACCTATGCCAAAGAAACGCTGCACATAGACAAAGAGCTGCTGCCCGTCACCGATAGGGAGGAGAAAGCCCCGGCAGGAAGCCTGCAAATACTGTACAGCGACACTCTGGAAAGCGAGCTGATAGATGTTTGCGACAGGGTTGAGGCACTGCAGGCGCAAAGCAAAACCGACACAACGGCCGTGATAGTGAGTGCCAACAGCGATGCAGACAAGCTGAGTGAGGTGATGACAAGTCGAGGAATGCCGCACTTCAAGGTGTCGGGGCAGGACCTGTTTGCCTCTCCTGCCATGAAGTTATTGCTTGCCCACTTTAACGTTGAGGGCCGTGAAGACAACTTTATATGCTGGTCTCGCATCTTCACGGGGCTTAGAATATTCAAGACGCAGGCCCTTTCCAGGCGCTTTGTGCATAAGCTCAAGCAGCTGTCATTGTCGCCTACTGACTTCTTATACTATGACAAGAGCAGCTATCTCAACGAGTTTGTGAAGCATTACGAGCAAGACGAACTGGTGATATTCGATACAGAGACCACCGGACTAGACACTAAGACAAACGATATCATTGAGATATCGGCCATGAAGATACGTCATGGCAAGGTGGTAGGCGCTAGTTTAGACCTCTACATCGCCACCCGACAACCCATTCCGGCTATGTTGGGCGACAAGGAGAACCCCATGCGGGCCATATATGAGCAGAAGCAAGCGGCCGGCGAGCTGTTGCAGCCTGCCCAAGCCCTCGCAATGTTCTTAGAATATGTGGGCGACGACCCTGTCATGGGGCATAATGTGGCCTTCGACTATCACATCTTGCAGAGCAACATGCAGCGTTATCTGCCCGAAAAGGCAAGGGGCGGAGGCCGACATGTGATTATCGACACGCTCAAGCTCATACGTTTGCTGCAGCCCAACCTGACCAGTTACAAGCTGGAATCGCTGTTAGACTATTATCATCTCAAGGGAGTAAACTCTCACCAGGCCATAGACGACGTGGCTGCCACGGTGAGCTTGGTGAACTTCTGCTATGCTAAAGCCCTGCCCAAGCTGTCTGCTCAGATGGCATTCATCACCCATGACAAGGTCACACCTTATATATATAAGTTCAGAACCTACTATCGTGAGCTCTTCATGCACACGCATCGCCGGCTTTATGCCCGCCCTGCCGAAGGCTCCTTTGCCTTGTCTGACGAGATGCAGTGGGTGTATGCCGAGCTGTTGAAGGACAAGTGGATAGGTGAAATAGATAAGTGGAGCTATGTGATGAGCTATATGCGCAACGACATGTTGGCGGCCGACGAGAGCTTAGACCTGCTTGTTGAGCAGCTCGCCAACCACATCATGGAGCTGAACACGGCCAAGGAGGCTGACTTCTGCAATAGCCGGGGCATGAAAGACAGGGTATATGTAACCACCGTTCATAAGGCTAAGGGGCTGGAATTTGACAATGTCATTGTCTTTGATGCCGTAGATGGCCGCTATCCTAACTTCTTTAACAAGAGCGAGAAGCGTGATGCTGAGGACGCCCGAAAGTTTTATGTGGCTCTCTCTAGGGCCAAGAAGCGGCTCTATGTGGCCTATAGCATGAAGACGATGGATGGTTATGGCCGCATACACAGCCGGCAACTCACGCGGTTTATGGACCCTGTACAGAAGTTTTTCAGCTAATATGGTCTCCCATGAGGCCCCTTCACGGGTAGCGTTTTGCCTGTTCGGCAAGGGCCCAACCCATGATATTGTCCTGGCAGAGCGGCCCTTTTGTCGGCCCGGAGGCATAATAGTTGCGTCTTTTTCTTGCAAGAGCGATTTTTTTTAGTTAGCTTTGCACGGATAAAAAACATCTACATGAAAGAAATAAAATGGGGATTCATCGGTTGTGGTGAGGTGACAGAGAAGAAGTCTGGGCCTGCTTTCAGTGAGGTGGAAGGCTCTAGTGTGGTTGCCGTAATGGCTCGTAGCGAGCATCATGCGCACGATTACGCTAAGCGTCACCACATCAGGAAGTGGTATACAGACCCGCAAGAGCTCATCAACGACCCTGATGTGAACGCCGTCTACATTGCTACGCCGCCATCGTCGCACGCCACTTACGCCATCATGTCTATGCGTTCGGGCAAGCCCTGCTATGTAGAGAAGCCACTGGCATCATCTTATGACGACTGCTTGCGCATCAATCGCACCAGTCAGCTCACCGGCGTGCCCTGCTATGTGGCCTATTACAGAAGGTATCTGCCTTATTTTCAGAAGGTGGAAGAGATTATCCGGCAAGGTCTGATAGGCAAGGTGCTCAGCGTGCAGCTGCGTTTTGTGTGGCCGCCAAGGCCCGGCGACGATGCCCCTTATGACAAGTTGCCGTGGCGCTTGCATAAGGACGTAGCCGGCGGAGGCTACTTCTATGACCTTGCTCCCCACCAGATGGACTTGCTGCAACAGCTCTTTGGCGTGATAGTAAGGGCGCATGGCTATTGCGCAAACCGTGCCGGACTGTACGAAGTAGAAGACACTGTGAATGCCGTCTATCAGTTTAGCAGTGGCCTGAGCGGCTCCGGCTCCTGGTGTTTTGCCGGTCATGAGAGCGCCAAAGAAGACAGGGTGGAGGTGATAGGCACCCAAGGCATGCTCTGCTTCTCCGTCTTTAGCTATGACCCCATACACTTGCACCTCTCTGACGGCACGCATACCATCAACGTGCCCAATCCTCCTTACGTGCAACTGCCCATCGTTACGGCAGTTGTCAAGGCGCTGCAGGGCATCGGCACATGCTCTTCCAGCAGTGTCAGTGCTACTCCTACCAACTGGGTTCTAGACCGTATATTGGGCAAGATATGAGGTTTGCTATGCTTGTGCTGTGCCTTATGCCGTTGCTTGAAGCATCGGCTCACACGCCGTCTGTAGCGCAGCCGGCCGACACGGTGGCGTGGATGCGCCCCGGCGACAAGCACAAACCGAGCATAGGAATATGGATGTTGCGGCGCTTGGGCGACTTTCTGCAGGCTTTTAACGATGTAGACACAAGCTATATAGAGCCCCAGCGCTACAACTTCACCGTGATGATGCAAAGCACAACCACCTATGAGATGTATCGGTTGGGCGACACCAACGGCCAAAGCGTCACGCTGGCACCCGAGTTCAACTATCGTATCGGACCTTATCTGGGCTATCGTTGGGTGTTCTTAGGCTATACGGTAGACATCAGCCACATGCATCTTTCCAGCGGAGACAAGCAGCGCAAGGAGTACGACTTCAGTCTCTACTCAGCCCTTTTCGGCATAGATTTCTATTACAGAAAGACGGGTAACGACTACAAGATACGTGATGTGAGGCTGGCAAACGACATGAACACCAGCGCGATGAAGGGCATTCCGTTTGGCGGACTAACCTCCAGCATCAAGGGATTTAACGCTTATTACATCTTCAATCATCACCGTTTCTCTTATCCCGCGGCATTCAGTCAGAGCACCGTACAGCGACGTTCGGCCGGCTCTTGGCTCGCCGGCTTGGGCTATACCAACCACACCTTGCTCATGGACTGGCAGTCTTTAAACAGTATGATGGAGAAGAAGCTGGGCGAAACAATATTCGATAACGTGCTTGACAGCACCTTACAGTCGGGCAAGGTGAAGTACACCGACATGTCGCTTTCAGTGGGCTACGCCTATAACTGGGTGTTTGCCCATAACTGGTTGCTTGCCGCTTCGCTCTCGGTAGCCCTGGCTTATAATCAGAGTCAGGGGCAACTGCGTCACAAGTTCATCAATTTCAAGGACTTCTCTTCTAAGAATGTCAACCTCGACGGCATCGGTCGCTTTGGCTTAGTGTATAACAACAGTCGCTGGTATGCCGGTTTGAGCGCCATATTCCATGCTTATAACTACCGCAGAGCGAACTTCAGTACGAACAATATCTTCGGAAACATCAATCTGTATGTGGGCTTCAACTTCGGAAGGCGCAAGCATTAACAATTCGTTTATGAATAAGATGAATATCAAAAGCATATATAAGGTAAGATTGATGAGCCTGTTGCTCATCGCGTTTCTTAGTATAACAGCTTCACTGTCAGCCATGGCGGCTGAGCCTCTGCATGGTGTTGAGCGCCCTGCTCCGAAGAAGGTGAATGCTGATGCCAACGTCTTTATCTCGCCCGAAGATAAGGATAAGATTGCCAGACTGCTTCAAGAGGGCCAGCGATTGCGCGACCTGTACAGCAGCGAAGAGTATATCTCGATGTTCATGGCACGGCAATTCCTGGGCACGCCCTATGTGTCGCACACCCTAGACCGTACGGATAGCGAGCAGATGGTGGTGAACTTGCACGAGCTAGACTGCACTACGTTTGTTGAAAACGTTGCCGCGCTCACCCTATGTGCCTTGCGTGGCAAGACCAAGGTGGCCGACTACGTGGGCATGTTGCGCCGGTTGCGCTATCGCGGAGGCGTGATGTCTTACGAAAACCGGTTGCATTACTATCAATGGTGGGTGACCGACAATCAGGCTATGGGCCTTGTAAGGCAGATAGATGAGCCTGTGCAGATATTCAGAGGCCGTCAGAAGCTCAGGATAAACTACATGAGCACCCACGCGCAAAGCTATGCCATGCTGCGCAACCATCCTGAGCGGGTGCGCGCCCTGAAGACTTTGGAAGATCAGACCAATGGCACTGAGGTGAGATATATACCTACCGTGCTCGTGGCCGATAAGGTGCTGATGCAGCAAGTGGTGCACAATGGCGACATCATTGCCATAGTTACAGCCAAGAACAACCTCGACACGTCGCATCTGGGCATTGCCTCCTGGCATCAAGACGGCCTGCATCTCATCAATGCTTCAAGTATGCGCCGCAACGGCAATCAGGTGGTTGAGCCCTCAGAGAGCCTCTATGACTATCTGCGAGGCCAGCCTTCGGCCCTCGGTATCAGGGTGGCGCGCATCGTTAACAAGTAGTCTGCGCTCCCCAAAATTCCTTTCTTGGAAATCTTTTTAGCCCTTATTGCAACCCATTGATAGTCAATGGAATGAGCTGAGCTGTGCTTTTGACTTTTCAAAAGTGCCCTTTTTGCCTTGTAAAAGTGCCCTTTTTGGCTTGTGAAAGTGCCTATTTCGCGACGTAACAAGGCCTGTTTTGCCAACCAAAGCGTCATGCGTCCGTAGACAGATAAAGGAGACGGGCGCGCCCAATGCCCGCTTGTCTCGTTTTGCCAGGCCATGCGTGCCCGATGGCATCCGTATGATTAAATGGCGTTAAAGCGTTATTTTCAAGCCAAAAAGCTTTCGCAATTCAGAGATTATTTGTACTTTTACACCTTGAAACGAAACACCGGAAATGCAACAGAGGCAAAATAAAGGGCATTCTGGGGCGTTTCGGCCCGAAAAGTGGCAGCTCGATTCAACATAAAATATTCAATACAATCAATAAATGGACGATAACAAGACGATTGATCAGGACAGGATCATGAAGATTAACATCGAGGATGAGATGAAATCCTCGTACATCGACTATTCTATGTCGGTGATTGTAGCTCGTGCCTTGCCTGATGTTAGAGACGGATTTAAGCCCGTGCACCGACGCATTCTGTATGGTATGCTGGGCATAGGTAACACCAGCGACAAGCCTTATAAGAAGTGCGCGCGCGTGGTAGGTGAGGTTTTGGGTAAGTATCACCCTCACGGCGACTCTTCTGTTTATGGCGCTTTGGTGCGTATGGGCCAGAGTTGGAACATGCGCTACACGCTCGTTGACGGACAGGGAAACTTTGGTTCGGTAGACGGCGACTCACCTGCTGCCATGCGATATACTGAGTGCCGGCTCTCGAAGATGGGTGAGCACATCATGGACGACTTGGATAAGGACACCGTGATCATGACTCCTAACTTCGATGAAACACTTAAAGAGCCTTCCGTAATGCCTACCAAGGTGCCTAACCTGCTGGTTAACGGCGGCAACGGTATTGCTGTGGGTATGGCAACAAACATCCCTACGCACAATCTGGGCGAGGTGATAGACGGCTGTTGCGCCTATATAGACAATCCAGACATAGACGTAGACGGGCTGATGAAGTATATACCGGCCCCCGACTTCCCAACCGGAGGCATCATCTACGGCCTGAACGGCGTGAAGGAAGCCTACGCTACGGGACGAGGACGCATCGTGGTGCGCTCCAGGGCAGAGATAGAGAGCGACGACAATCACGACCGCATCGTGGTGACAGAGATACCTTACGGCGTGAACAAGCAGCAGCTCATTGAGTATATAGCCGACTTGGTGAAGGAAGGCAAGATAGACGGCATATCCAACGTTAACGATGAGACGGGCCGACAGGGCATGCGCATCGTGGTAGACGTGAAGAAAGACGCTAACGCAAACGTCATTCTCAACAAGCTTTTCAAGCTCACCGCGCTGCAAAGCTCATTCTCCGTCAACAGCATCGCGCTGGTGCCCAGCCCTGCTAATCCCTTGCAGCTGAGGCCAAAGTTGCTGAGCCTGAAAGATTGTATACGCTACTTCGTGGAGCATCGCCATGAGGTGACCATCAGGCGAACCAAGTTCGACCTGAAAAAGGCACAAGAACGCGCCCATATACTCGAAGGACTCATCATCGCTTGCGATAATATCGACGAGGTGGTGCACCTCATTCGCGCCAGCAAGACGCCTTCTGACGCCCAAAGAGCATTGGAGGCACGCTTCCAACTCGACGAGATACAGTCGAAGGCCATCGTAGACATGCGCCTGTCACAGCTCACCGGACTGCGCATGGACCAGTTGCACGCCGAGTATGAGGAGCTGGAGAAGCAGATAGACTACTTACAGCGCATTCTGGATGATCCCGAATTGTGCAAGAAAGTGATGAAAGACGAACTGCAAGAGGTGAAAGAGAAATACGGCGATGAGCGCCGTACGGAAATCAAACCCGACGAGCACGAGTTCAATGTAGAAGACTTCTACCCCAACGATCCCGTGGTTATCACCGTGAGCCACTTGGGTTACGTGAAGCGCACGCCGCTCAACGACTTCCGCGAACAGAGCCGAGGAGGTGTGGGAGCAAAGGGTGCGCGCACGCGCGACAAGGACTTCACCGAGTTTATATACCCTGCCACCATGCATCAAACCATGCTCTTCTTCACCAAGAAGGGTAGGTGCTACTGGCTCAAGTGCTATGAGATACCTGAGGGCGACCGCAATTCGAAGGGTCGCGCCATACAGAATCTGCTCAATATAGACCCCAACGACTCGGTGAACGCGTTCCTCCGATTGAGAGGACTCGACAATGAGGAGTTCCTCAAGTCGCACTATGTGGTCTTTGCTACCAAGAAGGGATTGGTGAAGAAGACCTCACTTGAGGCTTATTCGCATCCGCGCAGCTTGGGCATCAACGCCATCAACATCAACGAAGATGATGAGGTGGTGGATGTAAGGCTCACCAATGGCCATAACGAACTGATACTTGCCGACCGCAACGGACGTGCCTGCCGCTTCGATGAGACCGATGTGCGTGTCATGGGTAGGCTGGCTACCGGCGTAAGAGCCATGAAGCTAGACGGCGACGGCGATGAAGTAGTGGGTATGATAGTGGTGAACAACCCTGAGAAAGAAACCGTTATGGTAGTCAGCGAAGAGGGCTACGGCAAGCGTTCGCAAGTAGAAGACTATCGCAAGACCAACCGCGGAGGAAAGGGAGTGAAGACTATCGCCATTACGGAACGTACCGGCAAGGTGGTGGCCATCAAGAACGTAACCGACGACAACGACCTGATGATAATCAACAAGAGTGGTATCGTCATCCGTCTGGCCGTGTCTGAGGTGCGCGTTATGGGCCGTGCCACACAGGGCGTAAGGCTCATCAACCTGGCCAAGAAGAACGATGTGATAGCCAGCGTGTGCAAGGTGATGAGCGCAGAGCTTGAAAGTCGTGTGGAAGAAGAGAGCCGTGCGCAGTGGCAGAAGAACTCAGACACCATCAAGAATACGCTCGAAGACAACGCGGCAAGCAAGCCCGAAGCAGGAGAAACCGCTGACACTGAAGGCTCAGACCAGGAAGGCGACGACAACGAACCATTGCCCTTCGAGTAAAAAACTTAACGAATAATGAAACATAAACCTTTAATGTAACAATAGAAAATGAAAAAATTAATGATTGCGGCAATGATGCTACTAGGTACATCTGCCGTGTTTGCTGGAGACAGCGAACCACTTAAAGCAATCCTCAAGGCCTCTACTTACGCTGAAGCAGAGAACCTTGTAAAGTCAAACCTAAGCCAACTGACCGACAATGCCGAGAAGGCTAAGGCCTACAACCACCTGTATGAGCTGGCACTTGCTACCGCAAACAAGGAAGAGGGTGTGCAGCTTGAAAACCAGACTGCCGAGCAGATGGGCAAGAAAGGCACCAAGCAGGTAGACGAGAAGGCTCTCTACGAGGCTATAGGTCAGGCTTTCAGCGCAGCTCAGGAATGCTACAAGTATGACAACATGCCCAATGCCAAGGGCAAAGTGAAGCCTAAGTTTGCTTCCGTTGCCGACGCTCTCTACAATCAGCGTGGCAATCTCATCAACGGAGGTGTTTACTATCAGGGCATAAAAGATGACGCCAACGCCTACAAATATCTGTCGGAGTATGTGGAAAGTGCAGACTATCCCATGTTCGCAAAGTTTGATAAGAGCAAGGATGCCAACCTTAACAACATCGCATATTATGCAGGTATCTACGCTTATCAGAACAAAGACTGGGCCAAGGCAGAGAAGTATGTGAAGTATGCTATGCTGGATAAGGACCACGAAAAGGAAGCCAAGAACCTTCTTTTTGCTGTTATGGGCGCGCAACTCAAGAACCATGCCGACTCTATTGGCTATGTTCAGAAGCTGAAGGACATGTATGCCAACGAGAAGACCAACGACGATCTGCTCAACATGCTGGTGCTTACGGAAGAGCAACTCAATATGACGGCAGAGGCTAAGCAGCTCATCAGCGACCGTCTGGCTGCTGATCCGGACAACTTCACAGCACTTACGCTGAGCGGCGACATGGCTATGAGGGCTAACAACTGGGATGAAGCCATCACCGACTTGGACAAAGCACTGGTCAAGGCTCCCGAAGATCGCAAGGTATCTATCAATGCTGCCATCGGCACATGCTACATCCAGAAGATTCAGGAGCGCATCAACAAGATTAAGGGTGCAATCGCTCCCGCTGCCAAACAGCAGTTTGTAGACGCTTACAAGAAGGCCATCGGCTACTTGGAGACCGCCAAGAGCCTCGACAAAACTTATCAGTATAAGTCTTCTTGGGCTTACGCTCTCTACAATGCCTACTACTTTGTTTATGGAGAGAACGATCCTAAGACTGTAGAGGCTGCTAAAGACGCTGGCGTAAAATAAGCCTTTATAACACAGAGAGTACTGACCAAAGAGTGTCAGTACTCTTTTTTTTCTCACTTTAATGAATGTCTATGCACAAAATCCTCTTATTTACACTCCTCAGTATCATCTTTTCAGCGCCGCTCTCTGCACAGAGCAGCAGTAAGCAAGCCAAGCTTCTCAACGAGCAGGCCGAGCTGGCTTACGAGAAATTCACGCATCCCACCGTTCACGATTCGGCCTTCATCTACCGTCAGGCCATACAATGTGTAGAGCTGTCTATGAAGAGTGACTCGCTCGACAGGCTCAAGGATAAGAACGGAGAGGCCAAACCAAAACTAGAACACCACAACAGCAGAAGGCTGCACCACATAGCCCCGCAACTCATAGACGCGGCCCTCTTCTTTGACAACCATTCATTGCAAGCTGAGGCTATCAGCTCATTGCAACTTTATATCAAGGCTGCCGCTTCGCATTTGATGAAGGGCCGTACCGACGAAACATGTATAGCAGCCTACTATCTGGCCCAGATATACCTCAGGCAGAAAGACTTCGCACAGGCCATGCAATATGCCGGCATGGCCATGAGCGATGATGAAACAGCCCAGCAAGCCGCTGAGGTCATCGCACAATGCATGGCCGCGCAGATGAAGACGGCCACCGACTCGGCCAATTATCTCAAGGTTATCAGCCAACTGTATGAGAGTGACCCCACCAACGAGACTTATTTGGCGTGGCTGATGCGCTTTTTTGAGAACCCGGAGCAGCGTGCCAAACTCGAAAACTTTGTAGACACGCTTCTGTTGAACCATCCCGACCGTTACAAGACATGGATATTGAAGGGTGAGATAGCCATGCACGCCGAACGATGGGAGGAGGCTGCCGACGCTTATAAGCAGGCCGACAAGCTGAAACCTAACATGATACCCATTTTATACAACATTGGCGTGGCGCTCAACCGCATGGCTATGGAGCGCAGAGAGCTGGCCAAGCACAACAACAATGGCAAGCTGACAACGGCAGACAGCCTTAAGGTGAGAGACATGTTCATGGAGTCAGCGCACTATCTGGAGAAGTTGCGCAGGCTCGATCCGCACCGCCGTAAGCTGGATTGGGCCATTCCCCTCTTTATGGCCTATCAAGAAACAGGCAATGAAGAAGAGGCCAAGGACGTTGAGAAACTGATAAAAGAGCATCAAGACGATGATGCCGACGATAAGAAGTGATGCTCCTTGTGCCCTGAATGCCCTGTTCTGCCAGGGAAACCACAGCCTAAGAGAGATATGAAAAGCCCATCCTGCAGCCAGGATGGGCTTTTATAACTTAAAGACGAAGCCTAAGAAGCATCAGCGAGCCACCTTCACCATGTGCACACTGCCGTCTGCCAGCTCCATACGTCGGATGGAAACGCCCTTAGGCTGTGTCGCGCACTGCCGGCCAAGCAAGTCGAAATAGCTCTCAGAAAGCACGCTCTCTGCCTGTTCGTTAGGCGTAGAGATGCCTGTGCTTGCAGGGTTCTTCTTGTAAACGATGTTAGAACGGTTTACAACACCACCGGCCTTATAGATGCTCTGCACACCCACCGAGTCATAATTCTGGTTATAGAAGTAGATGGTTACGCTGCCGTCAGAGAAGAGGATGTCGTAGTTGCTGTTGTCCTGAAAGTCGTATGGCAGCTCAGTCATATCTGTACTAAGACCCGTATAAGCTGTTGTGGTGAACGTGTAAGGCTGTCCGTCACAATAAATCTCATAATACAGGTCGTTAGGATTCAGATCTTTGCCCTCCGTATCAACGGTAGGGATGTCGAAGTAGAGCACATCAAAGCGTGACAGGTGCTTAATGTCTTTGCTGAACACAGGGTCGGCGGGCACAGCAGCGTTGTAAACCTTCTCGATAAACTTGGGCGCTACATACTCGTTGATGGTATATAGGCGGTTCTTGCCGCAGTTGATGACCAACGACGAGGGATAATCGGCCTTGATGGTATCATTGTCTTCGTATGGCTGCGCAATCTTGATGGATGGCAGAATGTCGTAGTTGAAGAACGGCGTGCCACCCGTTGAGTCTACCCTTGCCTTGCAGGGCAGGGCATAAACGTGCGAGTTGTAGTTCTCGTCTACGCCCAGATACTGCCGGCCGGCTATCTCTAGCGCGCCATCGCCCTCCAGGTCGGTTATCGAACATTTGATGGGCACGTTGGGCAAGGCCGACTCCAGATGGGTGAGATACACCTCCGTAGGAGGCGTACTGCCCTCATCCTCATCGTCATTGCTTTGCGCATACATCGTTACGTTGGTCTTTGAGGTCTTAGAGAAGTCGCTAGGGTCAGACAGATAGCTCATCTCCAGCGTGGTAGCTTCCAGCTCTGCGCCGGGCAGCGAGGCCGGCTTGTCTGGGTTTACGGTGAAGAGCATGTCGTTGTCGCCCATATAAAACCATGAGCCGTCGGCACTTACAAGGCCTGCATAGCAGTCGTCTATCTGGCGTAGCGTGTCGTTGCGCCACACAAAGCGAATGTTGGTGTTGGCCGAGTCTGTTACATACGTGGTGCTGTCAGCCGACAGTTTCAGCCGTTGTATGTAGTAAGTGTCGCCGCCATCTATGCAATAGGGCTGCGGCGTAGCCATCACCAGGGTGTCGCCTTTGGCCTTGTCACATTTAATCCAAGGCTTGCCTAAGGCCCATACATAGGCTTGCGAGATGGGGTTTTGCACGTAAACGGCGCCGTCGGTGCCCTCTACCACAGCTCCCAGACCACCGTCTACCTGCAGACTGTATATGTTGCCGTAGCCCATTCCGTAAGCTGATGAGCTGACATACATATTGTCTACCAAGCGTCCCTCGGGCGTTGTGGTGATGGGGGCGTCTGATGTGGCCGCCTTGCTCAGCGACAGCTTGCCGGGCAGAACGTGCGAGCCGGCCACCTTCTTGAGCGAAGTGGTGCGCTGAACCATGGGCTTAGGTCCGTTGCTTACTGTGGCCTGACGTATGGAATAGGTTTGCGCGCCGGCTCCTAAACCGCACAACAGGCTTGCCATAAGAAGTAAAGTTTTTCTCATAAATGATAATTTTTAAATGTGAAGTAATGTCCTGTAATCTCTCTTTCTCAATTTTCGCGTCGCTCATTTTAACAGTTTCCTGTCCCGAAATCATCAGGCATGCGCCCCAGCCGGCATGTTTGCGCACAGCAAAGATGCCCAACATGTTGTCAGACTCTGCTTGTTCTGCCCCTCTTTACGGTCACGTTTATGTATAGCGGCCATGACAAAGAGCCAGGCAGGTGTGTGCGTTGAGATGCTGACGAATAGTAGTGCAAAGTTAAGAAAATTATTTATTTCTGCATGAAAATCTCCCTTTTATATTTTAAAATCACACAAAAAGGCGCGTCAGAAGCCTCGCTGTGCCTCTCTTCATAGCCCGCCTGGACGAGTCTTTTGACGTGTTCCTACAAGGCTCTGATAGTCAATCAGTTGGCAATAGTAATGAGATGGCGTTTCAAAATAGGCCTTTTTGCAGCTTAAAACCATGCTTTTCGCAAGTCGAAAGTGCCTATTTTGAAATGCCAAATGATGCATCTTGCGCTCTTGACAAAATGAAATCAAAATGTCAGGCCATGCGTCTCAGGTGCTCATCATGCGTGAACCCTAAGGCAAGAAAAATGTTAAGGCTGGTTCTATGAATTAGTTAAATGAGGTAAACTGTATAAGCGCCTATGCCGTTTCGCCCCTCTTCTGCATCTATAGGCTTCAAAACGTCGGGCAAAATCGGTTATGTAGCCCGCTAAAATCTCTTTTCAATTTACGTTTTGATACCCATTATTTTGCCGAAAACGTCTCAATCTGATTATAAAGAGCAACCTTAGGGCTTCCTGGTCTTTATGTTTCCGGCCTGTGGCGTGGGCTCGATGTCCATGAGATAAAGGTCGGGCGTGATGGTAACAACCACACGCACGGAAGTCTCGGCACGTGTGAAGAGCAGCTTATTGGTATGTTTATTGGTGGCAAGCTCAAAGTGCAGCTGCTCCAGTTCGCTTTCAAATCGATGGTAGAGCCGTTTGCTCCAGAAGATGACGCGGCACTTTCCCCGACTGCTCACGTCGTCTATGACGGCCATGGAGCCCATGGTGCGCAAGGCAAAGAGCTTATACAGCGGGTCTTTGTCCTTATCGAAGTCGAGATTAGCCCCCACATGATAGCCCCAAAGCCGCCGTGTGTCGTCAGAGGAGAGCACCTCTGTGGCATATATGCGCTTGAAGCCATATTGCGAGAAGGGGGCAAAGGCTTCGCCCGAGCGTGCCTTCGACTGCTCATACTGCAAGAGAGAGGCTATGGTGATGGGGCTTTCTTGCCATGACTGAGCCTGTCCTTGCAGTGTGAGAGTCAGCAGAATGATGATGTAGAGCAACCGCGTCATGACAGATAGTCTACCTTTCTGAGCCACAAAGCCGCGTCGGCATCGCTCGGCATACGCCAGTCGCCGCGTGGTGAGAGGCTCACGCTGCCCACCTTAGGCCCGTCGGGCAAGCACGAACGCTTGAACTGCTGAGAGAAGAAGCGCCTGAAGAAGGTGCGAAGCCAATGCAGAATGGTGGCATCGTCATAGCTGCCACGCCCCGCAACCTGATTGTCGTCACCCTGAAAGGCGCATTTGGCCAGCATGAGCAGCTTGTCTGGGCTGAAGCCGAAGCGCAGAATGTAATAGAGAAAGAAGTCGTGCAGCTCGTAAGGACCCACCAAGTCTTCGGTCTTTTGCTTGATGTTGCCCTTGCTGTCGGCCGGGGTGAGCTCGGGCGAGATAGGTGTGTCGATGATGTCGAGCAATATCTCGCGTGCCGTCCGTGTGCCGTCAGCAGCCTGAGTGGGCTCTGTTTCGGCTACATATCTCACCAGATGACGTATAAGCGTCTTGGGTATGCTCACGTTGACGCCATACATGCTCATGTGGTCGCCGTTATATGTGCACCATCCCAAGGCCAGTTCGGAGAGGTCGCCCGTGCCTATGACGAGTCCGCCCAGCTGGTTGCTCAGGTCCATGAGTATCTGCGTGCGCTCGCGAGCCTGTGAGTTTTCGTAAGTAACGTCATACGTCTTGCCGTCATGCCCTATGTCTTGAAAGTGCTGTGTCACGGCAGCGGCGATGCTTATCTCGCGCAGCGTGACGCCAAGACTCTTGATAAGGCCCACAGCATTGTGATAGGTGCGGCCCGTAGTGCCGAATCCCGGCATCGTAACCCCCACGATGCCCTTGCGGTCTAGGCCCAGGCGGTCGAAGGTACGCACGCAAACCAGCAGGGCAAGCGTTGAGTCGAGCCCGCCACTGATGCCCAGCACCACCGTCTTGCAGTGGGTGTGAACAAGGCGCTTGGCCAATCCGCACACCTGAATGTTGAATATCTCTTCGCAAGACTGTTGCATGTCGCCCTGTGTGGGTATGAAAGGGTGCGGGTTTACCTTGCGTATGAGCCGCCAAGAGTCGGCCTCCTCCATGCGATGAGGGGCGGTAATGTGCAGGTAGTGGCTCGCGTCGGCTGCCATGAGTCGCTGTACGGCGGCATAAGTAGAGTTGTTGCGTCGCTCGGCACGCAACCGCTCAATGTCTATCTGCTGCATGACGAGCTGCTCTTTCAGGCTGAACCGGGCTGAAGAGGCCAGCAGCTGACCGTTCTCGTAGATGAGGGCATTGCCGCCGTAAACCACGTCTTGCGTGCTCTCTCCGAATCCACAGCCGCTGTAAACATATCCGCAGATGGTGCGCGCAGACTGCTGAGCCAGCAGCGAAAGAAGGTAGTTGTGCTTGCCAATGAGTTCGTCTGATGCAGAGAGATTGAATATAATGTCGGCTCCGGCCAGTGCCAAACGGTTGCTGGGAGGCAGGGGTGCCCACACATCTTCGCACAGCTCAATGCCAAACTTCACGCCATAGGCTGTGGTGAAGAGGTGCAGCTGCGGCGACATGAGCACTTCTTGCCCGGCATAGCGAATGGTTTCGGCCTGCAAGTCGGAGGCCGACGCAAACCATCTCTTTTCATAAAACTCGCTGTAGTTGGGCAGATAGGTCTTGGGCACGATGCCCAATATGGCGCCATGCTGCATGACCAGGGCGCAGTTGAGCAGCAGCGGGCCCACCGCCACCGGCACTCCTACTATGGCTATAATATCTGTTTGGCATGTGCCCTCCAGCAGGCTGGCCACGCCAGACTCTGCCCCTTGCAGCAGCGTTTGCTGCCTGAAGAGGTCCTGGCACGTATAGCCGGTTACGGAAAGTTCGGGAAAGACGATGATTTCGGCACCCTTATCAGATGCCTCGAGGACGAGACGTAGTATCTCTCCACAGTTGTATTCGGGGTTAGCCACCCTTACTTGGGGTATCGCGGCGGCCACTTTTACAAATCCATATTTCATGACGGATAATTGTTTTAGCGCTTTTACTTGATGGTTACCTGTGTGGCTCCGTAGCCATATTCTTGGAAGGAGGCATCTTGATAGGGATATTGCTTGTAGCGATAGTTGAGTTCGTGGATGATGGCATGGCGCAACACGCCCTCGCCCTTGCCATGTATGAACACTATTTTCTGCCCTTTCTTGTCTTTGTTTTCTTCGAGCACGCGCCTGAAGGTTTGCATCTGATAGTCAAGAATGTCGGCCGAGCTCATTCCTACAGTAGAGTCGAGCAGCTCAGAGGCATGGAGGTCGATGACCAACTTATCGTCGCGCAGCACCTTTTTTATCTTATGGCTCTTGCTTTGGTTGTTGTCATAGCGCTTTACGAGCGCTTCGGGAGTACGCGCAGGGGCCACATCGGCCTTCTGTTTGGCAGGTTCATGGGCGTAGAGCTCTTGCTTGAGCTGGCTCGCATTGATGACAAGTGGCCGCACGGGTCGGTCGTTCTCTATGATGGGATAGAGCAGGGCATGCTTCTCAAAGAAGTCGTTGGCTTGGAACGAGCGGGGCTTGAAGAACTTCACCGCGTCTATTCTCACCTGTACATCCACTGCAGGCTTGAGCAAGAATGACTTGTCGCGCTTAAAGGCAAAGAGCTGCACGCACGTGCGTATCATAGAGTTGAGCTGCTCTCGGCCAAAGGTTTCAATGCGCAACTTGGTGTTGGGCTCTGCCGTTCCCTGGGCAAACACCGTCCATGAGGCATCTTCAGCTGTGAGCCAAACATAGGAAATGAAATAGTTGCTGTCGTTGATGACATAGGCATCAAACTGCGTGTTGGTTATCATATTGTCGTCTACGGGCACAAAAGCCAAATAGAACGACAGCTTGTCGCCGCCTTTTCGCTCCTGAGGCTTGGGCGTAAAGTTAACCGAAGGATCGTCATTTGTCTCTTGCTCAGCCTCGTCGGCTTCTTCCGGCTCATCGGGTTGGCCACTTCCCTGAAGCTTGGCTTTGATGGAACGATCATCGGGCTCATGGACTTCCTGGGCCTTTGAGCGCGTTTCTATCACCTTGCGGGTGCTGTAGTCATCATCTTCTACCACAACCACCTCATTAATGGGCGTGGGTATTTCGAAACCGTCGGCATCTTCAACGAGAACAATGTTTTTGCCTTGAAAGCCGGAAATGCGGCCGCCACCTATATCACTTAGAAATCTTACCTTATCACCTACCTTCATATCTATTGATTATTTAATGCTTTAAATTGTTGTGCAAACATACAAAAAAAACGGCATATTAGCAAACTTATATTAGAAATGTGGGCAACAGAGGGGCTTCGGCACCCCGGTGGGGCTGCTGAGGAAGAGAGAAAAGATGGGGAAGAGAGAAAAGAACGGTGCAAAAAATTTGTAGTTAACGATAAAATTGCATATTTTTGTAACACATAACATGAAGGGTTATACCATGGACAAGAGCAAGAAATTTGTGATTACCATTGCCCGGCAGTTTGGTACGGGAGGACACGAGATAGGAGAGGAGATAGCCAAAAGGCTGGGAGTGAAGCTTATTGACAAGCAGATACTCACCGCAGTGGCTGAGAAACTGCGCATAACACCGGAAAAAGCGGCCAGGCTGGATGAGAAACGGCCATCGTGGTGGGATGACTTTGCAGTGTTCTACAGGGCTTTTGCCGACTCAACTACTTACTCCGGCAACGAGCGCGAGCTCACTTCCAGGCAGATGTTCAACGCTCAGGCTGCTGAGATAAAGGCTATAGCGCGCCATGAAAGTTGTGTGGTGATAGGGCGTTGCGGCTTCTACCTCTTTGCCGATACGCCCAACTCGGTAAGAATTTTTCTTCATGCCGACCGACAAGCGCGCCTGAAGCGTATCATGCAGATATATAACACGGATGAGCGTAAGGCCAGGCAGATGATGGAAGAGCATGACTATGGCAGGGAGATATACACCAAAGACATGACGGGCAAGACGTGGAACGATGCCACTAACTATGACTTGTGCCTTGACATTACGCCCTACAGCACGCAGAAAGCCACCGACCTGCTCATGGAGTATATAAACAAATAAGGCTTCATCTCCGTACCTCTTGCTTGAAGAAGAAAGGAGATGAAGCCCCTCATATCTAAGGAGAGCATTAGCCTCTAGACCACCAATGCTTCTTCTTGGGCTGTCTTTCTTGTCCCAGATCGCGATGATAAGCCTCGGCTATGCGCTCGCGCCACGTCTGATGATGGCTTATCATCTGATAAATCTCTCCCCAATCAGGCAGTCCGCCCATGTTTCGGTCGTCTATAAATATGTCGGCCTTAATCTTGCGTGAGAAGTGATTGTTGTTGGTGGTGCCGTTTTCCTCAGGATAGTCTTTGTTTACAGCATAAAAGTCTACGCCTCTTTGGTGGCACCAGTCTACAGCCTCTTGCAGCAACTCGCCCTCTCTCACGCTCCAGAGTATAAGCCTGTGCCCGTCTTTGATGAGCATTTTGAGCGTTTCTGTAGCAAAAGGCAGCTCGTCGCCTATCTTGGGGTATCTGTGTTCTACTATTGTTCCGTCAAAATCAACAGCTATTATCATCTTGTCTTTTATTAATCTTCTTACCTTATTATATATATAAGGAGAGAGAAAGCACCCTGGCCTGGGTTGTGACTTTCTTTCTCCTTACTAGCGGCTTGTGCCGAATTATCGTTTCACTGAATTGTCTTTGGGGTTGCCATAGTGGCTGGAGCTGTAGTTGCCATAACGGCCGTAGCTTCCGTAACTTCCATAACTGCCATAATGGCCGTAGTGACCGTAGCGACCATATTTGCCATATTTGCCATAGCCATAATAGTAGCCATACTTCTTCTTCGACATGTCTATGCCGTTGATAACGATGCTCATATTGGGCAGCTTCTTTTCTTTTGAGAGCTCGTTGATAAGTTCGAAGCTAGACTTCTCGGTATAGTCGGCACGGCACACATAGACCGTAGCGTTGGCCACACGACCCACTTCCAGTGTATCGGTAACCAGACCAACGGGCGCGGTGTCTATCAATATATAGTCATACTCTGTCTTGAGCAAGTTGAAAATCTTGTCGAGCGACGGCCGGGCGATGAGCTCGGTGGGGTTGGGCGGTATAGGTCCGGCCATGAGCAGGTCTAGATTACTGTTGATGCCCGAGGATAATATCTGCTCGTTCACTTCTTCTTGCGAAGGATTCTCCTTCAGCAGCAGGGGCGTGATGCCGTGATGATGGTCGGGAATCTCGAAGAGTTCGGCCAGACGGGGCTTACGAATGTCAAGTCCTACAAGCAATACTTTCTTTCCAAGCAGTGCGAACGACACGGCAAGGTTGGCACAGTTGAATGTCTTTCCCTCACCTGATGTGGTAGAAGTGAACATAACCGTATTCTCACCCTCCTTGAGCATGAACTGCAAATTGGTTCGCATGGAGCGGTAGATTTCCTCCATTTGGTTGTTCACATTCTCATGCACCACGATGTCGGCCTTTGTCTTGGCGGTCTCGCTGGCCACGGCCACATCCGCCAGAATGGGCAGTTTGGTGAGCTTAGCCACGTCGTCGTGACCTTCTATCTTATATCTGAAGAACTGCATGAGGAAGAATATGAGCGACGGCAGCAGCAAAGCCACGGCCAAAGCAATGCCATACACCATGCTCTTCTTGGGGCTTACCTGTCCGCCATACTGCGGATCGTCTATCAGCTTGCCCTTGTCGGCTGTTGCAGCCAGTGATATGCTGTTCTCCTCACGCTTTTGCAAGAGCATCAGATAGAGGCCCGACTTTACTTCCTGCTGGCGTCCCATCTGGTTCATTTGCCTCTCTTGTCTAGGCGTCTGGGCTACCTGAGCATTATACTTCTCATATTGAGCCGCAATAGCGTCACGCTGTATGAGCAGGCTCTTGCGTGCTTGGTCTATGGCGCGCCTGATGTTGACGTTCAAGTCGCGTAGCTGGTCGGTGATAGGTTCTACAACCGGCGAGTTCTCAGAGGCGCTGCGCAAGAGTCTGTTGCGCTCAAGTACCAACTCGTTGTATTTGTTGATGAGATTTGTTGAGCTCTGATCTTGCAGGCCTACATTAGACGGCAGTACCTGGAAGCGGCGTCCCGACTGCTTCATGAAATCGGCTATGTTGTTGAGCAGCTCAATCTGCGTTTCCTGTTGAGCCAGTTGCTGCTCGTACTGGTTCTGGTTCTGGAAGCTGCTGCCGGCGTTCATGTCGAGTTGCACCATTCCGTTGGCTTCCTTATAGTTTTGCAGTTCGCCTTCTGTCTTTCCCAGTTCGGCGTTGATCTTGTTCAAACGACCATTGATAAATTCTTCTGTTCGTTTGGCTATCTCGTTCTTGTCATCGTTGGCCTGGCGGTTATATACCACCACGAGCTGCTTGAGATAATCCATAGAGCGTGCTGCCGACTCGTCTGTCATAGAGAGCAGGGCAATGGATGATGCCGTCTTGTCAGCCGCTACCGACAGTTCACCAGCATATTTTTGGCATGCCATGCGTGGCGAAACAATGTTCACGTTGAGCACCTCGCCGTTTTCCATTTGCTGTGCCACGTTGTTATCGTCTATGCTGATGTTTCCGGCCCGTGTGTATATTGTAGCTGGCAGGCTCGTTAGGGTTCGGTTGAGTGAGAAGGGCCCTTCACACATATTGTCGGCTGTGGGCACCGAGTAGATGCCTTTCACGTCGTAGCCGTTGCTGGTGCGTGTGATGGTGAGCGAAATAGAGCAGTTGAGCTTCTCGCGGTGCAGCGGGTCGATGTCTACGTTGAGCGGTTGAGTCTTATAAAGCAACCTGTCGTTCACACGGCCTTTGGTTGAATAAGTTACGTATAGCTTCAAATCTCTCACTGCCTCCTCGGCCAGTGAGTGCGATTGCAGTATCTCAATCTCATTGTCAAGGCCATTAGAGTTGGTTATCAGTCCGAGGCTCTGTGAGTTTCTCAGTGAGCTGCCTCCGCCGTTGCCGTTGTTGTCCTTGATAAGAATCTTGGCAGATGTCTGATAAATGGGCGTGGTATAGCGCAGATAGATGGCTGCCAGGCCCAGAAAGATGATAAGCGACAGTACATACCACTTCCAGTTGAGCACCAGAATGGTGTAGATGGTGGAAAAGTCGAATGACGCCTTACCTTCTTCGAGCTCCTCTTTGGCATTCTCGGCTGCTGTACCCGTTCTCTTTATTTCTTCCATTCTTAGATAGGTTTATTATCTTTTTTGTTAATATCGTATGGTGGGTGATGGGCTACTTGGTCAGATTCTCCTCTGCCAATTGCTGCAAATACTTTCCGTAGCCGTTCTTCAGCATAGGTTTGGCCAGCTCTTTGAGGTTCTCGGCTGTTATCCATCCCTGCTTAAAGGCTATTTCCTCCAAGCAGGCTACCTTGAGTCCCTGCCGTTTTTCTATCACTTCTATGAAGGTGCTGGCCTCTGAAAGACTGTCGTGTGTGCCGGTGTCGAGCCATGCAAAGCCACGCTGCAACGTCTGTACCTTCAGTTCGTTGTGCCTCAGGTATTCTTGGTTCACGCTGGTTATCTCCAGCTCGCCACGTGCCGACGGCTTGATGTTCTTGGCTATTTCCACCACGCTGTTGGGATAGAAGTAGAGGCCCACCACTGCATAATTAGACTTGGGGTGAGCGGGTTTCTCTTCTATGCTCAGGCAGTTGCCTTCATTGTCAAACTCGGCTACGCCGTAGCGTTCAGGATCGTTGACGTAATAGCCGAATACAGTAGCCTTGCCTTCTTTCTCGGCTGTGGCCACGCTTTGCCGCAATAAACCTGTGAAGCCCGAGCCATAAAAGATGTTGTCGCCCAGCACCAGGCATACGCTGTCAGAGCCAATAAACTCTTCTCCTATGATGAAGGCTTGTGCCAGCCCGTCGGGCGATGGCTGTTCGGCATAGCTGAAGTGCACGCCCAGCTCATGACCGTCGCCCAGCAAGCGACGGAACCCCGGAAGGTCGTAAGGGGTAGATATAATAAGAATGTCCCTGATGCCCGCAAGCATCAACGCAGACACCGGATAATAGATCATAGGTTTGTCGAAAATGGGTATCAACTGCTTGCTGATACCTTTTGTGATGGGGTAGAGGCGCGTGCCCGAACCACCTGCTAGAACGATTCCTTTCATAATTTCACATTATATAATGTAAGTAATCATGTCGTTGCCTTTCTATGCTAAGGCCGGCATGTAGTAATGTTATAACGTGGCAAAGGTACAAATAAAATTTTATATGATAATACATATTTTTAAGAAATATGTGAGTGTGACGACTTTTTATCATGAATTTTTTGTACCTTTGCGCAAAATTTAGAGGGCTTTGAAGTCCTTATTGAATAAAACAACTGTAAAACGTAGATTATGAACTTTATATCCAGACTATTTCATAAGACGGAAGAAAAGGCCAAGGTGGGCGGCATGGAAGACTATATGACGCTCGTCAGGGTGTATTTCCAAGCTGTTCTGGCTTCTCGGTTGGGTATTACCAACCTAGCCATGGTGCCCGACCTGAGGGTTTTCAAGGCTACCTTTCATATTCCCACGGCTAATAATAAGCTAGGCGTTTCTGAGCGCAACCAGTGCAAGAAGATGATGAAAGAGCTCTATCACACCGAGGATGACTTCTTTGATGAGATAGACAAGAGTATTAAGAAGAACTGCCGCCGGCTGCAAGATGTGCAGACCTATCTGGTGCAATTCCAGAACTTTACCCAAGATCTCATGATGCTTATAGGCAATCTTATGAAGTTTAAGTTGCGTGTGCCTGGCTTCTTCAAGAAGGCTATCTACGCCATGACGGAGAAAACGGTGAGCGACATCTTTAATAAAAATGACTTTAAGGAGGCTGATGTCATAAAGACAGTGGTTGCTATCCGTCAGTTTAACAAGACACTGGGCTTCTCAGAGCATTGGGTAACCAACTTTGTATATCAGGTTGTGCTGCTCGCAAAGAAAGAACCAAGGCCTGCAGATGACGACAAAAAAAAGCAATGATTGAACCTTAAATGCAAAAAAGCTGCACTTTCTTTTGGTTAAATCAAAACTTTAAGTTATATTTGTACGCAAAAATCGCACACACATGACTGCTAATGAGGACAAGCTTAACACGTTTACTACCCGCGTAAGGCAGATGATTCTCCAATACAAGGATCTAAAAAAGGAGAATAACGAGCTTTATGCCATGGTGGACGAGCGTGACAAGAAGATAAAAGACCTTCAGGAAAAGCTATCCCAGGCGCAGGAAAACTATAAGTCTCTGAAGATGGCAAAGATGCTGGAGGTTACTGACACCGACGTCGAAGGCGCGCAGAAGCGCATTGCCAAGCTTATCAGGGAAGTGAATAAATGCATCACTCTGCTGAGTGAGAAATAATCGGGAACCCAATGCCGGAAGAAACGAAACTACATATCAGGCTGCATGTATATGACACCGAATTCTCTATAGGAGTGCCTAAGGAGGACGAGGAGTATTATCGCAAAGCTGCCAAACTCATCACCGACACAGTGAATAGCTATGCCGGTGCATACAAGGGCCGCAAAAGCGAAAAGGAAATACTGTATATGGCCTTCATCGACATCGCTCTACGGTATGAAAAAGAAAGCGCAAGAAACGACACTGCGCCCTTCCAGAGTATTCTCGGACAACTCACCTCGGAAATTGAGGATGCATTGAAGAAATGAGAATACTAACAATTTAATGCTATTAAATAAATGGAATATGTAATCATTGCAGTGGTGGCTCTCGTGCTGGGAGGCGCTGTTGGATATATGCTCTTTCGTTATATCCTGACCGGAAAATACAAAGAGATGATGGCTACGGCCGAAAAAGATGCCAACGTGATAAAGGAGAAGAAGCTCCTGGAAGTGAAAGAAAAGTTTCTGAACAAGAAGAGCGAGCTGGAAAAAGAGGTGCAGCAACGCAACCAGAAAATACAGCAAAGCGAGAACAGGCTCAAGCAGAAAGAGCTGAACCTCAAACAGAGACAGGAAGAAATGGCACGCCGGCAGCAGGATGTAGACAATCAGCAGCAGCATATTGACAACGAGAAGAAGCTCATGCAAGTGAAGCAGGCCGAGCTCGACAAGATGCAGGAGAAAGAACGGGCAAAGCTTGAAGAGCTGTCTGGACTGTCGGCCGAAGAGGCAAAGGCCAGACTCGTTGAGAGCTTGAAGGATCAGGCTAAGCTGGATGCTGCAAGCTACGTGAACGAAATAGTAGACGAGGCAAAGATAAACGCTAACCAACAAGCTAAGAAAATCGTTATTCAGACTATACAGCGCGTTGCAACCGAAACAGCAATAGAAAACTCTGTGAGCGTGTTCCACATAGACAACGACGAGGTGAAAGGCCGTATCATTGGTCGAGAGGGTCGTAACATACGCGCCCTGGAAGCTGCGACAGGTGTGGAAATTGTGGTTGATGACACTCCAGAGGCTATTGTGATTTCTGCTTTTGACCCTATACGCCGTGAGGTTTGCCGACTGGCTCTTCATCAGCTGGTGGCTGATGGACGAATACATCCGGCACGTATAGAAGAGGTGGTGGCTAAAGTGAAGAAGCAACTGGATAATGAAATTATTGAGACAGGTAAGCGTACAGCCATAGACTTGGGTATACACGGCCTGCATCCAGAATTGGTTCGCATCATCGGAAAAATGAAATATCGCTCGTCTTACGGTCAAAACTTGTTGCAGCATGCACGTGAGACAGCCAACTTATGTGCTGTTATGGCTGCAGAACTCGGACTTAACCCCAAAAAGGCTAAGCGTGCCGGACTGCTGCATGACATCGGTAAGGTGCCTGACGAGGAAACAGAGCTGCCGCACGCTCTATATGGCGCGAAGATAGCTGAGAAGTATAAGGAGAAGCCTGATATAGTAAATGCCATTGCGGCCCACCATGACGAGGTGGAAATGACTTCGCTTATTGCGCCTATCGTGCAGGTTTGTGACGCCATTAGTGGCGCTCGTCCAGGCGCAAGACGAGAGATTGTAGAGGCTTATATTAAGAGACTCAACGATTTGGAAGCTATTGCCATGAGCTATCCTGGCGTGACAAAGACATACGCCATACAGGCCGGACGTGAGCTGCGCGTGATAGTGGGAGCCGACAAGATGGACGACGCCGAGAGTGAAAAACTGTCTTCTGAAATAGCTACCAAGATACAGAACGAGATGACTTATCCCGGACAAGTCAAGATAACCGTGATACGTGAGACGCGTTCTGTGGCTTACGCAAAATAAGCAAACTCAAACAATCATAAACATCGGCTGCATGTCCGCAAGGGCATGTGGCTTTTTTTATCCTCATCTCACTGTAAACAGATTATAACCTAGGGCTCTGGAAAATTGAAAAGTAAGGTTAAGATTTGTGATTAAGGTCAGTAGTGCGTCTTAATAATCATTCGTTTTTCTCGGGCTCTGGTAAAACTTATAAAGGGCAAGATATTGATTCGCCTTTAAAGGTTAAATACATAGCAAACTTCAGAAAAAGGTTCTGACATGCAAAAATAACATAATTTTTTTGTTCTCTGACTGATTTATATTACTTTTGCATCAAGAAAGAAGTATAATTAGATTAACAAGAATGTTTAAGAAAAGACGTTGGCATTGCCTGCCGGGACAGGAGCCCACAGCAATGGACTTGAAAATAATAGACCTAGAGAAGCGAGGCAAGCTGGTGCCTACGCGAGATATGATAAAGACTCCCGAGCAGATAGAGGGAATACGCAAGGCTGGTGCGGTGAACACGGGATGCCTTGATGCCGTGGAGGCTGCTATACATCCGGGAATGAATACACAGGAGATCGATGATATTTGTATGCAATATTGCAAGGAACATCATGCTCACCCCTCTTGTCTTAATTATGAGGGCTTCCCAAAAAGTGTGTGCACAAGCATCAACGAAGTGGTGTGCCACGGCATTCCCAAGAAAGAAGATGTGCTGCAGCCCGGTGATATTGTGAACGTAGACATGACGCTCGACGTAGACGGATACTTTGGCGATGCCTCGCGAATGTTCATCATAGGTGGGAAAACTACACCTGAGAAGGAGCAGTTGGTGCGCGTGACCAAAGAATGTCTGGACTTGGGCGCCAAGGCCGCTGTGCCCTATTGCACCATAGGCGACATTGGTCATGCCATACAGCAGCATGCTGAGAAATACGGATATGGCGTAGTGCGCGACTTGTGCGGGCATGGAGTGGGATTGGCTATGCATGAGAAGCCCGATATTCTGCATTATGGCCACAGAGGCGAGGGCATGGTGCTGGTGCCCGGAATGGTGTTCACCATAGAACCGATGATAAATATGGGCACATGGAAGGTGTTCATAGATGCTGATGATCCCTACGGTTGGGAGGTGATTAGCGGCGACGAGCAGCCTAGCGCACAATGGGAGCATACCTTCCTTATGACCGATAAGGGTGTGGAGGTGCTCTCACACTAAGTAGGGAGGCACGCTCCCGCAACGCATAAAAGAAATGGAAACAAACAATATATATATTCTGGGCATAGAGTCCAGCTGCGATGACACCAGTGCGGCAGTGTTGCGCAACGGCGTACTGCTTAGCAATGTTACGGCATCGCAGGAGGTGCACCGTGCCTATGGAGGCGTGGTGCCAGAGCTGGCATCACGGGCTCACCAACAGAACGTGGTGCCTGTAGTGGATCAGGCCATCAAGCGGGCCGGCATCACCAAGGAGATGCTCTCGGCTGTGGCCTTTACACGCGGACCAGGATTGATGGGCTCTTTGCTCGTGGGCGTGAGCTTTGCCAAAGGATTTGCACGCTCATTAGAGGTGCCACTTATAGAAGTGAATCACCTGCAGGGGCATGTTATGGCACATTTTATCAAGGAAAGCGATGACGACAATCATATGCCACCTCTGCCTTTTGTTTGTCTGCTAGTGAGTGGAGGAAACTCACAGATTGTAAAGGTGAACGCTTATAATGATATGGAGGTGCTGGGACAAACCATAGACGATGCGGCGGGAGAAGCCATTGATAAGTGCTCGAAGGTAATGGGACTGGGTTATCCTGGCGGACCCATCATAGATAAATTGGCGAGACAGGGCGATCCTCATGCCTTTAAATTCTCAGAACCGCATATACCCGGACTCAATTACTCGTTCTCGGGACTGAAGACATCTTTCCTTTACAGTTTGCGCAAATGGGTAGCCGAAGATCCTAACTTCGTGGAGAACCACAAGAATGATTTGGCTGCCAGCTTGGAATATACTATTGTAGATATTCTGATGAAGAAATTGCGCCAAGCCGTTAAGCTTTGTGGCATCAAACATGTGGCTGTGGCAGGTGGCGTCTCGGCTAACACAGGATTGCGTAATGCCTTTAAGGAACATGCCAAGAAATATGGTTGGACTATCTATATACCCAAATTCAGCTATACAACCGACAACGCGGCTATGATAGCCTGTGTGGGTACCTTTAAATATAAGGACAAGGACTTTGCTAGTATAGACCTGCCGGCTTACTGCAAGGTTACCTTTAAATGAGAAACGAACGATAAGATAAAATGGAATTCGAAAGCAAAATTATATCTAGACAAATAGGCGACTTGCTCTATGCCTCCGGACTCACAGTGGGCACCGCCGAGAGTTGCACCGGAGGGCGCATAGCAGAGGCTATCATGTCTATTCCCGGAGCATCCAACTACTTCAAGGGTGGCATAATATCCTATACCAACGAGATAAAGGAAAAATTGCTTAACGTGAGCCATCAGACACTTGAAGAGCAGACTGCCGTGTGCGAGGATGTTGCCAAGCAAATGGTTGAGGGCGCTCTTGAGGCTCTTAACACAGACTTTGCCATAGCTACCACTGGTATAGCAGGACCTGGAGGAGGATCACAAGAGATACCCGTAGGAACTATTTGGCTGGCATGGGGCTCGAAAGATGAGGTGAATACCATGAAGCTGAGCCAAGACTTTGGCCGCGACATCAATTTGGCCATTGCAACCAACAAGGCTATTCGCAACTTCCTGGGCTACCTGAAAGAAAAAATGCAAAGTCTCGAAAGCCAGAACAGCCAGATCGACGAGCAGCAGCCTGTCTTCGGACGCAAGGATTAAGGACCGCACAGGCACGACAAATGGCTTGGCTGCGGGGTGCAGTAAGACGTAACAGAAGATGCAAAAAAGCATAAGTAAGGCTGTGTGAAGAGGTTAAGAATAAAAAAAAGCTTAATTCCGAACACAAATTCAAACGATTCTTTTGTAAGTTCAGGAAAAGTTTGTAATTTTGCACGCTGTTTGGAATAGGTATCAATTAACGAAACGGAAAATTAAAGATAGCAATGTCTAAGATTTGTCAAATCACAGGAAAGAAGGCACAGTCAGGTTGCAATGTGTCTCACTCAAAGCATCGCACAAAGCGCACCTTTGACGTTAACCTCTTCAGCAAGAAGTTCTACTATGTAGAGGAGAATTGCTGGATAGAGCTGAAGATCAGTGCTGCTGGCCTTCGTCTTATTAATAAAGTTGGTCTTGACGCAGCCCTGAAGCAGGCCGTGAGCAAAGGCTATGTTAACTGGAAAGACATTAAAGTTATAGGAGATTAATCGTCATGGCAAAGAAAGCAAAGGGCAATAGAGTGCAGGTAATACTTGAGTGCACCGAGATGAAGAACAGTGGTCTGCCCGGCACGAGCCGTTATATAACCACAAAGAATCGTAAGAACACCCCGGGACGTCTTGAGCTGATGAAGTATAACCCTATACTGAAGAAGATGACCCTCCACAAGGAGATTAAGTAAGTCTAACAATTTAAAGGCTAAGTAAAATGGCAAAGAAAGCGGTCGCTACCCTCCATGAAGGTTCTACGGATGGTCGCGCATATACAAAGGTTATCAAGATGGTGAAGAGCCCCAAGACAGGAGCTTACATCTTTGATGAGCATATGGTGCCCAACGAGGCAGTTAAAGATTTCTTTAAGAATTAATTATTCTGACAGATAAAATCTGAAAGGTTGCAAATTATTTTGCAACCTTTTTTATTTTTAGTATCTTTGCAACAAAATATATCAGTTATGGGCTTATTTGGGCTGTTCAATAAGAGCAAGAAAGAAACGCTAGACAAAGGATTGGAGAAGACCAAGCAGAGCGTCTTTTCTAAGATAGCACGTGCCGTTGCCGGTAAATCTACAGTAGATGATGATGTGCTTGACAATCTTGAAGAGATTCTTATCTCGTCTGACGTGGGCGTAGAAACCACCATCAAAATTATTGACCGTATACAGGAAAGGGTAAAAAGGGACAAGTATGTATCTACCGGAGAGCTTAATAGAATTCTGAGGGAGGAAATAGCCAAACTGCTTACGGAGAGTAACAACGGCAGCAACAGCGATTGGGACATTCCGCAAGGGCACAAGCCTTACGTCATTTTGGTGGTTGGTGTCAACGGAGTTGGTAAGACAACAACTATTGGCAAGCTGGCTTATCAATTCAAGAAAGCCGGAAAGAAGGTCTTTTTAGGTGCTGCCGACACCTTCAGGGCTGCAGCAGTAGAACAAATAGATATATGGGGCAAGCGCGTTGGAGTGCCTGTTGTGAAGCAGCAGATGGGCTCCGACCCTGCCAGCGTGGCTTTCGATACCCTGCAGAGTGCCAAGGCTAATGATGCCGATGTTGTGCTTATCGACACAGCCGGAAGACTCCATAACAAGGTGGGATTGATGAACGAGCTGAAGAAAATAAAGGATGTAATGAAGAAGATTATACCCACAGCGCCCGACGAAGTACTGTTGGTGCTCGACGGCTCTACCGGACAAAATGCTTTTGAGCAGGCCAAACAGTTCTCGGCTGTTACACAAATCACTTCACTCGCCATTACCAAACTCGACGGAACAGCCAAAGGAGGCGTGGTAATTGGTATCAGTGACCAGCTGAAAGTGCCCGTTAAGTACATTGGACTAGGTGAAGGAATGGAAGATCTTCAGCTCTTTGACAAAGAACAATTCGTAGATTCTCTTTTCAAGAATGAAGCATAATCAGATAGATATCATCACTATGGGCTGCTCAAAGAACCTTGTAGACTCTGAGCTGCTTATGAAACAGTTTGAGGCTAACGGCTATCACTGCGTGCACGACTCTAAGCGGCCACAAGGCGAGATAGCCGTCATCAACACGTGTGGCTTCATTGAGAGCGCTAAAGAAGAGAGCATTAACACCATTCTAGAGTTTGTAGCCCGTAAGCAAGCCGGACAACTTAACAAGCTCTTTGTCATGGGGTGCCTCTCACAGAGATATAAGGACGAACTGGAACGAGAAATACCAGAGGTAGATAAGTTCTATGGCAAGTTCAACTACAAGCAGCTCCTTCATGATTTAGGCAAGGCCGACATACCGTCGTGCGACGGCCAACGCCATATAACAACGCCCAAGCACTATGCATATATTAAGATAGCCGAGGGATGCGACAGGCATTGCGCCTATTGCGCCATCCCTCTCATTACGGGCAAGCACGTGAGCCGTCCCATGAACGAAATACTCAATGAGGTGAGCGAACTGGTTGCCCAGGGCACAAAAGAATTTCAGGTCATTGAACAAGAGCTTACCTACTATGGCGTAGATATTGACGGTCACCACCACATAGCCGAGCTGATAAGCAAAATGGCTGACATCCAAGGCGTCAAATGGATCAGGCTTCACTATGCCTATCCCAACGACTTTCCTATGGAACTGCTCGATGTGATGCGCGAAAAGCCTAATGTGTGCAAGTATCTGGACATTGCATTGCAACACATCAGCGACCACATGTTGCAGAGAATGCACAGACATGTGACCAAAGCCGATACTCTGCAGCTGCTAAAGGAGATAAGGAATAGGGTGCCGGGCATACATATCAGGACAACACTCATGGTGGGATTTCCCGGAGAGACAGACGAAGACTTCAACGAGCTGATGCAATTCGTAAAGGAACAACGCTTCGAGCGCATGGGCGCCTTTGCCTATTCAGAAGAGGAGGGCACTTACAGCGCCACGCATTATGAAGATGATGTGCCGCAAGAGGTGAAACAGCAACGTCTCGACACACTCATGGCTTTGCAGCAAGACATCAGCGAAGAGATTGAAGCACAGAAAGTGGGAAGCGTCATGACGGCCATCATAGACCGTAAAGAAGGTGATTATTACATCGGACGCACCGAATATTGCTCGCCGGAAGTAGACCCCGAAGTGCTCATCCCCGCTTCTGAGCGTAGACTCCGTGTGGGACAGTTCTATCAAGTGAGGATTACAGGCTCTGACGAGTTTGACCTTTTCGCAACAACAAGACTATAAGCAACATTATGAACAATAAAGAGTTTATCTCTGCTCTGTCACAACGAACCGGCTATTCGCAAGAAGACACTCAGCGATTGGTGAGTAATCTAGTTACTGCAATGGGCAACGAGTTTATGAACGGTGAGTCGGTGAACATAGCAGGTTTCGGAACTTTCGACGTGAAGAAGCGGTTGGAGCGGGTGCTCATCAATCCCTCTTCAAAGAAGCGCATGTTGGTTCCGCCTAAGCTGATATTGAATTTCCGACCTGCTGCCTCTGTTAAAGAAAAGTTGAAGAAAGGAGGCGAGGCCTGATTATGGTGAAATCATCGTTAAGAAGAATAACCGAAAGCGTAGCTAAAAAGCAAAAGCTGCCCGTAGAAGACATAGAAAAGTTCATCACAGCCCTGTTTGAGGTTACTGATGAGGGCCTTCATGCTGACAAACAAGTAAAGATTAAGGGTCTTGGAACATTCAAGATAACCACCGTAAAGCCTCGCGAAAGTGTTAATGTAAACACAGGTGAAAGGGTGCTTATCAATAGTCATGACAAGGTTACGTTCACCCCCGACGCGTCTATGAAAGAGCTTGTGAATAAGCCTTTTGCACAATTCAAGACCGTGGTGGTGAATGATGGTGTTGATATAGCCAAGCTTGAAACTACCGAACAGTTGGAAGAGGAGAAAGAAAAAGACAGCTCTCCTGAACCCGAAAAAACAGAGGAGGTACAAGAATCAGTAGAAAGCGAAGCTCAGCAACCCGCAACAACCGTGGTGGATGAGGCTGCCCCTGAAACCAAAGATGTTGAAGTTCCGGATGAAGCGGAAAGACTAGAACCTGCCGTCAACGCCGAAGAGGCCAAGCAAGAAGAGGCTGAGCCGGTGGCAGTGCCTACGCCTCGTGAAGTAAAGGCGGAACCCCTGATACAAGAAAAACCAGTCGAAACTCGACCAAAAAGGCCCATGGAGCCTGCCGTCAACGCCGAAGAGGCCAAGAAAGAAGGGGCTGAGCCGGTGGCAGTGCCTACGCCTCGTGAAGTAAAGGTAAAACCCGTGATACAAGAAAAGCCTGTCGAGGCTCAACCAAAAAGGCCTATATCGCCTGCCGAAAATGCCCCTTTGAGGCGGCAAAAGCGGCATTATTGGCTGGCAATATCATTGGTTGTGGCTTTCATCCTTGGAATAGCAATATTCTCATATAATTCTTTCCAAACAACCACAGAGCAACCCAAGGTTGCGATGAAGCCTGCGCCAAAGGCCAACACCAAGACTTCTACACGCAAGACCAAGGCACCACAGCCTCCCAAAGAGGAAGCCGATCCCTATGCCGTCAAGCCTATGGCTGAATATATGAAGGATCCCAGAATTAAATATGGCGCTTATGATATTGTAGGAATAGACAAAATCGTCACACTACGTGAGGGTCAGACCCTTCAGTCTGTTTGCAATAGCACGTTGGGAAGCTACATGATATGCTACTTCGAGGCTGTCAATCCCGACAAGAACCTCAAGGCAGGTGACAAAGTTCGCATTCCTAAGGTTAAAATTCGCAAGCGCAATTAACAAAAGAGCATTAAATTTGTAAAGATAGAATGATTGAAAAAGTTTCTTAAATATTGGTTTTAAGAAACTTTTTTAATATTATTTAGGTGCTTATCTTCGCCCATAACGCTTTAATATTGTACTTTTGCGTTATAAATAAGGTATAATACAAACATTATAAAAATATTTCAGTCATGGCAGAAGCTATTGATATTCGTGAACTCAATGCACGAATAGAACAACAAAGCGCATTTATAACCAACCTGAGAACCGGAATGGACCAGGTGATAGTGGGTCAGAAGCATCTTGTAGATGCCCTTCTCATTAGCCTGCTCAGCGGTGGACATATCTTGTTGGAGGGTGTTCCGGGTCTTGCTAAGACGCTGGCCATAAAGACACTGGCTCATCTCATCGATGCTCAATACAGCCGTATACAGTTCACACCCGACCTCTTGCCGGCCGATGTGGTGGGAACGCTCATCTATTCTCAGAAAGACGAGCACTTTCATGTAAAGAAAGGACCTGTGTTTGCCAACTTCGTGCTTGCTGACGAAATAAACCGTGCCCCGGCAAAAGTGCAGAGCGCGCTTCTTGAAGCCATGCAGGAACACCAGGTTACCATCGGTGACGAGACATTCGCGTTGCCTAATCCCTTCTTGGTAATGGCCACTCAGAACCCTATTGAGCAAGAGGGCACCTACACACTGCCTGAGGCTCAGGTGGATAGATTTATGCTGAAAGTGCTCATCGACTATCCTACACTCGACGAGGAAAAGCTCATCATGCGTGAAAATCTGCGCAAGGAGATGCCTTCCGTGAAGGCTGTTACCAGTGCAGAGGATATTCTGAATGCCCGTGACGTGGTGAACGACGTTTATATCGACGAAAAAATAGAGCAATACATTGCCGACATAGTGTTTGCTACACGCTATCCTGACCGTTATCAGCTGCCCAAACTGAAAAACATGATAAGCTTTGGTGGGTCGCCTCGTGCCAGCATCAATCTGGCCAAAGCAGCCAGAGCTTATGCCTTTATCAAGCATCGCGGCTATGTGGTGCCAGAAGATGTGCGCGCCGTTGCACACGACGTGCTTCGCCATCGCATCGGACTGTCGTATGAGGCAGAGGCCAGCAGCATAACAAGCGAGGAAATTATCAGCGAGATTATCAACAAAGTAGAGGTGCCTTGACCTGCCCCAGCGGCCGGGATAAAACCTCATGAAAGAGCATAGTGTAACTATATAGCAAACGGAGAAAAACCAGTGGAAGCCTCAGATATACTTAAAAAAGTAAGGAAGATAGAAATCAAGACAAAGGGATTGAGCCAAAACATCTTCGCCGGGCAGTATCATTCAGCCTTCAAAGGGCGTGGCATGGCCTTCTCCGAGGTACGCGAATACCAAGTTGGAGATGATGTGCGCGACATAGACTGGAATGTCACGGCCAGATTTCATCGTCCTTACATCAAAGTCTTTGAAGAGGAAAGAGAACTCACCGTCATGTTGCTCGTAGACGTATCGGGCTCTTTGGAGTTCGGCACCACATCTCAGATGAAGAGTGATATGGTGACGGAAATAGCTGCCACACTTGCTTTCAGCGCCATACAGAACAACGACAAGATAGGAGTTATCTTCTTCTCCGACCGCATAGAGAAGTTCATACCCCCCAAGAAGGGGCGTAAGCATATTCTATATATCATTCGTGAGATGCTCGACTTTCATCCGCAAAGCAAAAAGACCGACATCAAGCAGGCCATAGAGTTTCTCACCAAGGTGGTTAGAAGGCACTGTGCGGCTTTCGTACTGAGTGATTTCTACGTTCGTTCCGACTTTCAGAATGCCCTCACCATAGCCAACCATAAGCACGATGTTGTGGCCATTCAGGTATATGACCCCAGAGCCAAGACGCTCCCCGACGTTGGACTCATGAAGGTGAAGGATGCCGAAACAGGACATGAGATGTTTATAGACACCTCTGACAAGCGGTTGCGTGAGGCTCACTTTGCTTATTGGCTTAGACGAGAGGATAAACTCAGACAGACATTTGCAAAGAGCAAAGTAGACTATATATCCATAGCCACCAACGAAGACTATGTGAAGGCTCTGCTGGCTCTTTTCACTCAACGCTCACATTAACACTGATGAAGAAATTATTATACATCATATTCTTCCTCGCCTCAACCTTCGTCATGCAGGCCCAGGCGCAGGTGGCAGCACGTATCGATACAACCAGTATCTTGATAGGTGCGCAGGCACACTTGTGCGTTTCTGTGTCTGCGCCGGCACAAGCCAAGGTCGGTTTTCCGGAATACAAGAGTGGCCAGCAGATTGGCAAAGGTGTAGAGGTGGTGGAGAGCCATACAGACACGCTAAGCAATGACGACTCCGGACTGAAGGTAGAGAGAAAATACACTATCACGGCATGGGACAGTGGCAAATATGTCATTCCGGCTCTCTCCGTTAAGATAAATGGTAAAGCTAACAGTACGCAACCACTGACGCTCAACGTGAAAACCATCAGCTTGGGTAAAGGCGAGAATTCGCTGCGCCCCATGCATGATGTGGCCGACAACCCCTTCTCATGGCAAGAATGGCTGCCGCTGTATGCGCTCAGCATCTTGGCTCTCTTGCTCATAGCTGTAGTGTGCTTCTTATACATCAGGCTTAAGCAAAACAAACCTGTTATCAACCGGGTGAAGATAGTGAAGAAGCAGCTTCCACATGAAAAAGCCTTGCAAACCATAGCCAGCATCAAGGCTGAACAACTGGACAAGAGCGAGGATCAAAAAGCTTATTACACCAAGCTCACCGACGCCCTGCGCCTCTATTTGCAAGAGCGGTTTGGCATCAACGCCATGGAGATGACCAGTCAGGAAATCCTTGGCAGACTGCAAAAAGAAGAAAACCAAGACAAGATGAACGAGTTGCGCGAAGTATTTGAAACCGCCGACCTCGTGAAATTTGCCAAATATGCTACGCTTAACAACGAGAAAGACTTATACCTCACCAGTGTGGTAAACTTCATAGACAGCACCAAACAAACCGACAAGCCCAACGTAGAGCGAGTGGAGCCCGCACTCAGCGCCAATGAGCAAAGCACCATGCGCCGACGCACCAAGCTCAAAGTGGGCATCATCGTCCTCAGCATTGCTGCTACGGCATTGCTGGTATACGTTGTTTGGACGGCCTATGGCATCTTAAGTTAATGGAAAATGGAATTTGCTAATAAAGAATATCTGCTTCTGCTCCTACTGCTGATACCATATATTATATGGTATTTTCTTTACAGGAGACACAGCGAGCCTACGCTGTGCATGAGCGATACCTATGCTTATCAGTATGCTCCTAAGAGCTGGAAGATAAAGCTCATCAACCTGCCCATGCTCTTACGGTGCCTCACTTTCACGCTCGTGGTGATTGTGCTGGCGCGCCCCATGACCTCCAACTCATGGAGCAGGCAACACGTAGAGGGTATCGACATCATGCTGGCCATGGATATATCCACCAGTATGTTGGCCGAGGATGTGTCGCCCAACCGAATGGAGGCAGCAAAAGACGTGGCGCAAGAGTTTATCAACAGCCGGCCGAATGACAATATCGGCCTTACCATATTCGCGGGAGAATCGTTCACCCAGTGTCCTATGACAACAGATCATGCGGCATTGCTCAGCTTGCTGCACAACGTGCGTACGGATCTCACGGCGAGTGGACTGGTTGAAGACGGCACTGCCATAGGTATGGGACTTGCCAACGCAGTGAGTCGCTTGCGTGATGCCAAAGCTAAGAGCAAGATAGTCATCTTACTTACAGATGGTTCAAACAATATGGGCGACATCTCGCCCATGACAGCCGCGCAAATAGCTAAGACTTACGGCATAAGAGTATACACCATAGGGCTTGGCACCAACGGCCCCGCTCGCTATCCCATCTCCGTCAACGGCTCTACGCAATACATTCAGGCCAATGGAGAAATAGACTATCAGACGCTCAAGAACATTGCGCTCACCACCAACGGCCAATTCTATAGGGCGTCAAGTAGGCAGGAGCTGTCACAGATATACAAAGACATAGACAAGCTAGAGAAGACAAAGTTGGACGGACGCAAGTACGCCAGACAATATGATGCCTATCAGCCCTTTGCCCTGTTGGCGCTTCTCACACTTCTCTCTGAGATACTGCTGCGTCTAACAGTGTTCAGAAGGTTGCCCTAATCATCAACAAAGGAGACTAACAAATGTTCAGATTCGAAGATTCAACATATCTATGGCTGTTGCTAATCATCCCCTTGCTCATCGTGCTATACTTTGTCAAGGCACGCAAGAGGGCCAAGCAGCTGCGCCGATTCGGAAATCCTGAGCTGCTGAGGCAGTTGTCGCCAGACTATTCTAAGGCCCGGCCACGCCTGAAGTTCTGGCTGCTCATAGCATGCCTCACGCTGCTCATCATCATCATAGCGCGCCCCCAGATGGGCATGCAGACTAGCGGCGAGAAGCGCTCGGGCATAGAAACCATCATAGCTATGGATATAAGTAACTCCATGCTGGCGCAAGATGTAGCGCCGTCGAGACTAGACAAGAGCAAGATGATGGTGGAGAACCTCATCGACCGACTGTCTAACGACAAGATAGGTCTTGTAGTTTTTGCGGGCGATGCATTCGTACAGTTGCCTATCACCAGCGACTATGTCTCTGCCAAGATGTTTCTCGACAATATAGATCCTTCGCTCATAGGCACCCAAGGCACCGACATCGGCCGTGCCATAGACGTTGCTATGCACAGTTTTACACAGGATGACAACACAGGAAAGGCTATTATCGTCATCACCGACGGCGAAGACCATGAGGGTAACGCCGAAGAAATGGCCCAAAAGGCCCGCCGACAAGGCATCAACGTGTTTATCCTAGGCATAGGAAGCACAAAAGGAGCACCCATACCTTTGCCCGGAGGTGGCTATATGCAAGATAGCAAGGGCGCTATGGTCATCTCCCGGCTCAACGAAAACATGTGCCGGCAAATAGCCCAGGCTGGTGACGGCACTTATCTGCATGTAGACAACAGCAGCGTGGCCGAGATGAGGCTCAACAACGAGCTGTCCAAACTGCAGAAAGGCGACATATCCACCAGCTCATACAATGATTATGCCGAACAGTTCCAGGCCTTTGCCATCATCTTGCTCATATTGTTGATAGTAGAGACTCTGATAGCCGATGTACAAAATAAGACGGTAAGCAACTGGAAATTATTCAAACGAAAGGTATGAAACAAACTGTTTTTACAATCATATTGCTCTTTGCCTTCGCCCAGAGCATCCTGGCTCAGAACGACAGACAGTTCATCCGACAGGGCAACAAGCTCTATCGTCAAAGAAAATATGCCCAGGCTGAGACAGCCTATCGCAAGGCGCTTTCACAAAATCCGTCTAATGCAAGAGCCATGTACAATCTGGGCAATGCGCTATATGCCCAAAACAAAAAGAAAGAGGCACTTGCCCAGCATAAGAAAGCTGCCACCGCAACATCCAATAAGCAGTTGGCTGCCCAGGCATATTATAACACGGGTGTCAACCTTCAGTCTCAACGCAAGTACGGCGATGCCATTAATGCTTACAAGAATGCGTTGCGACTTAACCCATCTGATAATGACGCACGTCACAACTTGGTGTTGTGCATGAGGCAGAAGCAGCAGCAAAAGCAGCAGAATAAGCAGAATAAGAACAACAAAAACAATAAGAACAACAAGCAGCAGCAGAAAAAGCAGAATCAGAAGAATAATAACAAAGACAAACAGAATAAGAACAACAAGCAACAAGATAAGGACAAGATGAGCAAGCAGAATGCCAACCAGCTACTCAATGCTGCCATGCAAGAGGAGAAGAACACTCAGCAGAGGCTCAAGAAAGCTATGCAGCAGCCCAAACAACGTAAGTTAGAAATGAATTGGTAACTCAATATGAAACGAATACTTTATACATTCCTACTGGCCGTCATAGCCTTGGCGGTGCGAGGACAACAAATATCAGTGAGCGCCCCCAGACATGCTGCTGTGGGCGAAGAGTTCCAAATAGAGTACACCTTCAACACAACAAGCATTCGAAACTTCCGATTGGGCGGACTGCCACGGGGCTTGAACCTTGTTTACGGTCCCAGCACTTCAAGACAGTCTAGCTTTCAGATAGACCTGGGAGGCCACACCCGCAGCTCATCATCTATGACATTCACTTACGTCCTGGTGGCTACCAAGCGTGGGTCTTACAAGATACCACCCGCCAGATTCACCATGAACGGGCAAAACCTGGCGTCTACTCCCATACACATCAACATCAGCGAAGGGGCACGGCAGGCCAGCACTGCGGGCAGCTATGGCTACAGCGACGATGATGACGCGCCGCGAGGTGCGGTTACCGGCGGCAAAGACCTTTTCATAAGGGTTACGGCCAGCAAAAACAGAGTGCACGAACAAGAGCCTATCCTGCTCACTTATAAAGTGTACACAACACTAGAGCTCACTCAGCTCGACGGCAAGATGCCCGACCTGACAGGCTTTCACACCCAGCAAGTGAAACTCTCAACACCTCGCACGGCACACATAGAGCGTGTAAACGGAAGACCCTACAACTGTGTTACATGGAGTCAGTATGTCATGTATCCTCAGATGACGGGCAAACTCACCATACCTTCCATCACTTTCCACGGTATCGTGATGGAGGAGAACCGCAATATGAATCCGTTTGAGGCATTCATATATGACGGAGGATATAAGGCAGTGAAGCGCAACATCGTGGCCCCCGCTCTCACCATTACTGTCGATCCGCTGCCACATAAGCCTGCCGACTTCTCCGGCGGAGTGGGTCACTTCAACATATCGGCACAAGTAGACAAGAACACCGTGCGTGAGGGCGACCCCATCAACCTGCGTGTGGTGGTGGGAGGCATCGGTAATCTGAAGCTCATACAGCAGCCACAGGTTCAGCTTCCTAAGGAATTTGACAAATACGATGCCAAGATAACCGATAAGACGCAACTCACGGCCAACGGCGTTGAAGGCAATATGATATACGATATTCCTCTCGTGCCGCGTAAAGAGGGCTATTACACCATTCCGCCGATACGCTTCACCTATTATGATACCCAATCCAACAGCTACAGGACGCTGCAAACACAACCCTTCCGCATTAATGTTGCCAAGGGCGACGGCAGCGTAGACGATGATGATGAGGTGTCGCTCGTAGACCAAGACATACACCCCATCATGAAGGGAAACAAGGGCATGAGCCCCTTCAACGGTTTCTTCTTCGGGTCGGTGAGCTACTGGACCATCCTGGCACTGCTCATCCTGGCCTTCATACTCATTCTGCGCATCATGGGCAAGCGTGTCTCTGCCCGTGCCGACGTGACCGGACGGCGTAGCCGAAATGCCAATAGAGTGGCCTCCAAACGTCTTCATCAGGCCAATCTGCTGATGATTAAAGGCCAGAAAGACGAGTTCTTTGATGAGGTGCTCAAGGCTCTATGGGGATATGTAAGTGACAAGCTAAACATACCCTCCGAGCAACTCACCCGCGAGAATATCAGCGACCAGCTGGCCGCCAACCAGGTAGACCAAGACACCATCAAGCAATTTATCACTGCCCTAGACGAATGCGAGTATGACCGCTACGCCCCGGGCGACGTACAAGGCAATATGAACAAGACTTTCGAAATGGCCATGCAAGCCATCATGCACATAGAAAACGCGTTCGCCAACGGCAAGTCGGGCGCATCAAAGGTACATGCTGTCATCCTGGTTCTGCTCTTGCTCATGCCAGCATCAGCCATGGCCATAACCAAGCAGAATGCTGACGCAGAGTATTTGCGTGGCAATTACACGCAAGCCATAGCCGACTATCAAGAGCTGTTGCACAAAAACAAGACAGTGGCACTATACTATAATCTGGGCAATGCCTACTATCGGGTAGACAATATCACACAGGCTGTGTTGGCTTATGAGCGAGCCTACGAACTCGATCCCGGCAACTCCGACATCAGATTCAATCTGGAGAAAGCCCGCTCTAAGACAATAGACAAGATAACACCTCAACCTGAGATGTTCTTTGTGACATGGTATCGTGCGCTGGTTTATTTCATCAGCATAGACAGTTGGGCCTTTGTGGCCATCGTAGCCGTGTTGCTGGCCATCGTTTCGCTGCTCTTCTATTTCTTTGCCGCCCAAGTGAGCAGACGCAAGTGGGGATTCTTCCTCAGCATAGCATTCGCTCTACTCTTTGTACTGGCCAATCTGTGCGCTGCCCAACAGCGCCGTGAGGTGTGCAGCAAGCGCGGAGCCATCGTAACGGCACCCACCGTAAGTGTGCGCAATACGCCGTCGGCAACGTCTGAAACAAAATTTGTTATTCACGAAGGCACACGCGTAGAAATAAAAGACCGTTCTATGAAGGGATGGTATGCCGTCAGCATAGCCGACGGACGCGAAGGATGGCTCACCGAAAAGCAAGTGGAGGAAATATAAGAATGAATCTGCAAGACTTCATAGACATCGACAGACAGTGGCTGCTGGCATGGAACGGCAGTAACTTGGTGTGGTTAGACAACTTGGCCCTTGTGCTCACCAACGCCCTGACATGGATACCGCTCTATCTCATGTTGCTCTATCTCATCATCAAGAACAACGAGAAGGCTGCACAGATCTTCCTGGTCATCTCACTTGTGGCTCTGTGCCTACTGCTCAGCGGCGGGCTCTCAGACCTGCTCGTCAAGCCTTTGGTCAAGCGGCCAAGGCCCTTCGCCGATGTCGCCATAGCCTCTTACGTTGATTTGGTGCGCAATTACCGGCCGACGGGCTACAGCTTCTACTCAGCTCATGCGGCCAACATCACGTCGCTGGCCCTCTTTGTCACGCTATTGGTGCGCAGCCGTAAGTTAGGCTTCTGCATGGCTATTTGGGCCCTCATCACATGTTGGACACGCATATACCTTGGCGTCCACTTCCCCCTCGACGTGGTAGTGGGCATGCTGTGGGGGCTCATTGCCGGCACAGCCGTCTATATACTCTATCTCTGGCTGTACAATAAGATAAGTCCTAAGCTGCATTATATCTCCACGCAATACACGCGCACGGGCTACAGCCTCACCGACATCGACACTGTGATATGCATCTACGTGCTCACATACATCTATGCTGCCGTGCGAGCCGTCATCATCGGCATAAACTAAGCAGATGACATCATCAACCTACACCCCTCTTCTTCAAAGAGAAAGTACTTACAATTTAAAAGAATAATAACAATAACAATGGATACAAAACATATAAAGATAAGCGACTACAATTACGACCTGCCCGACGAGCGCATAGCCAAGTTTCCTCTGCCACAGCGCGATCACAGCAAGCTGCTCATATATCGCCACGGCGAGGTGAGCGATGACGTTTTCTACAACCTGCCTGACTATCTGCCCAAAGGGGCGCTCATGGTGTTCAACAACACCAAAGTTATTCAGGCCCGGCTGCACTTCCGCAAAGAGACCGGAGCACTCATCGAAGTGTTTCTTATGGAGCCTGCCCAGCCAACCGACTATGAGCAGATGTTCCAAACCACCGGCCACTGCGCATGGCTCTGCATGATTGGCAACTTGAAGAAGTGGAAAGAGGGTTCGCTGAAGCGCGATTTCACCATCAATGGCCATAGCTTCACGCTCACCGCTACCAGGCAAGAAGGTAAGCAGTTGCCCAATGCAAGCCTGCACGGAACACCCTCTACCAACCATTGGATAGACTTTAGCTGGGATACTACTAACGTAACGTTTGCCGAGATACTCGAGGCCGTTGGCGAACTGCCCATACCTCCTTATCTCAACCGTGCCACGCAAGAAAGTGACAAGACCACTTATCAGACCGTTTATTCAAAGATTAAAGGCAGTGTGGCAGCCCCCACAGCGGGCCTACATTTCACTGACAACGTTCTGAAAAGTCTTGACGAGCATGGCATAGACCGAGAAGAGCTTACTCTGCATGTGGGTGCCGGCACTTTTAAGCCCGTCAAAAGCACGGAGATAGAGGGGCATGAGATGCATACAGAATATATTGTTGTGCATCGTCAGACGTTCGAAAAGCTCATCAAGCATCAGTGCCAAGCCATTGCCGTAGGCACAACGAGCGTCAGAACACTGGAGAGTCTCTATTACATGGGAGTATATTTGCAGACTCATCCCGACGCTTCAGAAGATGACCTGCACGTAAAGCAGTGGACTCCTTATGAGAACGAGGCCGACGGAAAGCTCGTAGATGGTATCACACCCATGCAGGCTATCAGAAACCTGCTGGATTATCTAGACCGCAATCACCTCAATGCGCTTCATTCTAGCACGCAGATCATTATAGCACCTGGATATGAGTATAAGATAGTGAAGATGCTCGTCACCAACTTTCATCAGCCTCAGTCAACGCTGTTATTGCTGGTGAGTGCTTTCGTACACGGCGATTGGCGCAAGATATACCATTACGCCTTAAGCCACGATTTCCGCTTTTTGAGCTACGGCGACAGCAGCCTGCTTATACCTTGATATGCTATTGACTTTCTGCAACCGTCCTTACTCAAGAGCGTGTTGCAGAACAGTCATTGCCCATAACTTTATAGACAATCTAAGAAAGGATTAACAGGTTTAAGCTTTATTAACTTGTTAATCCTGCTTGGCTACGCTTTTTTTGTACGAACATGAGATAGCTAGCGACACCCAACAATCCAAGTGCAATGTGTCACTTTGTTGATTATTAATGATTTACAGCCATTAGCAGGCATTAACGTGGAAAATTGGCGTATTGCAGAAAGGCTCTTACTCATAACCTTGTTTTTGCTTTGCAAAAGTGCCGCTTTCGGCTTGCAAAAGTGCCGCTTTCGGCTTGCGAAAACGGCACTTTTGGATGCTTAAATAGGGCAGTTCACTAAGAGCTTAGGTATTGTTGGTTGTTATACATTACCAAGAAACACATGCTTCATGCCCATCTCTACGGCTATGTGCCTGGCATCGTGAAGCGTGGCGAGCGGTGTGGGCTCTGTGTTGAGCCATTTGTAGCGGGGGAAGAAGCCTGTGAAGTGCAGGGGAACCTGGCTCATGCCCTGACTCACCAGCCATTGGCACATGTCTTTTATCATGTCCGGGCTGTCGTTGACGTTGGGTATGAGCAGATTGGTAAGCTCCACATGCACTTGCGCTTCACAGAATATTTTGATGGTGTTGAGCACAGGCTGCAAGTGGGCACCATTCATTCTGACGTATATTTCGTCGCTGAACGATTTTAAATCTATGTTGGCAGCGTCTGTCACTTCAGCCATCCGGCGTGCCGGCTCTTCGTTGATGTAGCCCGCGGTTACCAGTACATTCTTCAGCTTATGCTCATGTGCCAGCCTTGCTGTGTCGTAAGTATACTCATACCAAGTGAGGGGTTCGGTGTAGGTATAGGCAATGGAGGGACAATGATACCTTTCAGCCAGCTCCACAAGTTGGCGGGGCGTGCATTCATCGCTGGGCACATCGCCGGGCAAAACCTGCGATATGTCATGGTTCTGGCAGTAGAGGCAGCGCAGATTGCACCCTGTGCAGGCCACTGAGAGGCATTGGGTGCCCGGCATGAACATGGCCAGGGGCTTCTTCTCAATAGGGTCGATGGCCAGCGCGCAGGGTCGTGCGTAGACGTCGCTCACCAGTTCTCCCCCCTCATTGCGCCTGCTTCCGCACAGTCCGTGCTTGCTATTGGCTATATGGCATTGACGCGGGCACAGCGTACATCGCACGCTGCCGTCGGCCAACCGATTGAAAAACATGCACTTCTTACTCATGAACGATGATGGCTCTATAGGTGTATAACTCTGCGCTCTTCCATTCGCCCCATGCCAGTCCGGCTTTGTCGTGCGCGCAATGATCAACAAACTCCTCCTTGGTCCAGTTCACCTCGTCGGCTACCTGAGGCAGAAACGTGCCGCTGCGCCATCCTTTGCGCACATAAATGCCGTCGCGTCCCAGCTGCATTTCATCGAGGCTGTTGATGCGCTTCATAGGTGTGAGCACCGACACTTCTATCTTCAGGCTCTTCAGCTCGTCTTTCTCTACGGGCAGGAAACGTGGATCCTTGAAGGCGGCACTCACTGCCATGCGTGCCACAACATCTTGCAGGGGCATGTCTTCGCCGAAGTGGCCCACGCATCCCCGCAGCTTTCCGTCGGCAGTATGCAGCGTGACAAAAGCTCCGCACCTTTGCCTGAGCTCGGGAAGGGCACTTTGCGGTGTGAAAGTCTCGCCTCTCAGATGCGCCTCCATGCTCTTTCTTGCCAAGCCGGGCAGACTCTTGTAAGGCGCTGCCTCGTCATGCAGTTGGGCTTTCTCGGTGTTCAGGGTGATTGCAAACGCGTGATAGCCCACCACGCGCTGCCTGTCATGATAGATGGCATCGCCAGAGTTGCAGTATGATATGTGATGATAGCCGAAGCGCTTGTCGCCATCTGTCATGAGCATGAGCGTGCCTATGGCGCATGCCCCGCAGGCCGATGTGGCCAGATTGGGGATGTGCTGGCGGCTATTGTCTGTGATTTGGCTGAAGAAGCATTGGCTCTTGCCCGTCATGATGGCTTGTGCCGTGGCCCTGTCTACGTCTTCGGCATCGTTGTAAGCGGGGTAGTGTGAGAAGTCGGAACTTATCACAAAGAGGTTGTCGGCGTTGAGATAGGGCTTCAATATATGAGCTAAGCTGCTCAGCTTAGCCGTGTCTTCGGTTGATATGATGATAGGCACGATGGGCGGCATCTGCTTGAGCTGGCACTGAAGGAAGGGCAGCTCCACCTCCAGACAATGCTCGGCATCGTGAGCTTCAGGGCGATAGGTCAGCACGCCCCCTTGCTCTGCCAGCAGCCGGCACAGCTCCACGTCTACCGGCACATCTCCCAATGGGGTGCGGTAAGCCGCATAGCCACAGTCTGCCGAAGCACCGTCGAGCCACACGTGGTGGCTTGGGCCCAGCAAAAACACTCGCTTATAGGTGTGCTCGGGGTTGAGCAGGGCAAAGGCAGATGCCGCTGTCTGGCCCGAAAAAACATAACCGGCGTGGGGTACTATCAGCGCGCAAACATTGTCTTTGGGCCTGGAGGATGTTTGGTGGCGTAGCAGATGGCTCACTTCAGCCTGTAGCTTGGCGCTGTCGGCGGTGTAGAACTGTCCCGCAACAGCAGGTTGGCGCACTTGCGCGAAAGATAAAGTGTTGCTCATTGCGATGATGATTAAAAGTGTAAAATCAAGTATGTGCATGATAGCAGATGCTTTTCTTGACGTGTCAAATATACGGTTTATTCATTGAAAAACAAAATATCCGACAGTGTTTTTCATTTTTTTAGCCTGCCATAGACATCTGATGACGCTTGTAAAGCATCGAGCGGGGATATGAAAAAAGCGCTTATCGTGAAGGATAAGCGCCTTTCTAGCAAGAGGATAGTCGGGAAGACAGGATTCGAACCTGCGACCACCTGGTCCCAAACCAGGAGCGCTACCGGACTGCGCTACTTCCCGTTGCTATGCCGTTCTCTCGGATAGCGGGTGCAAAGTTAGCTATTTTCTTTGGTACGACCAAATTTTTATTGCATCTTTTTGTTGCTTTCTGCCTTGAGCACCTGATGGATGTGCTGCTCGCGATGGGTTATCTCAACCTCTACGCCATATTTATTGTGCAGGTGTTCGGCCAAGTGTTGCGCGCAGTAAACGCTGCGGTGCTGTCCTCCGGTGCATCCAAAACAAAACATGAGATGGGTGAAACCGCGCTGCAAGTAGCGCTCGACGTGATGGTCGGCCAGGCGGTAAACGCTGTCGAGGAAGGTGAGTATCTCACCGTCGTCCTCCAAGAATCTTATCACGGGCTCGTCTAGTCCGGTGAGCTTCTTGTAGGGTTCGTAGCGTCCGGGGTTGTGAGTAGAGCGGCAGTCGAATACATATCCGCCACCATTGCCCGACGGATCGTCGGGTATTCCTTTTTTATACGAGAAGCTATACACGCTCACGTGCAGCGGCCCTTTGCCGTCGTACTTGGAGTAAGTGGCCGGTCCGTCAAGCGGATTGGCCGTATATACGTCGTTCTGAGCCGTCTTGAAGCCATCTGTGCGTGTGAGAGGCGGCACCTTCATGCGCACAAACTGTGGCAGTTCGGTGAGCCTTTTCAGTACGTCCATGAGGTAGGGGTAGGGGAAAGCGTCGCGCCTTGCCACCAGCTCTCTGAGGTTTTCGATGGCCGGGGGTATAGAGTCTATGAAGTGCTTCTTGCGCTCGAAGTAGCCTCTGAAGCCGTAGGCGCCCAGCACCTGAAGCGTGCGGAAGAGCACAAAGAGCGACAGCCTCTCCACGAAATGGCGGGTAGAAGGCACCTCGGTGTATTGTTGCAGAGCCGTGTAATACTCGTATACCAGCGCCCTGCGCAGCTTATGCGAGTATTTGGCTGAGGCTTGCCAGAGAAAGGATGCCAAGTCATAGTAATAAGGACCCTTGCGGCCGCCCTGGAAATCGATGAAGTAAGGATTGCCCTTTGCGTCGAGCATCACGTTGCGAGCCTGAAAATCGCGGTAGAGGAAGCTCTCCATAGTCTCGCTGGTCAGGTCTTTGGCAAAGAGCCTGAAGTTGGCTTCGAGCTTCAACTCGTGAAAGTCTATCTCGGTGGGCTTCAGAAAACAATACTTAAAGTAGTTGAGATCGAAGAGCACACTCTCCTGGTCGAAGGCTGGCTGAGGATAACATTCTGTCCAGTCGAGCTCTCTCGCGCCCCTTATCTGTATGTTGGGCAGCTGCCTGATGGTGCGTGTAAGCAAGTCTTTCTCATGCTGGTTATATCGTCCGCCGGCATCTCTTCCGCCGCTCACGGCATCGAATAGCGACACAGCCCCCAAGTCGCTTTGCAGGTATCGTCGCTCGTCGTCGCTCACGGCAAGCACTTTTGGCACAGGCAGTTGCCTGCGTGTGAAGTGCTGGGCAAGGTATATGAAGGCATGATTTTCTTCTACGCTGGTTCCCACCACGCCAATCACCGACTGCCCGTTGCTGTCATATAGTCTGTAATACTGTCGGTTGCTGCCTGCTCCCGGCAGGTGTTCGATGTCTTTCGGGGCGTTTCCGCTCCATTGTTTATATAGTTGTACGAGTTTTTCCATATATTAGTAGGCCCCCATGTGGCCATATCCACATGCTATTGTTGGTTTTCCGGCTGTTTGTTGTCGTTTTTTTTCTGCTCATGCAGATGTTTCAGCACCTGCTCCTTATTGCGCTCTCCGCGCCGTTTGCGGTCGTAGTCGGCCAGCAATCCGTCTATGACAAAGAGCAACAACAGAATGCCCAGCGACATCCAGAAGCTGCGGGTGAGAAAATATATGCCCGCGCAAACGATGAATAAGAGGGCAAATAACTTCCAGTTTATTTTTGTTTTCATGCTGCAAAATTAACCAAAAAATCCGTATTATGTACCGGCAACCTCTAAAAAATGCTCGTTGTTAAGACTTTATGACTATATGTAACGTCTTTGATATAATAATGTCTTGATGATGGTGATGCAAGGAGCCTTCTTCGTGCATGGCGCATTGTGAGGGCAAGGAGAGCCGTGACGTCGCACTTTTTCGCCTCTCTCAGCGGCTGTTTTGAGCCCCGTTATAACGTGAAATATATGAATATGTTTTAAAACATAAAAAAAAATTTGCATGTTTTAGCGAAAAATCATATCTTTGCAATCGTTATCCTGAATACAATCTTTTTACCTTAAAAAAGCTAATACCTATTGAGATTGAGTGCCTGCCGCTGAGAAGTGCCGGGCATTTTTTGTGTATGTACCTCATCAATACATTCTTCAACGGTAAATACTTTTTGATAGCTATAGGCTAAAAGTGAGGGTGATAAACCTTTACACCTTCCTGCTTCAAGCGCAAGCCAGCCCTTGCCCCTAACTCTCTTGGCGAGAGCGAGAGGGCTTGATGGTGCTTGCTTACATATTGCTTTTATTGTATGCCGTGCTCGTTGAGTGCCTTGGCATATTTTTGGGCGTTCACCTCATGCTCGGCATAGGTCTTTGCAAAGTTGTGACGACCGCTGAAGTCTTCCTTGGCGCACATGTACACATAGTCGTGATGCACATAGTTGAGCACGGCGTCGATGGCTGCCACAGACGGAATGCGTATGGGGCCTGGAGGCAGGCCGAGGTTCTTGTAGGTGTTGTAAGGACTGTCTACGGTGAGCATGTTGTGATAAATGCGGTGAGCCTCAAACTGCTTGGTGGCGAACTTCACCGTGGGGTCGGCCTGCAGCGGCATGTCCATGTGCAATCGGTTGAGATACATACCGGCTATCATCGGCATTTCGGGCTCATAGTCAGTTTCTTCGTCTACGATGCTGGCCAGCGTAATGACTTGCACGGGCGTCAGTCCGGCAGCCTTGGCTTTTTCTTTACGCTCATAGTTCCAGAACTTTCCGCTCTCTTCGGCCATCTTGCCGATAAACTTGTCTACGGGAATGTTCCAGTAAACGTCGTATGTGTTGGGTATGAATATGCACAGAATGGTTTCCGGCGTATAGCCATACTTCTTGCATGTGGCGGCGTCTGTGAGCGCGGCAAGCAGCTCTCCGCGTGAGAGCATGAGTTTGTCGCTCAGCTTGTCGGCCAGGTCTTGCACGGTGCGCACCGAAGGAATGGTGAGCGAGAGCGGAGCCTGATGACCGTTGCGCAAGTGGCGGAAGGTTTGCAAAGCGCCCGTCTCAATAGAATAACGTCCTGTCTTGATGTTGTCCTTATAGCCGGAGTGGCCTGCCATGAGTTTGAAGGCCATCATGCTATAGCGTGTTGTTATGGGCTTCAGCTTGGCGTACACGGAGTCTATATTGTCGTCTTCGTCTACATAAACGTACTTTTCCTTGCCCCTCGCCATGGAAGAAAACATGAAAAGATAAGTAATAGCTGCTACTATAAGCACACAGAAAGTGGCTACAGTGATAATTCTGCGTTTCATGTAAAATGTTATTTGTTTATAAACGGCGGCAAAGTTACAAAAAGTTTAGGTTAATGTAATCATCTGTCCATGTTTTTTTAGTATCTTTGCGCTTATGAAACTAAAGTTTAGCATCCATTATCGGGCAGCGTGGGGGCAGCAGCTCCATGCCGAGCTTAGGCTGAGTGACAGCGACGGCATAACCCGTACCAGAGACGTGCAGCTGCAAACGTCCGACGGAGAGCTATGGCAGGGCGAGGCAACGGTTGGGCTGAGGCAGCGCCATCCGCTGGTGCGCCTGAGCTATATATATAAGGTGATGGATGCCGCGCAGCGTGTGTGCAGAACCGAATGGCACGGCATAAAGCGCCAGTATGACGTAAACGAGGGTGCCGACTACTTGTTTGCCGACGCTTGGCGCGATGCTCCTCTCTCATCTCATCTGCTCTCGCAAGCCTATAAAACCATTGTCTCGCGTAAGCTAACGCTCAAGCAGAGCCCCGCAGGCATACCTATCTTCCGCCGCACGCTGCTCTTCAGAGTGATAGCCCCGCAGCTTCAGCCCGGCGAGCTGTTGGCCTTGCTGGGCAATCAGCCCGCGCTGGGCAGCTGGTCGCCCTCGCAGTATCTCCGGATGAGATATATAGGCAATGCCGAGTGGATGCTATCCGTAAACGCTGATGCCATCACGCTGCCGCTGGAGTATAAGTATGTGGTGATAGACGCCGCCACCCATGGACTGAAGAAGTGGGAAGAGGGCTTTAACCGAAGCACAGGTGACAACGCGATAGCAGAGGGGCAGGTGCTTGTGCTGCATGGCGAATCGCTCAGAATGAAGGAATATGAATGGCGAACAGCCGGTGTTTGCGTTCCCCTTTTCTCTCTTCGCAGCCGGCAATTGTTCGGCGTAGGCGATTTTGGCGACCTGAAGCTATTCATTCGTTGGGCCGCTTCTGCAGGCTTGGGCATGGTAGAGCTGCTGCCCATAAACGACACAACGACACAGCATACCTGGAACGACTCTCACCCCTATAATAGTGTCTCGGCATTTGCCTTGCACCCCCATTATGTTGATTTGAATGAGCTGCCCGTCTGTCAGAATGCCACCGAAGAGGCTGTTTACAACCGGCAGCGCCGCGAGCTCAACGCGCTGAGCTATTCGGATTATGAGGCTGTAGACAGGTTGAAGCTAGACTACCTGCGCAAGGCTTTTGAGACTGAGGGCGAACAAGTGTTGCGAAGCAAGGCCTTTGAGCTTTTCTTCGAAGCCCATTCGTTCTGGCTGAAGCCCTATGCCGCCTTTTGCGCCTTGCGCGAGCATTATCACACAGCCCATTGGCAAGACTGGCACTTGCGGCGAACGCCGGCTGAGGTGGTAGAAGAGATATGCTCACCCTCATTCGGCAATATGTGGACAGAGGCTAGGTTTGCCTATTATACTCAGTTTGTCCTTCATCGTCAGCTTGCCTCGGCAGCCCGCTTGGCCCGTGAGAACGGCGTTGCGCTGATGGGAGACATCCCCGCCGGTATGTATGCTGACAGTGTTGAGACTTTTACCCATCCCGAATGGTTCTGCATGAACCTGCGTCTGGGCGTAGCTCCTACGGCCGATGAGCCCCAGGGCCAAAACTGGGGGATGCCCGTGTGGCGCTGGGACGAGGCTTGCCAAGACGATATTGAGCGCTTTTGGCGCCAGCGAATAGATTATATCTCTAAGTTTTTTGATGCCGTTCGCATAGACAATGTGTCCTCCTACTTCCGCAGTTGGGTGATACCCACCAGCTGCGTCTCGGCCGTTATGGGGCATTATGAGCCTTCATATCCGCTCTCCGAGGGCGAGATAGAGAGCTTTGGCTTGCGCTTCAGACGTAAGCTGCTCACACGGCCCGTCATTACCGCCGCCCTTTTGCAAAGCGTTTTCGGCTTGCATAGCGGCTATGTGAAAGCGCATTTCCTCATCCCGCAATCGTATGGACTGTATGACTTGAAGCCCGAAATTGCCGATCAGCGCAAGGTGATGAGTTATTTCAGCCATCTGAAAGACGAAAACAGCATTTGGATAAGAGATGGCCTGTGCCAGCTTTGCGCCAACGTGCTCTTCATAGAGGACGGTGCGCGCAAGGCGCATTATCATCCTCGTTATCAGGGTTCGGCTGCCCCCGCCTTTCAATACCTTACGCCTGCCGAGCAGAACGCCTATCTCTCTATTTGCCATCACTATGCCACCGACCGGCATAACTCTCTTTGGACTCAGACGGGCGCACGCAGGCTGTCCGCCATACTGTCTAACTGCCACATGCTGGTGTGCGGCGACACGCTGGGTCACATGCCTTCCGGTTGCGCTGATGTGCTGGAGAGGCTGCGCATACTGTCGCATCATGTGCAGCTGCTGCCCTCATGCGGCACGCAAGGCTTCGCGCACCTGGAGTCTTACTCCTATCTCAGCATGGCATCACCCACCACGCACGATATGGCGCCTATGCCCCTTTGGTGGGAAGAAAACCGTGCCATGGCGCAACGTTACTGGACGGCGATGTTGCAGAAAGAGGGGCAGGCACCCCGCCAACTGCCCCCGCACATAGCCCACGAGATGGTTATGCGACACTTGTATTGTCCGTCCATGCTATGCGTGGTTAGCCTTCAAGACCTCTTGGCCACTGACGACAATCTCAGAGACAGGGATGTGTATGGCTCGCGCGTCAACAATCCGGGCGACTGCTACAACCGTTGGCAGTATAGAATGCACGTAGATATAGAAGAATTAAATCATTCAACTCAATTCAATAAAAAGATTCAAACAGCGATAACACGTAGTAAACGATGAAGTATCAGACTTACATTTTCGATTTAGACGGCACATTGCTCAACACACTGGGCGATCTTGCCGCCAGCACCAATTATGCTTTGAGATGGGCAGGGATGCCCGAACGCACGCTGGAAGAGGTGCGCAAGTTTGTAGGCAACGGCGTAAAGAAGCTCATGGAGCGCGCCATAGACGGCGGAGAGAACAATCCGCAGTTTGATGCCACTTATGCCAAGTTTCGCGAACATTATCTGGAGCATGGCCTTGACACCACGCAGCCTTATCCGGGCATTATGGATATGATGGCCCAACTGAGCCGCGCCAACTGTAAAATGGCCATTGTGAGCAATAAGTTTTATGCTGCCACGCAAGAGTTGGCGCATCATTTCTTTGCCGATTACATCAGTGTGGCCATAGGCGAGCGTGAGCAGATACGCAAGAAGCCGGCTCCCGACACGGTGCTGGAGGCTATGCGACAGCTCGGCGTGGGCCGCGAGGGAACCGTGTATGTGGGCGACAGCGACGTAGACATCATGACGGCGCGCAATGCCCAGCTGCCCTGCATCAGCGTGCTGTGGGGCTTCCGTAGCAAGGAGTTTCTCTTGCAGCACGGCGCCACCACGCTCGTCAGCTCGCCCAAGGAGCTGCTTGAACTGTAGAAATTTAACTTCTTTTCACGCTAAAAATCGTCCTCAAGTGACGAAAAACTTTGTTTGAGAAGTCCCTTCGAGCCTTGGCTCCCCCCTAAGCGAGCAACATGTCACATCTCAATGGCTGGGGCTCACCTCCTGGTGTGTCCCACGCCATTGTGTTGTACGCTCGGCATGAGCCTTGTCTAACGGGTGGAAGTCCCGAGCAAGCCCT